>JAAUXT010150836.1_pt1 | contig 17762 bp, 21 predicted proteins | sample 7278171 | NCBI WGS metagenome assembly JAAUXT01 (sample SAMN14350112, study PRJNA611818) | marine sediment metagenome | isolation source: surface marine sediment (1.8m) | place: French Polynesia: Moorea | collected 2018-08
ATTTCAAACACAAAAAACTTGATTTCAACCTCCAACCTTTTCAACCTGTCATTGAACCTGAATGGTGTGTTGTTCAGACCATGGTGATAAAGCACATGTTGACCTTTTGACCCTGGTCTTCCAGTACTTTTCACTCAGATGATCGTCCGAGTCAAAAGTGCACTGTGCAGTTTTGACACCGGGCACTTCTGACACGCCAACAACGACACCAATTTTGACCAAGAAACTCTGACGCATGTCAGCAGTGTATTGAAGAACTGTTTCAGACCTTTAATGGTCTTCCCATTGAAAAACCACCAGTTCTGAACCCAATGAGCCGTCATTTGGGCAGATGTACGCGAAAGTTCTGCAGGCGGTAGGGATCGAACAGACCCTGCATGCCTTGCACTTTCAAATGCGTTGCTTGATCTGTGTCCATTGGTTTGTTCAGGAGGACAACACGTTGAGACTCCACACAGTCTCTGAGTTGCACAAGCATTTTTTTCTTTGGTCCGTACAGTAGAGCTGCGCATCGTGGAGCGTTAGTTTGTTGAGTTCTGACCTTCGCGAGAACCTCCCTGTTGTTTCGTTGACCTTAATCACCGAACGTGGCCATCTTTTCCTGACATTTGACCTCATCACTTTGTGGCCATGATATACACCCGTAATGTTCGGGCCATGTCGGCATAATTCATATTTCTGCCCGTTCTGCACAACGGGTAACACGTGTAGAGCTGGGTGAGCGCCAGGTACGGGGGGGGGGGCGTCCGTGATCATCGCACCGGCGTCATTCCTCAGCCCGCATCAATGAGTCAATGGGTCATTTCCCTCGCGCGTGGATTGCCACACGTGTGAGATCAGGCGAATGCTCAAAGTGATCCTGAGTTCTTGTTTGCGCATAATGATTCAGACTTGAAACAACAACAACAACAACAACAACCAAAATTTGGATCTGTGGTCAGCAGGCTCTGTTCACATTGTGACAAAGACAGAAACAGGCGAGTTCAAATTGGGGATTGTGCTGGGTCCCCAAACTTTCCAAACCTTTGTTGGTGTGAACCTGAAGGATCGGCACCTGGTTGGGAGACCATTGAAATGCCTCCATGATGCAGGAGAGGAGGTGGCGCAAAGTAGTATCCTGGCGTTAGAAAACCCGTGATGTTCGCGTGCGTGCAAAGTTGCCGGTTGAACCTTTGCAATGCATACGGTCCGCAGTGAATGGTCTCAAAGCCACAAACACTTGTCGAGACGCGCTCACTGCACGTAAAATCCACCTCTCCGACAACCACTGCGCAGCACCAGGTATTTTTTCCCCGCAAGTCACTGTCAATCATCAGCAGTGAAGCGGGATGGACCCCGCGCCCCGAAGTCAGGTCGCATCATGCTCAGACTCCTCACAACCTCCCGCAACAGGTCGCTCAGCCCCGGGTCTATAGCTCTCTCTCTCTCTCTCTCTCTCTCTCTCTCTGCAGTCAAAATCTACGCTGAGATAATCAAGCAAAGGCCTGCAGAAGTGAAACAGTTCAGCTTTGAAATGCAGTGTCCAGTCTATGCGGGGTCGATTTTGAGCTGGTTTTTGCAGGGTCAAACCCACAGGGACAGTAACCTGAGCAAGCGTCAGGTTTTGCTTTTGCACTTTTCCGTGCCAATTTTATCAAACGCTATAAATTTGTGTGAACCTCACTTTGTACTGGCATGTGTGGGTCCAAAAGCCTGTGTGCATCTGCACACACGCGCAATGGGCATCAAGGTTCAACTTCCCTTGGTAAAACTGACACTGCAACCGTGAGACCCATGCTCCCTGAGATCCACTCCATGCACACGATGGTTCTTGATACAGCAGCTTGTTGCAAAGTTGTTCTGCAATTATTACACAAACCTGAGATATCACAAGGAGAAACACAAACCATGTGCTCGGGAGATTTCAATACACTCAGCCCGTGTATTGACAGGCTGACTCCAGAAGCTGAGGCCTGGTTCACACTCAAAGCGTCACGCGTTGCAACCTTGCAGCTGTATGTGCAAGTCGGTGGAGGTGCAGTGTTGTGCCTTGCGACTCACACGTGCAAATACCACATACGACATACCCATTGGAATCAGATTGGACAGAATGCACGACGCATCCCGTGTGAAACGGGTCCAACCAGCAGCATCGGGGCGAAGGTGAAGTTTGCCTTCAACAGACCCTCAATTTGCACCGATTACACTACCCAATAACTCTGCAGTGATCCGCACTTGTACCTCTCCACACCGTGTCAATGTGGATCTCGGATTTCTTGCCAAACAGCTGCGAATTAAGGAGGAGGAGGAGGACGTCCTGCACACAGACGTCAGTGGTGGATCCAGGCCCCCCCCCCCAAAAAAAAAGAAGGAACCAAGCACCCAGCAGGTGCAAAGAGTTTTCCACTTTGTGCAGGTTGTTGTGAGTTGTTGCCTCGAAGGAATTTCACCACTTTTCTTGACTGCAAAGAAATGGAGGCACATTCAAAGTCCTTGGTTGGATGCAGAACAACCCTGCAGCAGGCACGCGTTTGTCTTTCAAGAATATGAAGAGCTCTGGCCTTTCGCAGCTGAAGGTTCTTTCTGCGGAAAAAAGCTGTTCTTCCTGGCACCAGCGCAAGTCCAGTATCTGGGGACCATGAACAGCTGACTGCTGGGTCTGGGTCAGTGTGCAGCACGGTGGTGCGAACATGCACTGAGATCTGTGATGAAGGGACCACGGCCTGTTATCTCCGTTTGCAGCTCAAAACAGTTTGACGTTGGGTGGGACGCTGACGGCACGTCAAACACGAACCACGGACTGCACTGCTCAAACTCCCTGTTCATTCCTCCACCCTGTGTGTGTGTTTGCAGGGTGTCGAACGTGTACCAGTCGTGGGGCGGGATCCTGCTCGGGCTCGGCTTCTGTCTGCTGCTCATCTGCCTCATCCTGTGCCTGCACGCCTACTGCGTCATCACCATCACAGAGGAGGACCAGCCGCCCAAGGTGAGACACACGCCCTCACCCGGGTGGGGTCCCGGGGTCAAGGACACCACCCGAGGGCCAAACACGTGAGTTTAGTCACCACAGTTCAAAACATCACAGGGTCAAACAGCATTGAACAAGCACACAGACTGCAGAGCCATGGCAGACTGTGGCCACTGAGCCCTCCCCCAGGGTGCGGCCATGGAATCGGGCACAGGCTCAGACACCACCCCAGGGTCAAACACCTGAGTTCAGGCATCACAGTTCAAAACATCACAGGGTCAAACAGGTTCGGACACAGACTACAGAACCAGGGCAGACTGTGGCCACAGAGCTCTGGTCCCCAACCAAGGCAGCACCACACCACAGAGTTTCAGAACCAGCCGAAGGTCAAACAAGACAGCAATGGAAACCAGGTCTGGATCAGGTAAGAACCCAGAGTCAGGATCAGCCCCACAATAGGAATGAGACTCCATTCGACCCAGGGCTGTGTTGGACGTTACAGACACTAGCTTATTCTGGGAGGTTGACGAACAGCTTGTGTTCGTGTGGGATTTCAATGCTCAAATGAAATTCTGTTTGGTTTTCTGATCAGGCTCGCCAAAGCAATTGTGTTTCTTTTCTTTGTGGGTACATGTACAGCACAGACCAGAAATTTTCCTGTTTTCCCCAGCCCACTGAGTCCGCCCCTTGCACAACGTATCTGCTGTAAACCAACCCAGCGCGGGGGATCTCAATGGTATCGCGCGCGTGGGATCTGTTTGTTGATTGTCGCTGAACTGGATCCTTATCACGTTTGTTGTGATACAATCACAACTGTTTGAGAACAACACACATCAACAACACCCAGATCAAGGAGAGCCGGGCTCTTCAGCAGAACCCATGGAGAGCAAAACCAACAGCACCCAAATGTGAGTGCGATGTAAACCCAGGGAACCCACATCGGATAAGTTGGCTGCAAACAAAGGTATTGTCACACGGAGATAGGACGGTGCAACGCAAACACACGTCTCTGTCTCAAAGAGGATCCAGCAAGCAACCACGGACTCTCCAGGGGACCTGATCCCAGAGGAAGTAACAGGTGGTACCAGCAAAACTCGACTCGAACTGGACCACGCAAAACAAATTCTCTCCCAACACAAATTTTGTTGATCGAAACCCCAAGAGCCTCAGTCTCCTTTCTCCTTCATTTAAATCTTTGCATTGGACAAAATGCGCGCAATCAGACGCCAAAGTTTTTCTTCGTCAAGGGGTTGAGGTCACAATCCACACCCAGAAAAGTTGTTGTTCATCCCTCCCTTGCACGACGTGGTGTCTGGATAAAAACGTTGATTTTCTGTTGCACTGTGAGATCTGACTTGCGCTTGTTCTCTTTTCCAGAGAAACATCCCTCCACCGACCCCGGCGCGGGCCAATGGGAAGAAGCCTCGGGAGCGGAAGCCCCCTGGCGGCGGGGGAGGCGTCTCGGGGACCACCACTGGTGGCGCCACCACCGTGGAGCCGGTCAGTCTCCTCATCATAGAGGACGAAACCACTTCCGCTCACAGCAGCCCCAAGGCCCGAGACCGGAAGCGCGAGGGCATCGCCAGCAGACGCGGTTTCCAAGGAAACGGGATCATACCCAACGGACCCGTGGCGCACCCAATCACATTGGTGGGTACCCTGACCAAGAACACGGCGTCAGTGAGCAGTGTGGGGCTGCTGCCTCCAGTGATGGAGGATGAGGCTGGGAGCGTATCGGACGGCTCCACGTTCAGACCCAGCCCCACGCTGAGTCCCAACCAGCCCAGTCCAAAGCCGCCTGAGACGCCAGGGTCAAGTACGAAAGAGTTCAGTGTCACTGAAACCAAGGATACCAAGGACGGGACGCTGACTGTGAGGACCAACCCGCTGGACTCTCCGTTCCCGTCCGAGGACGTCATTCAGAACGTGGATAACGACGCCAGGGCGCTCCAGAAGGATCTCAACTCATCCCTGGACGAGGAACTCAAGGTCCACAATGTTCCCGGAGTCAGTCCTGGCTCCAGGCGAAGGGTCAAGGTCGAGGATCCCAGGGAGAAATCTCCCAGCATGCTCTACTCCTCCGTGGAACGCCGGCGCTTCCTCCAGGCTGAAAAAGACAGTCAGACCCAGGACAAGAAGAGGTCCCCGGAACCAGGTCCAAAATCAGCGCCCATTTCTCTGGACAACCCTGGGATCAAGAAATTCTTCGACCGAGCCGGCTGCGATGATGAGATCAAAGAGCGACTTGCTGCAGTCGTAGGACGCAAAACGATCAACATCGGTGTCTCAGCAGCAGAATCTCAAGCTATCCTCCAGGACAGTGTACAAGGGGGTGAACAGGACAGATCCCCGACTGCAGTAGGAGGCAGTAGTCCCTTCAGAGTTGTCCAGGCGCACAACCAGGGAGTGCAGACAGACAGCCCTGATGCAGGTCCGATCAACACCAGTCCTACAGCACGAGTCGCTCACTTCTCTACCCTGGAGCAGCCAGAGACGAAACACGCCAAGGTCAAGTCCGTGAAACAGTCAGCAAAATCAGAACAGAAAACATCTCAAGTGGAACAGGTGAATGTGGAGGAGCAGGCGAAATTTGCGAAGGTGAGTCCAAAGCTAAAGAACCAAGAGTCCAGTTCAGGAGAGCCAGGGAAACCAAAGCCTCCCAGGTCCCCAACCTCCATGGAGTTCCAGAGACGAATGCAGAACATCCTGGCCAAGCAAGAAATGGAAAAACTTGAGGCAATGCAGAAAGCGTTGATTCAGAAGGACCAGGAAAAGCTGAACAAGTCTCCTCCACAGGAACGTGACACAAAAACAGGGGGAAATCAGGACAAATCGCCTCGAGGCGACAGAAAAATTTCCACAGACGCTTCGGCAGGTGCAGAACGACACAAACTGTCTCCAGGGAGACAGGTCCAGGCGAAAGGTGAACAGGAAGTGCGTTCTCACTTCCGGTTTGACGAGACCTCCGTGTCGCAGGTAGAGGGCGCTGCGGGGTCGGACTCTCAGACTCAGAAGGAGAAGCTGGCAAAACTACAGTTTCACAAGAAACTCGTCATAGAGCAGTTGCAACAGCAGCAACAGCTGTTGCAAAAGCAAAAGCAGCAGCAGCAACAACAAGAAAAGCAGCAAGACCAGCAGCAACAACAACAACAACAACAACAGCAACAACATTCTCCCAGCAACCAGTCCACAGTTCAAGCTCAGAACGTTTCGCTTCAAGAGGGAATCTATTCCAAACTCAACCCGCGGAAAAATCCAGTTTCTCCGAGTTCACAACCAATCACGTACTGCAAGCACTGCGGAAGTGGTCACGTGACAGGAGACGCAGTGCACTCAGAGACTTCCGGTTCCAGATCTACTTCCGGTGAGAAAACACCGGACACGATTCAAAAGTCTCCGTCTCCTGTTCCCGCCAGGATAGAACCGAGCGCGTTCCAGCCGGTGCAACCTGCGGTTCCAGTACGCATGTCCGACGCTGTTGCTGTGGCGACCTCTGTGGGGCACAAGACTCAGTATTCGTGGTCAGACACCACGGGAACTGTCATGGTTCCTGGAGGAACACAACCTCGGGTTTCGGACGCTGAACGGGTATCACCAAACCCACGTGCACCCAACACGGACTCAGCCAAACCGGAAGCGGGACTCGTGTCCACGAAACCACCTCCGATTCCAAACGGAAACAGCCGAACGTCCGGAGTTCCCCCGGCCCCTCCGTCCCCTGCCGTCGCTCGGACCAAGATCGCCGTCACCACGGCCGCTCTGATTCGCCAGATGCACGAGGAGCAGCAACGAATCCTCCAATCACAGGCATCCGCGGGCGGTTTCCATGGTGACGGCGCAGGCGCAGCGGCGTTTGACCCTACCACCGCCCTACAGCAGGTACTCCTGAAACAGGCCGTTGCGCACCACCACGGAAAGGACGTCCGGCGGTTCAGCAACCCGAAGGTCGTTTACCTGGGTCCTGACATGGAAGTGACAGCGTCTAAAGTCAGTATCTATGACAACGTGCAGTACGTATGGAAGGACGAGCCGGAGCCGGACTGAAGGGCTCAGCGGAACATGTGGCTGAACACGTGGTTGGTTCTTGAATAGCCTCGAGGCTTAATTGACAGCTCGGGCGTTTGGCTGCCGTTGAAACACGCGCGGTTGTTCAGGGTGTGGACAAGAGCTGGTTGGCGTGGTGTTTGGTCGTAGAGACGACCGTGGAGGTGTTGTATTCAGGTGAGACTGGAATGGAGTGGCCTTTTCCCACAGAAACCCAGTCGCCTGCAGGGCTGTTTGGGTTTGGTCTTGGAGTGATGCAGGCAGTGATCCTCCTGACCATTGTTCTGCAAGAACATCCAGGCACCTGACAAACTTGATCTGTTCAGTGTGTTGCGCTGTTGTTGCACGGTCGGTTACTGACAGGAGGTGGACGGACAAACGATGCACATCGACAGGGAGCTTTGGCCGTGCATTTTACAGATTTACCATGCATGTAAGTTCGTTGTTTGGGAACAAGTCGGATAAAACAAAACCGAAAGGTATCTTTTGTTCAGATGCAGGGACAGTGGGAAATGTTTCAGGTCAGATTCGAGTGAAGCGCACAATCTCGATATTCAATTGTTTCTTCGTGAATGGTTCCGTCTGAGGAAACCACAGATGTTCGACGTTTGTCAGGAGATTCGTCAGGTGGAACGTTTGTGGAGAACGACAGCAAATGTAATTTACAACTGTTGTGATTTTTGAAACTCTTGTATTTTGGGGGTTTATCATCGACCTGCGTGTTTTCAGCTGTGTTCGCCTTGGCGTGTCTGTGCCGTCGTGCCCATCTTGAAATCTTTCCTGTGCTGTTTGCTGCGCTCTTGCTCAAATGTTTTGAGTGCATCAAATCTCAATTTCAGAATTTTTTTTTTTGATGGATCCAGAGGGCCGAATCCATCCCAGCTTTTCACGTCATAAAAGGCACATTGTTGTCAATTTTTCGAAGTTGGAATCGACGACACAGCTAAATCCTCCATGGATCAGACTCTGCGGTCTGTCTCCATGTGCAGAGTCCGAAATACTTGTTTGCACCAAAATTTCTTGTCTTCAGTTTGTAGGAACTGGTTCCACATCCCAAACGTTCGTCCTCCGTTGTCATGGAAACTGACGTGCAGAATTTTTGTTGATTTATTGTTTGTTTTGGCAACAAAATTCTGCACGGAAGTTCATGACTTCATTTTTTGAGCGGGTACACGTGTGCTGACATGGACGTGTGGAAGACAAGGTGATTTGAAATAAAAGAAAGGTTTTGATGCGTTTGGGTCAAAAGATATTGGTCTTTCAATTCCGTCCAAAGTGAACGCTGCGGCGAATGTTCGTGAACTCTTCCACATGAGCGCCACACACTCGTGGCTTCTTGAACGGAACCACACAAGTAACAAGAAGCAGTGCTCAAGGCAACTGCAGTGCGAAGTCCCTTGCGCCAGTAATGTCATCAATTCTTCCTTGTTCATCAATTCTTCTTTGTCCTCCTTGTCTCCCACCAGTCATGCTGTCCACTGGAGGGGGGGGGTCTGGCCATGTGGGGGTCTAGGCACTTGGGGGGTTTAGGCAGGGGAGGGGGGTTGGGGAGGGGGAGGGGGGTTTGGGGGGAGGGGGCAGGGAACATTTCATCCACCTTGCCATACACTGCACTACCACATGGTGCTTCGCCCCAAAGGGACTTCGCACAATCAGAATCATCGCAGAACCTGGCGAATGCAAACTGCGAAGTTTACTCCGAGCGTCTCCACTGACTCCGCACGATTTCTACATAGTACGCACCACACACAGACTCCCAGTGCTGCCCCTCACTCAGTACACGCGGTTCCCTCAGTGCGCGCCGTTAGACACAGGAGCGCTGATCGTCTAGACATCGCGCACGCCCAATTACCAACGCCTCGCATTCCGGGCGCAGATTTATACAGCGCTGCGTTCACACCGGACGCGCCGTGCGTTCCCCTCAGGCACGAGTCAAGTTTCAGCAAGACCTTCACGTAACACGTCTACGTGGGTGTAACACGTGACACTCCACCCAAATCACACCGGGCTTCAGGGGTGTGGCATGTGTGGCGCGGTTGTCACGTTGAAAGTGAGACGCGCAAGCGTGAATGCATCTCCCTCCGCATGGAGGTTTGTTTGCGTTTACATCTGCGGAGGAAGATGCGTCGTCAAGCTGAGCAAAGTGGCCACTGATTCAGCGACGTAATACACAAGGCACCCAGTGTGAAGCAACCCTGCAACGCGAACGCACAAAATTCTCGGAAACACCACGAATCAAGAAAGATCTCACACAATTCTGAGCAGGAACTGTTGCTGCTTTTATTTCCCCAGTTAAGTTTGGAATGGCTGGAATCCAGAGGGAACTATCGCAGCTATGAAACCGCAGAGCGGTTCGTTGTCTCCACATGACACACGTCTGCATCAATCAAAGGTCGCGGCGCGCAGGAATCCGACCGATACAGTTATCAAGCGGTGCTGAGGCCCCGGAGAGAGAGAGAGAGAAAGGAAGATTGAAGAAGAAGGACAGAAAGGGACAGAACAGAATGAACAAGAAAATAAAAGAAAGAAAAGATGAGAATTAAAGAAAAGGAAAGAATAGAAAAGAAAAAGAAAAGAAAGGAAAGGAAAAGAACAGAATAGACAAGAAAAGAAAAGGAAAGAAAACAGAGAGACAGGAAAAGAAAAGAACAGGAAAGAGGAGAAAAGAAACCAAAAGGAAAAAGAAAGACAACAAAAGTCAGTCAGTGCCACAACTTTGACTCACGACTTCTCGCAAATTGAAACAATCGCGCAGAATTTAAGCTGTTCGTGAGCCTTCACAATGCGCAAATTTAGGATCCACTCAAAAAATGGCCAGGCCACGCTTTGTTTTCCACAGCCACCAGATAAATTTCAGCAAGAATGTTCAAACTGAACTCCTCCCGTTTGACAGTGCGGAACGAGGCAAAGGGACACGTCAAGGGTCACACGACGCAGCGCCGACTGACTTCCGTAGGGGAGGCGGGTGGTGCAGCCCCTCACGCTTGCAGTGTGCATCCCGCCCACACACACACTGTCACTGCATCATTGCAAGAGTTGTATTTTCTTCGGAGGGGGGGGGGAGCAACAGGATTGTGCCCGGGGTTCTGCCTCCCCTCCCCCTTCCCAAAGGCGTGTTGGGCACAAACCCTTTGGGGCATTCAAGTGAAATGTCTGCAGCTCCCACAGAAACGCCACACGACTCGAGGTACCCACTCACTGCGCTGATACAAAACCGCTTCATCCATGTTCAAGGCAGGCGACCCTGATTCACTGCTTGTCGCTTCGCACCATAGTGATCACAGCTCCCGCACTCGAGTTCATTCACAACGCCCTCTCACACTGAGCAGCAGGCGTCCAAGACCCAAGAACAGGGGGAAGCTCTGGCAAGCGATTTCAGCAGAAAGTAACGTAACGGTATCGTATCCTCGTTCTGTCGTCCACACAAAACGGCCTGCACAGTCCTGTAGTCCCCGAAGGCTGTGGTCCCAAATCCACCGATTCATCACAGCACGAGGCAGAAATCCTCAGCAAATCCACGCAACAAGCACCACACGTGGTTTCCTCAGAAGAAATCCTCTGCCCTCGGCTTCTGAAACATTTTCGCAGGAGTCTGTGTGGCACCCGGGTCCTCCACCCTCGGTCTCTTTGGCAGGAACAGCAGATTGTCCGTGAGCGAGGCCTGTTGTTCGGGGGTGGCACTGGATTTCGGGGTGGACGCCCCCGGAGTGCGTAGCACAGATTTCGGGGTTCTCACCCCGGGGGTGGGCGTGGCCCCCTTGGGCGTTTTGGTCGGGGTGGGTGTTTTTGAGGAGTGGTGTCTGTGCGATGGGGACGGGGTGTAGGAGGCCCGCAGCGCCTTGTCCGTGTGGGTGCGGATCCCGAGCCGGGTGTTGGCGAGACGCTGCGCCGCCGGAGACATGTTCTGAATCCGCTCCGTCTTGGACGCAGAGCCGAACTTCGGGGACGGTCTGCAAAGGGAAAAAGGTCAGTGAAAGTCAAAGGAGCAAGCGCGCACGCGTGAATATTTGAAAATTCATCAATATTGTTTGTTTTCATGTCACTGAGTACGTGGTTCGTCCACGAATTCTCGTTTCACAGCCATTGCAAACTTGACTGCCAGACCACCACACCAACTGGTGGGGCCATAATCATTACAACTCGTAAGGCCAGATTCACCACACCAACTGTACATCGCAGACCAACACAAGTCAAAAGACCTTACACACCATGTTGTACCACTTTTGGGCATTAGGACGACTTCTGTGCGCTTCTTTGTCGACACGGAAACTCAACCTGATAAAGGGCCGCCACAACTTGGACACCCCTCGGTTGACATGAACCTCACAAGACAAGACAGCCTCAGCCTGTACAGAAGGGAACACGACGAGTACTCACGACTGCAGTCGGGAGGAGACCTGTTTGAGCGCCGCCTCCTTCTTGGCGCGGTGCGCGCGACTCGCCTTCTCGGCGAGCTGCAGTCCGAGCTCGTCGCGTCGCGGCACCGCCGGCATCTTGAAGACGGGTCCGGGGGTCCGGGAGCCGAGCGGCGTCGCGCCGCCGCCGCCGTCGAGTCGGAACGGCGTCCCGTCGATCTCGCCCCACGTCATCAGCGGAGACTCGCTCACGCCTACGGAAACGGAACGCGCGGGTCAAATATGTTTCGAGCGGCACAGATGTTTGGAGATCCAAATGCTTAACAGCTGCATGCTACCATACCGTCTCGTGTATATGATGCACTTTTTTGCCCCAAAATTAAACACCAAAAGAAGGGGTGCGTCTTATACATGAGTATGAATTTACTTTATTTTTAATAAACCTTGGTACCAGAAAATAGGACCAAATCTTGGGGTGCGTCTTGTATATGAGTGCGTCTTATACACAAGACAGCACGGTACACGGTTGCTCCCACATGCATTCTGCGATGAAGCTGCATCCCCCCCCCCCACTGCGCCCATCCCACAAAATTTTCAGAGCGTGTTTTGGTGCTGATGTTTGGAGGACGTGCCCAAACGCTTTTCGTTTGAATGACGAAAATAGGAAATTCCACGCTCTGCATATCGCACAGAAAGATCATGACAGCCCTTGACGTTTGACTCTCAAATGGCATGAAAAACTTTATTTCCTTGTCCGACCCTGTTTGGCCACCACACTTCACCCTTCCCACTTCGCCCACCTCTTCACACACCTGGCGCCGGGGAGGGCGTCCAGACAAAGCTGCACCCATCCCACACTGCCGCTCCACGCACCTTGCTCCTCCCACTCTTCCCTTCCCCACTCTGCTCCGCCCACCACCCTTCCCAGTTCGCCCACTTCTTCACTCACCTGGCGCCGGGGAAGGCGTCGCGACGAACCCCCACCCGTTCACCTGCGGCGACTGCTCGGGCAGCAGCTCCTTCCCATCATGCCCGATCTTGCCCAGCTTGAGCTGCGCCTGCGCCGCCGCCGACTGCGCCGTCATCTCGGCGGTGCGCCGCGCGTCGAACGGCGTCACGTCAAAACGCGTGTTGCCGTGCACGATCTCGCGCGGGTTGCCCTTGGCCTTCTCGACGCGCTCCGCCGCCGTCTCCACGGCGCCTGCAGCGAGAACGTCACGGATCAGTTTGTTGAGACAGCCTCTTCATTGTGACACCTATTCTTCGTCAAGGTGTTCAAACACGTGAGCGGTATACATGTATGCCAATAGTTGACGTGGCAACGTATTGACGCATTTCGCCGTAATTTGTCACGAATTTGAGAAATGGCGTAAATTCACTTGGTGGCCAATGTTGCCATAAGAGTCACGTTGCTGTGTTCCCTGTCCCACTTACCATCAGGGTTGTACATGACTGTGTTCCTGTTGGTGTATTCCCACGTCTTCACTTCGCTGTTCGACTCGGTGATCGCCTGTTGTTCGATGGGCGGCAGAGCGAGCTGAGTTTCCTTCATCTGAAAACGAACAGCGCGTGTCGCACAATCACGTACACAACCTCGTGCGGGAACAAATCCACGGAAACCCTAGAAAATCAGGTCGAACACACAATGTGAGAGTCTTGTTTGGTCACGCTTTGATTTCGGTTGCTGCCATTTCGGTCGCTTTTTCAAGCGCCCTTCAATGGTGCAACCTCCTCAAATCACCCAAAAACAATTCATCCATGTCATCGAACTGAAATGCTGTCCGTTTGAAACAACTCGCACGTTCCTTCGTGGGAATCGCCCCTCCCCACCAAATGTTGGGCTTGCCTGTACTTGATATTCATTTGTTCTCCCCTGCTCGCCACCATGTTCTCACCTGCTTCTTCTCCTGCTCCTGCTCGTAGAGCCACGCGTGCTTCAGCCGGTGCTTCTCCTCGTTCTCCTTCATCAGGTCCCCGAACGACGCGTTGTCCTCACTCGTCACCGTCGCCATGAACTTGTCCAGCGGCAAGTCTTCCTCTGCCTTTTCTGTGAAATACAAATGAAGTTCAGAGTGAAATTCAGACGAAGAACAACCACAGTCCCGCTCCGAAGTGTTTCCATCCCCTCCCAACCCCCGCATACTTGCACCACAACACCCACACACATTTTGTACGTCCCACGTAAATTTTTCAAACATTCAGACAAGTGAGCATACTTTTTGCAGGTTCTGGATTGTGCGTTGGTCCATCGTCTTCCGACCCTGCTGCGTCAGCCGGCCTTTGCGACGTGTCATCTTTGCCGTCGCTTGGTTTCGGGGTTTGTTTCGGTGCAACGTCCGGAGTCTCGAAAGTGGCAGGAGTCGCGTCTGCGGAGACATCAATCACGTCCAACGTGACATCGCAACAGAAAGTACTTTCAAACACACCAATGACTGAAAGAGAATAGAAATTTCAGAACACGAAATTTGATCGGCTTCACTGTGAAGTCGCAACTCACAAATGTTTGGTGTTGCAGTTGGAACCTTCGGTCCGTACTTTAGATGAATCTCCCTCAACTTGCGCACGTTGTTCGTCTCGAGGGCGTCGAGGTATTCCTTCTGCGCCTCCAACTTGGGTAGATCCGGGTAAAAGTCTCTCACTATGATCTTTTCCAAGCTCTGAAAACAGTGAATAGAGCCTGTCAGTCTGACAGAAGGCTGTCAAAGAACACATGTCAATCTCCAATGAAATTCCGTTTGGTCCATGCAACTTACCTCCGTGTAAGCATCCTCATCCAACACCTTTTTGGGAGGTTTCGGAGGAACAAATTTCTTCTTGTCGTCTTCCACAACCGCCAAAGCCTTCGCCCCGACCTTCTGTAAGGCCATCTCTTTCAAGGTCTGGCCAAGGAATGACAAATTGTGTAATTTCGGACGAAAAACGACGTCTTTACTGCTGCCGCAAAGTGGTTCGTGACATTCGAAAACGTTCTCTGTCATTAAGTGGGCGGTACAATTTTTTTCAAAGATGTGACACTTGATCACAAAAGCGCCATTTCTCTTATATTTGTTTCATAAAAATGTTGACAGATCAATTTTGAGTCAATCATGCAAAGAAAATTGCCATAATTCCGTCACAGATTTCGGTATTTCTCTGGTTGCAGCTGTAAGCGAAGCGACGACGTTGTCGTAAAGTCACGTGGTGCAAACTTCCGGATTTTTGAGCAAATATTTCAAAGTGTGATTTCAACCACAAAATGTGATGGCAGCGCGAGAACGATCACTGTGCAACACGATGCACGGTTTCTCCGTGTGTTTGTCCACACCGTGAACACTTTCTTGATGATCAAGCGCCTCCAACAGTTGCAATGTCGAGTGTAAGTACAAAACTTCTGCAGTGACAGGTTGCAAGTCTGAATGTGACCCCACAAGACAAGGAGAACATTTGTAGTGATATCACAAACACACTGGTTGGTATCTCGGGTGAGACTGGCTCGGTGGCACGAATCTCTTGCTTTATTGAATACACAGTGGTGCCACCTGACAAGCGGTGGTTCTAATTTCACAGCTGGTGTGTCATACCACACTCCTCCCCCACCAGGGGGGGGGGGCTGGCCTTGGCCAATTTTTTTTATATTCTAAATATTTTTGTATTTGATTAATATATATATTATACAGTGAATAGATGCATAATATCAAAATTCTGCTATTTTGCTGGAAATTACCCAGCATCCCTCCCCCCCAGGGGGTGATCATGTGACCCTTTGTGGTTCTGCTGCTCTCTTTGACTGTCATGGCTGCCAACATCAGATGTGCTCCTCAGCCTATCACCCCAGAAGAGATTGACCTTCTCAGCTTCCTTCGTCAGAATATCGCCAGGAAGCTTGCAATCGAGGCACACACCCAGGGGCTCGCAAAGACCCACCCCGGGTCCTGAGAGCCGTCATCCAACACTTCAACTTGGGCGCAGCAAGCAATTGAAATTTCGACAGCCTCGTGTGGCGCATCGCACACGGCCAACAAGTGGTTCACAAGTCACTCCACAATTTGAACTGCACATCTTCCCTCCAATTGTGAAAACTGAGTTTAATTAGGTTGTGCATATTGTGACATAATTTGGCTCAGTGTTTGTGTGTTGGAATATTTTGACGTTGATGCGCATCAGGAGGTCAGAGCACCCTGTCGCATATTCCCGAGAAGCCTGACCCAGTGTGGCAAGTCTTGAGAGAAAGGTGCCGTTCGTTTTCGTGATCTAGACGAGCCGATTGTGACGTCGTGTCCCACTGGGTCGAAAACAAATTGGAGCACTCTTCGTGGCTCGGAGCATGAGAACACGTGGCACCTGAAATGCAACTTTTGGTTTGTCTGTCTCAGTCTCGCTCAACGTATCATCTGTGATTGCAGAACCAGGTGCCGCAGCGCGGCTCCAGCGCCTCGACGTCATCCGACGAAGGGTTCCCCGTGGCCGCCATCGTGTGCATCGCGATCGGCGCGTACATCGTCGTGATCGCGCTCATCCTGCTCGTGCGGCAGATTCTACTCGTGAGTCTATTGGCATTGCTTCATTACGTCATCATCACCTCCACTCACAATATGACGCGCTCAGTTCCGACCCGCGTGAATTCAGGCCTTCTCTTCCCAAGGCAGTCAGTAACTGGGTGTGCAGTTGTGCGAATACAGTTTCTATTCTGATGAAGCTGTTTTTCATTTGACCTTGTGAAGTTTGGGGGTGGAGGTACAGGGGGCAAGACAATTTGAAGGTTGGAGTTGGGCTGAATGACCCACTGGTTTCACCAAAGTTGACGTGAAATATGATAACACGTTGACTGTGGGACCTGGAGTGATTGCGTGTGTTCTGTCCTTGTTTCTCAGAGACGTCAATGTCGGCTGTATTGCATTCATTCGATGTTATTTCTTGTTGCAGAAACGGGGCATTTGCAGCGAGGGCTGCGCAGTGTGCGGGAAGGAGTCGGAGTTGGCGTGTTGCGAGTGTTGTATCGGGTGCGGCGAGGCGACCAACTGCTGCCCGAACCGCAGCATCGAGTCGTGCCTCGACTCAATCTGTCCCGCCAGAGGGGTGAGCACACACACACGCACACACACACACACGCACGCACACACACACACGCATGCACACACCACAGACACACACACACACCACAGACACTCACACACACTCACACACACGCACACACACACTCACGCACGTATGCACACACACCTGCACACACACACACACACACACGCACACACTTCAGCGCCTCTTTGCCCTGTCGGAAGCAAAATATATATCCACTGCATGATTTTCTTTGTTCCTCTGCTGAAATTTTCTCAGTTGGGGTTGCCCCCTCCCCCGCCAAGCGTTTGGGTCGGGACCTCCCCTGTTGATCATTTCCTGGTTGTGTTGTCGTTTGTCAACAGGGTGAGCAGTGGGACAACCAAAGGGCACATCGTCCTCACATTGGGTTGTGTTTCAGAAAATCGACCTGGTGGACATCATCACGTGTAAGTGCTGCTCGGACCAGGCGGCGCAGTGCTGCAGCAGCGAGGAACCGCTGTGTGACGTGAGTGCCTCAAGTTTAGGTCAAGTCTCGCATTTCAAGGGGCAAGTAACATTGAGGAAGACCAAATGTCAACCAGTAGATCTGGTCTGTAGTTATTTTTTTGTGCAACTTCATTTCAACTGATTGAATTGAACTGCCATTTCAAGTGTACGGGATGTAGAGCTCCGGAGTGCAGTGTATGTAACTCTTCACTACTAACCACGGTTTCGGTCCTTTTCATATACATGTGGGAATGACTTGTTGTTCTTGGTATTCGGAGTACTGTTTGTAGCTTGGATGCGCACACCGTGTTCATGTCCATGTGGAGAAGGCTGGGTGGGGGATGGAGGGTGCGACTTGTGCGGGTGCAGGGGCAGACCCCGGTTGGTTGAAGTGTGCCGCTGACTGACACGAGAGACCGGTGATCACAACCCCCCGCCCCCCTTCCCAGGTACAACATCAAGCACAGGGCGTGTGGTGTGTCTCAAACGAAATGGGGAGACACCCCAAATTTTTGGCACGGGGTGAAGGCTCTCTGCCGAGGGTCTGCCCTTGTGTCTCCTCACTGCATCTCACTCAGAGTCTTGAAGAGTGACCATTTCAGGTGAGATTGAATTGATGAGGCACCCGTGTCTCTTGATTTCGGGTGTCTGGCCATGCCGTGTAGTGATATCACAAACACACTGGTTGGTATCTCGGGTGAGACTGGCACGGTGGCACGAATCTCTATGTTTATTGTATGTACAGTACTGCCACCTGTCAGGCGGTGGTTTTGTTTTCGCAGCTGGTGTGTCACACCACACTCCTCCCCCACCAGGGGGCACTGGCCTCTACAGACAATTTTAAATATTCTAAATATTTTTACAATAAATATTTACATACATTAGACAGGGAA
>JAAUXT010076859.1_pt1 | contig 17760 bp, 27 predicted proteins | sample 7278171 | NCBI WGS metagenome assembly JAAUXT01 (sample SAMN14350112, study PRJNA611818) | marine sediment metagenome | isolation source: surface marine sediment (1.8m) | place: French Polynesia: Moorea | collected 2018-08
ATTGATATTAAGCATCGATTTCCTGTCTAATGTATGTAAATATTTATTGTAAAAATATTCAGAATATTTAAAATTGGTTGTAAAGGCCAACGAGGCCAGCACCCCCTGGTAGGGGAGGAGTGTGGTGTGACACACCAGCTGTGAATTTAGAACCACCACTCACCAGGTGGCAGCACTGTGCATTCAATAAAGCAAGAGATTTGCGCCACCAACCAGTGTGTTTGTGATATCACTACAATTGAAGCATGAATGGAAGCCATCTGAATCAGACCAAAGCTTCCAACCTGAAAGCGAACAGATGGTATATACCGTTGGTCGGCTGTTGACAGAGACAGAAGAAGAGACCGGGACCGAGACCGGGACCGGGACCGGCCGCGCGACAGGGACCGAGATGGGCGGCGCCGGCGCGACGACGACGGGCGGAGCGGGAGGCGACACCGCGACCGGAGCCGGGAGCGCCGCGCCGAGCGAAGTCGCTCCGCCAGCCCTTCGGACACAGACCTGCGCAGTGGAGAGTACTATGAAGGCGGCTTTGGGGATACTGTAAGTGAAAATCGACTCGTTGGTTTCTCTTGAAATACATGTACCTGGTTGTTTTTTGTTGACCAGCATTGCTGATTTTGACCCCCCCCCCCTCCCCACAACTAGCCCGAGAACAAAGTGAAAGACTTCTTGCCCATCAGTTCGTCCTTCAACGTTTCGCAGTGTTCAGCACTTCTTGTTCTTGTTCCAACACAGCCATACCAGTCGTACGACTTCGTCTACAACAGCAGCACTTCTGGCAAAGGCCACGGGGACGATGGCAGGAGCTATGTGCCCGATGACTTCGCACAGTCCAACTCGAAACACGAGGACGACTATTCCCGCTCACATTCACACTCGCCGCCTTCCAAACAAAGAGACCAGGTGAGAGACTGCACGGTAAGATTTCGATAGTTCGTGCTCCCCGTCACTGCGGATTCGTCTTGAGATTCCAGTTATCAATTTAATTGCGTTTCAGGAGAGGAGAGGAAGCCCGCCGGCCTCCAGCGCGCCCACGCTCTTCGACACCATGCCCCGGGGAGAGGAGAAGGGCGGCGAGAAGTGGATGACCGACCAACCGACGAATACGGTGCTGCTGCGCGGTCTGGCCACCAACATTGACGAGAAAGACGTGAGTTTCTCGCGTGGAGACCGGCTTTTACAGCGTAGCTGCAATGCAATGTGACTTCTATTTTGAGACCATACGAAGTGTGCAAACTCAGTTTTTGTTGACAGTCAACGCTTGTTGCGTTTGTCGTTTGCTACGCTCTATTCTTGACAGAATGAGTGTCCACACATTGCAGATCCGAGCGCAGCTGATGCTGTTCGGGGCCCCGATCAGGGAGGTGCGGCTGATGCGCAAGAAAGAGACAGGTGAGGCTCGCGCGACCCGTGGTCGCTTATCTCCCGACCGGAAACGCGTTGTCAGTGCCGTGGCGCCGCTGAATCGTCCTCGGGACAACACTTGTTGGGTATCACTACCGAAAGCGAGTGCAACGCGACACTTGTCAACCAATCGACTGTGGCTAATGTGAAGCAGCCGTGATTGGTGGAGTCGGATGTAAGAAACTGGTGATGGTTAGAAGTAAGAGACGAGCAAATGTGATAAGTGACAACAAATTGTAATTTTAAGTGCGACAGAAATGATGTGATGGACTTCCAAGGTAGGTGAAGTAGAACAGCACGTTTACGAAAATCACGCGAGGGAAAAAAGATTCGGTCAACAAGTGTTGTCGTTCCGGAGGTCATTCAGTGCCACGGCCTGAGAACGCAGGAATCCCCTCGCGCTGGGATGGGACTCTCACTTGGCGTGTAAAGCTCGAGCAGTTTTCACGCCGCGAAGTGAAGGATTGACCATGAGGCAGCGCCAGTCACTGTCTTGACGCGCAACTGCTGCCTCTGTATTGCGAGAGATACATTTTCTGTATGACTAACACAGCACCGTTTGACCCCTCTTGAACAGGTGTGTCCCGGGGCTTTGCTTTTGTGGAGTTTCAGTCCGTTGACGACGCCAAGCGATGGATGGACATGAATCAGGTTTTAAAACACTCCTTTATCGCTCGACTCAACTCGTGACTCCGCAAGTGAGCCAAGGTTGGGAAAAGTGCCACCACAAGTTGACGCAGCCTGCTCAGCGGCGGGCAACGCAACGCGTCGTGTAGACTGCGAAGGGTACAGTACCGCACACGGGGAGGATTGGGAGGGAGGGAGGGAGTGTGGCATATTGACTTCTCTCTTCTTCTCTTCGTATTTCGAATTCTTTCATCACTTAGTGTTTCGGGATGTGAAAGTGTCTCGCGTTGAAAAACATGAAATTTGGCAGAGCTGGTGCAAAACAAAAACGACGTGGAGAGGGAGGGGGTCCAAAGGTCGGGTGTTTGCCAGTGAAATTGGGAAAACAGCAGCGAAGGTGCTTTGGGTGAAAATGGATTGGAACTCCTCTTGAACTGTTTTGTGATTGACAAACACTTTGAGGACCAGATTGCGAAAACACCTGCTGACCGCATTTCGTCAGCGTCGTTCATCTGTCATCCTTTGCTGCTCAGTTCGTTTCTGGCAAGGGGGGCGTCATGATGTTTGTGTTCAGAGATTTGACGCGCTTGGCTGGGGGGAAAGCGCAACGGGTTTTCAGGTGCCACCAACTGCAAATCGTGGATGATGGAGCAGGGTTTTTGGAGGATCAAAGGAGCATCAACGATGGAATTGGAATCCAGCCCAAGAACTGGTTCACACGGATCCATGAACGTTAGGGCTTTGGCTGTAGGCTATCAATTGGTTTGGTTTGGCCAGTCACACCACACATGCCTGGTGACCATGGCGACGCTCGAACCGTGTACGGTTGAAACTGACTGCTGGGATTGGTTGTTGTACAGGGTCAGCTGTCGCTGGTGAATCAACACCCGATCGGGATGTACTACAGCACGCCGAGGATTAACGAGTCCCGGGACGCCAGGTCGCATCAGGAGGCCTTTCGCCAAGACTGGATTTGCTCCAAGGTACGTCAGCGCCTTCTGACCTCGTTTCGCCTGATCTACAGAATTGTGGGAGAGTTCATCTTGAAAGTTGCATGACACGATGGTCCTGGTTTCACTGGCACTGAGCGTGCTGATGTGGTTTTCAGTGTGGCGTGCACAACTTCAAGCGACGGGATTTCTGCTTCAAATGCAACATCTCCAAGGAGGGTAGGTTTTACCGGACGGAGAAGTTTGATGGCCATTTGAAGTGACAGATTACCCTGTCAGGATTGATTGTGTCTCTTTGCAGAATCTGAACGTGCGAAGGATGGAGATGGATTTGATCAAGTTGGCAACAATCCTTGCAACAGTACGTACGATCTTTGTTCGTCAACCCAGAGAAAATTAACCGTGCCAAACAGGAAGGGAAAGCTCGTGCTTGTGTCTCAGCGCGGTTCTGCTTTTGTCCTGCAGCTCTGATATTCCGCGGGTTGGACGCGTTGACCACAGAAGACACAGTCACAGCCGCGGTGTCTAGACTGTCAAATATCCTCCTGAAAAATTGCCAAATCATCCGCGATGAGTCAACCGGCGCCTCCAAAGGGTTCGGCTTCATCGAGCTCAACTCCATACAGGTTCGTGTGCGCACATTTTTCGCAAAGAAGCGTGTTTGTTGTGACGCGGACAATGATGAACAGTCACCATAGCTGAGATGCGCAGAGAAAGACGTATCGTTGAAGCTCAAATGTTAAAGGATTTCCTGAGTCCAAGATACTGATCCAGGAGGGGCAAACTTGAATGGTGCTGTGGGCTCCGGTGCCGCAATTTCCGTTTTTTTGCTGTTCTGTTGATGCACGCTACTCACGCTTTGTTAGCATTTTTACATGCCTTGTCTTTTTTGGCATCCATACTGATTTTTGTTTCGAAGGGAAGTGAAGATGTTTCCTGTCGCGTTCCAGAGTGTTGCCAAATATTCCCCGTTTTCGCGTGTCATTGTATGTTCATGTGAATGCGAGTTGCGTTTCTGACAGACTCGAATCTTGACAGATGCAGATGGGCTCTTGGCTGTTGGAAAATATCCAAACACGAGCCGTCTTTCCAGTGAACTCTGGTGCGTGAAAAAGCGAGCAGGTGCGAAGTGATGTTTGTTGCCATTTCAGGAGAGCACCTTGCTGCTGACGATCCTCCAGTCACAAGAACCGTTCGAGGTGGACGGAAAAGCCATCATTCCAGCATTTGCCAAAAACACATTCTCCACAACGTACGTGTTGCTTTTCGTGCATTGTCTCGCTTCCTGGACTGCGGTTTGTCCCGAGAAAGAAGGAAGAAGCTTGACTTTACTTTCTTTCGTGTTGTGTCATGCGTGTCAGTATCGAACGATCAAAAGTCCAGTTTGTGGTCGAAATGTACAATGAGAGTTTTGCTTGCAGCATGTCGACGCTGAACCAGTATTCGAGCGGCGGTGACGGAAGCGACTTTTCTCAGTCCTTCCCGGCTGGTGCTCAGTATGACGCGAGTACTGGTCAGTACTACGACCCTCAGACTGGACAGTACTATGACTACGCACAGTACTATCAGCAGTACCAAGCGGAGAAGAATTCTCAAAGTGAGTCACTTTGCACCGTGACAAGTCTCAAACATAAATTAACAGGAAGCCCAGCAGCTTGTACTGTCAGTGTGGTTTGAGCAGTGCATCTGCCGAGTTTCTGGTGATCAGGACGTATTCGCAGTCGGCGAATGCTCAGCTGTGTTGACGGGTGCGCTCTCTCCACAGGTGACGTGACGAACGCTGCGGCGGCAGTGGCGCAGGCAGCCATCGCCCAGACGCAGCAGGTCAAACAGATTCAAAAACAGGTACACTGCTTGCTCTGCGTGGAGCCACATCAAAGAAGACAGTCGACTGAAGAAAGCTGAGAAAAATTGTGACTATTTTACATTCACCCAAAACTTGAAGTTGGGGGTTTCTTGTTTCGCAAACAAATATTGTTGTACAGCAGGAAGATATGCAGAAACAGATCGTGGCGCACATACAGCACCAGCAGAAGGTCGTGGACGTCAGCCCCCCACCCAGCCTCGTGCACCGCGCGTCCGAGTGGACGACGCAGGAGGCGAGCAGCAGCAGCAGCGAGTCGACGGTGCTGACGGGGCAGCCCAGCGACGCCGGGGAGTTCCCGCGATACCGTGAGTCGCTCCTCGAGCTGCTGAAGCGCTGACGCACTGGAAGTGCGCCTGAGACTTGTTTGGAGGACTCTGGTGTCAGAGCATGTACGGTGTTTTTCGTGTCCGCAGCCGTGCCGGATGTTTCCACGTACCAGTACGACGAGACGTCCGGTTACTACTACGACCCTTCAACGGGCCTTTACTACGATTCCAGTTCACAGGTGAACAACTTTGCTCACTGTACTTGTTTGGAATATTTTGTGGCATATTTTGGATCAGCAAAATGTTTGTGTGGAGGAAGCTTGGTCATTTGTGTGAGGGTTTTGGGCAAAAAGTGCTAAATTTTGTCAGTGGCATTCAGTTGCTGGTGCACTTGACAAGTAACAAGAGTTCTGGAAGGTATCATTAGTATTTTCACTCACTGCCAGTGAAAAGAAATCCGTTCCACTGTTTGGAACTGCCTTTGGAAAAGCGAAACAACTGTTCACTTGAAGTTTGTTCACGCTCTTGATATGCTTTTCAGTATTATTACAACGCGACGACAACCCAGTTCATGTACTGGGACGGTGACCGGTCCACGTATCTGCCGGCCCCGTCTGGGGTCGGAGACAATCAAGCGGACAAGCCCGAGGAGAAACGGGGCAAGGACAAGGAGAAGAAAGAAAAGGTCAAGGTGGCCAAGAAAATCGCCAAGGTACGTGCGAACTGTTGTTAGACAGGCTGGTCGATTCTGTTTCAACGCACCAAGAATAAGAGTGTCACGCTTGAATTCGATGTATTTCCAGGACATGGAGAAATGGGCGAAGTCGATGAATGCACAAAAAGAAGCAATGAACTTCAAGCGGAGTTTTCAGCCAGTAGGGGGCAGTGGCGGCGTGCCGTCCCAGCAAGAGAAGGAAGCGGCCGCCGCTGATGCAGGCTTCGCGATACTGGAGAAACGCATGCAACCTGAGCGAAAAGTTGATCAGAAACTCATGCCTCCCCCACCAATGGTGAGGATGCAAAATGGCTGGAAGCTTTCTGTGACTCTTTGGATTTGGTTGACGCGAGCTTTGTTGTCGGCTGCAGTCAGGACGGAGTGCAATTAAAAGGCGAAAATTGTGGTTTCAGCCGGGCAAGGGTCAGGAGGGCCCCGGTGGAACGCTCGTCGCGTCCTACGGCAGCGGAGACTCGGACGAAGAGGAGGCGCCCGATTCCACAGAAGGTGAGTCTTTCCCAGCTGGATGGCTGAAACATGCACCCAAACGTGGTTCCCTTCTGAACAATGTCGTCTGGTCTGAAAATAATTCTCGTGATCTATTACACTGATTTTCTGCAGATCCGCAAGATTTGGAAGCGAAAATGATGGACTTCAGCAAGATGGCGTGTCTGCTGTGCAAACGTCAGTTCCCGAACAAAGAGGCGCTGCAGCGCCATCAGCAAATGTCCGATCTTCACAAAACCAACATGGAAAACATGATAAAATCGAGGGCTGCTTCTGCTTCGCAGGGGGTGAGTGTGAAGTGGTCTGGACAACGAAAGAAATGACACAGGTTTTCGTCGGTCCCCCTATCTGCTCAAAATCTAGCTGAAAAAATCCCAGTCGATGCAAGACTCGCTGCTCCAGCAGTTTGACAATTCCTGTTTTCGTGATTGCACTGACTGGTCTTTTGTATTTCAGATGCAGTACAGGGATCGCGCTCGAGAGCGACGAGAAAAGTTTGGTAATCCGGAGCCACCGCTGCCTCGGAGAAAACAGCGTGGTGAATCTGCACCCGTTCCGTATGTACTCCTTTGCATCTCGTTGAAAATTGTTTGTGTGGGAAGACTTTCGTAGCAAAACTTCATCGCGATAGAAATTGTTTTCATGGGAAGACTTCGTTGACTAACTTGATCGGCCGTTTGTGGTTGCAGGTTTGAGCAGCCAGCACACACAAAGCTGGGGCTTGGAGGGGAAAACATCGGCAACAAGATGATGCAGAAGATGGGCTGGTCAGCGGGACAGGGCCTCGGCCGCTCCAATCAAGGCCGCACAGATCCCATTGAGGTGAGTCTCAGGTGCTGGGGACACCAAAGTTTCTCGTCCAAACTGGAAGGGGTTGGAAAATTTTTGGGACTTTCAGTTGTGCGGAAAGAAAACCACCTGGAGTCGGACAGTCAAATCAATCGGGGGTCTTCAACACGTCGTGTTCTTGTTCCAATAAGTTGCAACTCATTTCATTTGTCTGTTTCAGGCAATGCAGCGACAACAGTCTGCAGGGCTCGGGGCTCGCGGATCAAATTACCAAATCAACCCTGGAGACTCGTACAAAGAGACACTCAAGAAAGTCATGTTTGCCCGATACCAGGATTTGGAGTAGTTTTTCTTCTGAATTTTGCCGTGAAGCTTGAAAGCACTCATTCCAACGGAAACCGGACAAACGTTTGAGGTGATCAGATCTTGGACTGTTGCGCGACCTCTTCGTTTGGTGTTTCTCGCGGTGTTGTTGACAAGGCCGCCCACGCCTGGTGTTGGTGACCAGGTTGCGGTCCTTTCAGATATTTTCCTGTGTTGTGCGAGCGATGTATTTTTGTTTCAAACAGTGAAGTGCAAGAAGCTTGTACAGTTACAGTGTATTGCGCGTTGCACAATAAATTGCGTGATATCATCAGTTGGTGGGTTTGGGTTCAAGCGATTGGGTGTGTGTGTGTGGTGGGGGCTACTGCGCGGACAGTTGTCGAGTTTCACGGTGTTGCATTTTGAATCCCAGCGTGCGAGACTCATTTCCGTCGCTGAAGTTCGCTCCTGTTTCCCGAGGCGCAGCGAGACGAATTTGGCCTGCACCCTGGGACAGGTGAACGAAACCGTTCAGGCACACTTGCAGTCTTGCGAATCCAAACATCGGACCGAAAAATATGGTGCTTGTCATTCGAAAAAAAAGTCAAAAAGCTGCGTTTTCAGCGCGCCTTTGGACAAAACGCGTCCCCCCTTGCAAAGATTCAAGAATATGTTTTCGGTGCCAATCCGATTAGCTGTCGTCTTTTCACACCAGATAGTGCAATTCAATTGAAGGAAAACCCCCACATGAAACCAACATTGAACATGAGGGTCCCCTTTTCCCGTCCTCGATTTGTTGGAGTCTTCCCGTCCCATTTTCTTGCAAGACTGGATTCAAGCCCTCCACTTCATGAATTTGTAGCCGATCAGAGGAAAAGAACAGAAGGAACAAGTTTGTACGTAGCCGAGCCCCTTAATCAGTGCACTCTGTGCAGCCTGCGGAGGGTATTTACCGTTTCTGATCTTCAAGAAAATAATTGCTCCCGACAGCAGCCGAGACTGCGCGTTGAAAGCTTTGGCTGACCGCCAGGAAATCGAGCCAATGTGGGGTGGAATTCCGACACATCTAAACACCTGTAAAACTATCATGCAAAGCAATAGACATTTGAACCATTACACGCTCATTTTTGTTCTTTGGTTGTGAACCATTTTGATGTAATTCTGAATTGAGGGTCTCTCAGATGACAGAGAAGCATCAGAAACACACCCGCTCTCACGTCATATTTCTTCTGAGCCAGTTGTCGGCGACAGCGCTGATTGGTCGATTGTGAGCTTCACCGCGTGGCCTTTGTGCGGGGAGCTCTGCCATTTTGAATTGCAAAAGAATTAAGATAATCTAGAACCAGCTCTCCAAACCGCAAGGATGATGGCTGAACCAGGAATGGTTGAGCAACAGAAGCCGATGGCTATGAGAAGGCCGTTCGATCCGGTGGCACACGATTTGGATGTGAATTTCAGACTCACCCGCTTTGCCGACCTGAAAGGCAAGTTCCAACAACACTGTTCTGTTTGAGCATTTTCCATCGAAAGAAGGAGGCATGCAGTGGTCTGGATCTAAATCTACACATTGCAATCTCACCAAAACTGGTCATTTTCTTTTCCACAGGATGAGGGTGTAAGGTCCCCCAAGATGCTCTGCTCAAGCTTCTTGAGGGACTGAAGAATCAGGAAGGCTCGGCACAAGAGGCGGAACAAGCTCACTTCCAGTATGTGTCGGCGCCAAGAATCGGTGAGTGCATTCATTATTTTCGAACCCTTTGATGAGAGAGGGCGAAGTGTGTGTGTGGTTGCTTTGCAGGCACACCTCAACAACCGCGAGCAAGAAACCACCGCACCCCTTGTCTGGTGCTTATGCTCAGGAGCTCGCCCCTCGCAGGGGAGGGGGAACAAGCTGGCCGCAGACAAACCTCAAAAAGGGCCAGTTTTGTTCTCATGCCCCCGCAGAATGACCATTTGTGCCAAATGCAGTGCTGTGCAAACTTTTTGGAAGGAAAATCAAAGGCTGTTGTGTGATTGTGACCTCGAGGAGTGAGTTTGAACGTTGGGAGTTGGGCCCCCTTTCTGTTCACACATTTTCATGATGGCCGCCACGATTCTGACCGGCTCATTTGCATGTCTGCGACGTCACAGATGCGGCTCCCTGGAAGCACGTGTGGTTTGTTTACAAATACTAAGGTGGAGGGTACAACTGGAGGTGAGCAAGACTTTTCAGAAAGTTTCTCGCACTGCAAACGTTTTTGTTTTTTGGCGTAATTCCGCCTGGTGAGAAAGGTGATTCTCAGAAAAGTGCCATGCCAAGCTGTCCGCCAAGGATTTCCAGGCAGGTTATGGTTTCGTGAACTTGAAAGCACAAACACGATCGGGGAAATTTTTATTTGTGACCACCTGCCTGGGGGGCGGGGACCTCCAGAATTGTTCGGGCGCCCAACCCTTCAGGCTCAGGGGCGACTTCGAGATTGAAAAAGAGTGTTACCTGCAGGGAAAGAATGAGTGTACACTTGCAGCACATGAGACAAAAAATAAAGCGATACCCATTTTCTCGGGGGCCTGGGGAGCCCCTGTTGTTCAGCCCCCTGAGAACGTTATTGTGACATGACATCCAATGTTTGGCAACACGTCAGGAATTGGAATGGACTCTTGCATCACGCCCCTGCGGCACGGTGGGCTCTCCCTCGTGCAGACGACGGACTTCTTCTACCCACTGGTTGACGATCCCTACATGATGGTAAGATGACGCATCGGTAACTTCAGTGCTCACGAAGTCCAGCCACACAGGTGATGACTTGCTTCGTTCCACTATTCCAGGTTTGTCGCGTATCGACCATCAAATCACCGGGTACTGGAAATACTTGTCTGCAACTGCAAGAAAACATCACGTCGCAAACCATTCAAACGTTGCCCATGCACTGTTTTCAGGGAAAGATCACGTGCGCCAACGTGCTGAGTGATTTGTACGCGCTCGGCGTGACCGAGTGCGACAACATGCTGATGCTTCTCGCTGTCGCGCAAAAAATGACGGAGAAGGAACGCGACGTCGTCGTCCCGCTCATTCTCAGCGGCTTCAAGGTGCGTGCCGACCCAGAGAATTACCAAAAAGAGTAATTGCACAAGACTTGTACCCGTGAGACGTGCTGCTCGGGATTCCAAAGTTTTCTTTGAGTGCAGTTCAGGGTGGACAACTTTTACGTAGCAGTGACACCAAATGCAAGATATACCGGTGTGCTGCCAAAATTTGGCGGTGTGCACATTCGAAAGAACAAAAGTGGTTCTGAAACTCTGCGATAGTAAAACCTGTTGTGTGTGCTTGCCATCAATGTAGAAATGGGTCCTCACCTTACAGAACGGGTTCCTGTTCAATCACACAGCTCTTTTCTCACCAAAGGTCTTGGAAAGTCAATGCACGATTTCACAGCAACCATGTTTGTACACCATGAGGACCCTGTCTGCGCTTGCATGTTGGAGTGACACGCCAGTTGAAATCATTCTGCCCACAGGACTGCGCGGACGAGGCGGGCACCAGCGTCAACGGCGGCCAGACAGTCCTCAATCCCTGGATGACGGTCGGAGGCGTGGCCACTACCGTATGTCAGTCCAACGAGTTCATCATGTGAGTGTGTCATATTTAGCACCGAATGTCGTGCTTTTCTACTCTTCAATTTTGCACCAATTGCACGTCAGAAAGTATTTCCTCGACTTGCACGATTCAGACATTTCCGGTGATGATGCGTTTCACAAGCTCCAGTTATCTCTTCTGCAGGCCTGACAATGCCGTGGTAGGCGACGTGCTGGTGTTGACCAAACCGCTGGGAACACAGGTCGCAGTCAACGCGTACCAGTGGCTGGACCAGCCTGAGCGCTGGAACCGCATTAAACTCGTTGTGAGCGAGGATGACGTGCGCAAGGCGTATCAGCGGGCGATGTTCAGCATGGCCAGACTCAACCGGATGGGTGAGCAGTGTGTGTCTGTGTGCGTGTGTGTGTCTGTGTGTGTGCACTGGCGAGATACTGTTCGGGGGGAAAAACCCTGCACGCTGACCTTTCTGTTCACTGCTCTTCGTGAGAGTCGCCACTCTTACTTGAAATTAGCGTTCTCCTTTTGTTGCCAGCTGCGCGTCTGATGCATAAGTACAACGCGCACGGTGCAACTGACGTCACCGGATTCGGGCTTCTCGGCCACGCCACCAACCTGGCACGTGTCCAGAAAAACGAGGTTCGTACTCTTCAGAGTTTTGCAGACGTATCGCTGCTTTCCCAATTCTACTGTTCAGTGAAGTTTTGGTTCGTTTGTTCAACTTAACCGTTGCATTTGCAGGTTGGCTTCGTCATCCACAACCTGCCAATCATCGCGAAGATGGCAGCCGTCAGCAAAGCGTGCGGAAACATGTTCGGATTGTTGCAAGGCCACTCCGCTGAAACGTCGGGTGAGTGTACTTGCAGGCTCTGGTGTACTTGTGAACAAGAACGAAATTTCTTTCGATTTTCCAGCACTGGAAATCGCTTGTTTCCATCAGGTGGGTTGCTGATCGCCTTGCCTCGGGAACAGGCCGCGGCCTTCTGCAAGGACATAGAGAAGCAGGAGGGCTACCAGGCGTGGATCATTGGTATCGTGGAGAAGGGCAACCGCTCCGCACGTATCATAGACAAGCCTCGGGTTATTGAGGTGCCCGCCAAGGAGAAAGACGGAGAGTTGTGGTAACGCGGGGGCGCGCTTGCTGCAGGAACAGTGGCAGCTGAGCTGGCGTGGAACATCAGACAGCCCGATTTTCTGAAAAAAGATGAGCAGCAATTGAATTCGAAACAAATCAGCGCAGTTTGGTGTTGAAATGTGCGTGACATCAAAAATTTTCTCGAGATGTTGAAAAGTGAATCTGCTTTGTGTTTACACCGTACAGTTAGCGTCTTGTGTTGCGACCGAGATTCCGTCTTGATGTATTTGTGTTGATTTCATGTGTCTGCACATGTGGTGACGTAGAAAGTTATCATTCCGCTTTGTTCTTTGTACCACTCTGTACCATGCCACGAAAACGAAATGTGCTGCAATTGGCCTCACATAATCCTTTGCACCAAAGCTCTTGGATCACCATTGCCGTTTTCATTTCTGTTTTTGTAACTTCGATCATCAGATTTTCTCCATTTTCTTTCTGGCAAAGAATGGTCAGCTGCCTCGCTTGGGAACTGGTCTGTTCAGGTTTGAGCACCCTGGACTTGGGCTCGAGTTTCAAAGTGACGTCGGTGCCAATTGAATCAAATACAGATGTGTTCCACAACGTTTTTTGGTTGAAGCTGCGCTGGGAAAGCTCCTTCGTGGGAATCCAGCGTGGCTGAAGTTTTCTCAAAAACCTCGTGGCCGCTGTATTTTCGACTTCAATGGTGGTCTGTACTTGGTCGGTGTAATTCAGCCGTAATGCATAAAATTGCAGTTGTCTTCGCACGTGAGGTCGGTTCAGCACTGGTTCGGAACGGAATTTTTTATTCAGTGGTATCACGATGTGGAGATAAATAAATGATTGGACACCATGTTTGGATGTTTTCTTGGCAAGGTGGGAAAACGCACTTGTTTTCATCGCGGAAGACCGCCGTATATGAACGAATGTCTCGCTCTCCAAAACGACTGAAGCCAAAAATCTGTTTCTGTTTATTTTATTGTTTCTGACACTCCTTTTTCGCTGAACGCGCGTGCACAGAACCACAATTTAAACCAACGATCCAGCAATTTTTTGATCAAGGACAACACGGCACATCTGGGCAGGATGCAGACGCACACAATTCAAGTTCAAGTGATTCCATGACGAAATGAGCATTCTCTTCGATCTTTCGGTGTTTGCGCCTTGTGTGCGTTCTCGTCTCTCGCGGCGGACTATCTCGCCATTAGTCGCTGAAAATACTTCCGAGCAGTTCTCAGGCCCGCTTTCAAGCGCCTTCACCAAAGGGTGCACTTGCCAATTGACAAAACTCCACAACAGCTACACACCATCACAAAAAGCTATCCTGCATTGATTGACGGACGTTCGGTTCAACACCAAACCACGCCCTCACTTCCGGCCTCGTCTCTTGAAATTCAATTGACATGTTGGGCAGAACCACTTGCCCTTCGGAGCTTGGGTCAATCCGACGCAGCCGTAGTGGAACCACTCGACCGTGCACTGCAAACAGGAGAAACAAGGATGCAAACGATTTCACTGCGACACGCACGCATACACAAACGCACGCGCGCGCAATGGCAAATGTGAGTGTGCCAGAACACTACACAGCCAAAAAAGCGTTCTCAACATCCATCCCAGTGGCAGGACGGGATGTTTCGGTGTTTTGTGGCGCAGTATTCGTAGAATCGATCTGTAACTCATTCACTTCCTTCTCTGTCCCTTGTACTCACGTCTTCATTATCACAGCCCACCATTTCACCGTACGAAACGTCGTTGCAGAGACAGTAGCGCGGTTCGTTCGGGTCGACGTTCCACGCCGAAATGGGATTCACCTCACCCACGTCCATATCAGGAAGACCTGGAACACGGGGAATGTGATGTTATCCACCGTTGTTGAGCTGCAAGGCCTTTGATTCTGCACATAATTTCAGAGGAATTTCCAAACTCAACATTAGGTTTTTGTTGTTTCGCAGAAAGGTCGTTGGAGTAGCTCAAGTCTCGAGAGCTCGTGCTGTTTTCAGTTCGTCCGAGTGACATTTGACGTGGAACACAGACAAACGCACACACCTTCTGACGGGAGGATATCGTCTGTCGTCAGATCGGGGGGCGGGACGGGTGTGGCAGGCTGCGAGTGCTGCTGCTGGCGCGACGCCGACCTGCAACAAACACACGGTTCACCACCACACACTCGCGCAGATATGATGGACCTAAAAAAGCCTTTCACTGCAGAGTATGACGGAAGCGTCGAGATGGCTTGTGCCACCTGTTTGCACTCTGCCCCCTCTCCTGTGCAATTTCTGTCACTTCATCAACTTGGGCCCTCGTCCCCTTTTTCACTCGCAACATCGCAGCCAAACAGTGACTGTAGGAGTCACCCCTCCCCAGCTCCACATACTTTTTGTTGCGCGGCACTTTGGGCGGCTCCGCCGGCAGTGGGCTGGGCGCTGCCCCGACACTGCCCAGGTTCAGGTCCTTGTTGACGCCCTGCGACACGGCGGCGTAACTAGCTTTCAGGCTGGAGGTCCGCCGTCCCTGAGACATCTGCAAGAGACAACACCCACCATTCGGTCGGACGAACGTGCGACTGCTGATACAATGTGGACAATGTGGAGTTCGCGCGGAGTTTCACTCACTTCCAGTGTGGCTCCGATCGCTCGCGTCGCCGCAGCCGCGATCGCCGCATTACTACCCGCTCCCACGTGGCCTGAAACGACAGTTCGAAGCTCAAAATACACTAAGTAAAGCAGCGAAGCCCACATGTTGGACGACTGCAGCAAACGGCCACGTAACCACAATGATGCAAACATAACTGGCTGCTGGGAGCTGTCAGTAGTGTCCCGCACTGGTTGAGTGTATATTCGATGCGTAACCGTGCATCACCAGGGAAACCCGAGTCACAGACATATTGTGGCAAGGCAAGCTAGGAACCTTGGTGGACTTTCTTAAGTTGTCTTGCAAGTGTCTTGTTTGCGTTTGATCCACGTCACAATACAGAACATCAACATTTGTGCCGCTTCAACAAGTGCTAACATTTCTGAACACGATTTCTCCAAAACACAACGAAAATTGTCACCAAAATTCACGAAAGATCTCAACTTCCGATGAGAAGCACAAATCAGGGTTTCACGTTACCTAAGGTCATCGACAGACCAGGTTCTAAACCTGCAAAAGGGTAATGATGTCCTGAAGAACGCGCACCCCAAGATGAGCTGTTTTGGCAGTGCAAAGTCTGAGCGGAATTCGGTTGTACATCACACTGGCCGAGCGCGGTGCAACAACCGCTTGAACAACTTCCCTCGCCACAAAGACGGCAGTCAGCAGACCACAGGACCACGAGTACATCGCCATGCGAGACAATCAGGTCAACAATGTCCTTGAAAACCTTCCCAAGGCTCCAGATACCACAAGAACCCCCATCCGAAGTTCTGGCAAAGCATGCACATCCCGTGGTCAATGTCTCGGACTATTCCCACGGTTTCCCACAATCGGAAGCGTAGCGCTGCTCACCGAGACTGTAGCTGAGGGCGGGGGAGGAGCCGGCGCTGTTGAAAATCGATGCCGCGGTGGTGCTCGAGCCTCGGTCTGATTCGTGGATCGCGGCCCGTGCAGCCTGTGTCGCCAGCGTTGACAGAACCTTCTCCGTAGACGTTCGCTTGTCCAAATGATTGTGGCTGAAGGTGGACGTGTACTTGCGTTCTGCAAAACAAACAACGGTTGAATTGATGAAAACTGCTGTCTGTCAAAATGCTTCCACAAATGTCTGCACAAGAGTGGAAGACGAGAGAATCCTGGATCGTTTATCTTTGGAGCACTGAAGGGATTCTTACTCTCCGCTCTGTGGTTGTTTATTGGACGGGGAGGAACATCCAGCTCCAACGATCCTGCAAAAACACGCCAGACGTTAGCTCAATTTGGTGTTTACTTGTGACATTTTGAAACTGTGACTCGCACGGTCTTCACTCACGTTTCTCTAGAACCTCAGTGATCCCAGCGTGATCAGCTTCCAGCTCCATTTTGAACTTGGACAGCTCCTGATCCAATTTCCGGAGGTACCTGTCGACCTGTGTGCACCAGCAAAGTAGCAAGACAATCGCGCGAACGATCTTGCGAGTGCGTGACTTCAAACCAACCAGGGAATTTCTTACCATTTCGTACATCTGGCTCGCCACTTGAACTTTTTCATCGGCGTCCTCTAGTGTTTTTTCGTATTCCTGCAATAAATTTGAGGATACATTTGTCGAATCACACTGAAGTGGCTTTGCTTCAACAAAACTCTTGACGTTCATCGATGTTGACATCAATGGTAGATCTACTTCTGCTCCCTTCTTGGCAAGTTGAGTACTCGGACTCACTTCTTTCAGTTTTTTGAACTGTTCATCCTTGAGCTCCTGTTTGATGTTCACGCCCGTCTGACACTTCTTGAAGAAGGCCTTCACACGCTCGTCCATACTGTCCATTGCATCTGGAAGCAGTTTACAGCTTTAAATCTGGCGGGAAAAGCTGCTGCCACCTATCGGTTGAGCACACGCGGTGTCCCACACCTGGTGCCATCTCCAATGCAATTTTCTGCTGCAAAAGCCTCGAAAACGGGACAATTCCGTCTTTTCCCCTTTTCTGAAACTCACTTTCTACTTTCAAATCCAGCTCTCGCATGTCTGTGAACCTCTCCCTCATCTCCATAGGCAGATTTTCTATCACTGAAATAAAAACATATTTACGCACGGACCATGTCACTCAGCGACTCCACAAGTCCATTCATAATCACAAAAGAATATGTCGAACGTTACAACATAAAATATCACATCTTACTTTCCATATAATCTTCCAAATACAGCATTTTGGCGGTTCAAAAAATGAACTCCACTTTAGTCCAGCTTTTCCCCTGATCACCCAAAACCCAGTGGAACGAGCATTTTGATTCGTTGAACGCGAAGCCTGCAGGGATTGACTTTCATGCTTTTGAAACATTCAGTGCAAGTTTCAGATGTTTCATCTGACGGATCTCTTCAGATTCATCATAGTTTTCAAACTAAAGGTATTGTCATCATCAGCAACTCTCAAAAATTGCCACAATACAAAAAGTACCCAGAAAACGTTTGGCCAATGAAATTGCTTGTTTCAGCCGCTTTGGTGTCCATGTTCTGGCACAAACCGGAAGTGGAAACAGGCGACATCTGTTATAAAAGTACAATATCACTCTTCCACCCATGAGATAGTGCCAGATCGGAAAAAAATGATCTCTGTCCGCATTCTGCACAAACGATATTGTTCGTTTCTGAGTGTAACAAGTGCCCTGAGGCACGGTGTATCGGGCGGATTGTTGAATGTGAGATGTCTCACAACACAGGTGTGTATAGCCAACAACCAACAAATGTCCCTGTAGCCGGATCTTGATGAAGGGCGAGAGGAGGGGGTGGCTGATGAGGGGAGAGGGGGCATAAAAATTTTGACAGTTGCACACACGAATGCTTTTGGTTTTCAAAGCCATTTGCTTCACCTGGGTGCCCGCTACCGCGACCATCAACAACGAAGCTCCAGGCAAAAAGTCTGTCTGCACGCTTGCAGCGTACATGAAATTACGAGGCTTATTCCACTTCTGGGTTTGACTGCATGTTGAATGTTCATGCTCAGTCGACCTCTGACTGGTCTCAACAAATAGGGTTAAATGCCTTACATAATGTCGGTG
>JAAUXT010003546.1_pt1 | contig 17759 bp, 15 predicted proteins | sample 7278171 | NCBI WGS metagenome assembly JAAUXT01 (sample SAMN14350112, study PRJNA611818) | marine sediment metagenome | isolation source: surface marine sediment (1.8m) | place: French Polynesia: Moorea | collected 2018-08
TGCAAATTTCCTGCTTTCCCTCTTCTTTTGTGAGTTGGGGGGGGGGCGGAATCCAGAAAATGCTAGTTCATCACCCACACTTCCAGCCAGTCAGTGGGACACACGAGTAAACCAATATCATCCGACAAGCGGCTGATAATAACATAATTTCTAAACTGGTTTTACTGGTGTGATGACACCACCACAAAAATAACACTGCTCTAAATTTTAGAAAGAGAAAGTACCTCTTTCTGGAAATTGTTTTTCGAGTGAAAGAAGAGAAAATTGGAGTTAAACCACAATAAATTTTGAAGAAGAGGACTCGCGTGCTGAAGACTTGCGATCTCTCTCTCTCTCTCTCTGCAGACTGCCAGTGCAGACTGCACACAATTTTAATTTCACAGAATCAAGATGCTGTGCTGAGAAGCAAGAAATTTGGACGGCTGACCAGTTTTTTTTCTTTGCTTGTTCAATCTTTCCGAAGAAACCGAATGGCCGTCAATGGAACAAACTCACTGACACATGAAGAAATGTGTGAGTAGCCACAAGATGATTTGAACACAGACGCGTGTACCTCAAGATAGTGATGTCTGAAGTCTCTCTCAGCCGGACCGTCGAGGAAGTTGAGTGTGCACTGGTTGATCGGTGGCACCAGGTACTCTTCAAGCTGCTCCGAGTTCTGGAAGCAGCTCACCATCCGGTTGTCAGCTGAATGCAAAGCAGATTGGTTTTGTTTTGGGCAAAAAACTGTTGGGTTGTGAGGTTGACTTTCACTTGACAGAACGTTCGGATGAGGCCGACCATTGCAAACGATTTGGTGATTTGTCAGGTTATCAAATAACGTCACATTCCGAATTTACAAACGGCTTTCCTCAACTGACACAAAATTGCAACAGATCAGTTTCAGAATCAAATTTGTGAACTTGATTTCACTGCCGCCAAAACCACCAAAACCAATTTGTTTCACGTCAAATGATACTGCAGTCAAATATTAGAAAAATGAGAACGACACATGGAAAGCTACTGCAATATCTGCAACACAGCGGACACAACTTGAGCGACACAGTGAGTGAAAGGCAAAAGGCATCAATACCATCTTTGTCGTCCCTCTGTGTGACGAGCTGGCTGAGCAGTGCCGTGTCGTTCTGACTCTCGTCTCGTCCTTCTTCTGAAAACAGGAATGTCCGTTACGTAATTTTGTCCTGAGCCACAAACATTGACTTGACGTCTTTTGTTGCCGTCATGAAACTGGCCGCAGCTTTCACTGAAGCTGCCACATGCCTAAATTCCCTGATCCTTTTGAACAAACATTTCCTGCTTTTTCCTGACTGGAATTTTGTTTCGTTTTTGTTCCAGGTTCCCCCCGATATTTCCACTTTGTGTTGAATGCCAGGGTTGATCTCACTGCCACCCACCTTGGATAAAGCTGCTTTCCTCCGCACCGACTGCCTTCGCCACCTGCAGACTTCCATTCACGTCAGACTAAAAGGAATAGAAAATCAAACATCATCTTTCACATCTCATGGTCAGCGTATTTTGACCAGCCGAGCATCAGATGGCAAACACAGGCTGCTGAGCGGCCTTGGACTGAAAGAAACAGGCAGACACTCGCCAAGCAGCACAGCCCTGGAAGTGGTGGTGGCCACCATGGAATTGTTTGCGAGTCACACAGACATCTTTCTTGAAGGGGGCATTGCTGTTCTATTTTCGAGGAGAAAATATTTTCATCAGGTTGTGTGTGTGTGTGTGTGTGTGTGTGTGTGTGTGTGTTTGTGTGTGTGTGTGTGTGTGTTCAAAGGTTTGGCACGTTGTGAAAAAATTTCTGAAGGCCATTTGACTTACTTGGCAGGCAACCTTCCCCCAACCTTCGTGACGAAAAAAATCTGATTTTCAGTCCTCACAGTGGGAAAGTCCAAGAGGACAAGCAACACAGAACCTTCCTCGGAGGACCGAAACGACTCGGCACGGGCTTTTGAAACACGCACGTTGGTGCTGGAAACGATTTTTGGATGGCCAGCCAACGTCTCCCACCTTGTCGGCGTCCTCCACGTTGATCTTGACAGTTTCTGGGTTGGTGGCCGACGGCGCCGCCCCATCAGCCGACGCCGCAGCCGGCGCAGGCGCCACCATTTTCTGTCCGGCTCGTGGTGCCTTTGGTGTCGACAGATTCGCCGATTTGCCAATTCTTTTGACGACAAAGAACGTCTTGATCGCTGAAAAGAAAAAGTGCCGGGGCAACTACAGGTGCGATGTTCCTGGCGTGTTTCGCGGATATTTTTGACTAAATCTCCCATTCTTTCCCAGCTACAATAGCAGGTTTGTGAAGATTCTATGGTCCAAGTTGATTCACAAATACAAAAAGAATCAAAGCTCCCAATCTGCACTGATCACATGGCAACAGATGAACAGGGTGGGACAGTCCTAAAATTTCACAAGTGGAAAATGATCACGTCTCTCTTTATTTGTGCAGCACACAGAAGCACAGAGTGATCAGTACATTGCAGGTTCCACAATTTCAGAGTTGGGGTCTGGTCCAAAGATTTGGGATGGGATATTCCTTGAACAGCAATACCTGACTTGTCCGGTGATTTGGGACCAGACCCCTGCCACTCCCAGACCTGATATCTTCACAAGTATGTTTACGAGGGTGATTTCACTTCTGGCTCAGACTGATGATCACCATGATCGGTACGGTGAGTGAAGACTACGATGCGCGCTCTCAGGAATGTAAATGAAACGACAATGCCCCTGGCGTTGTGTCGCGCGTTGAGTTGCATCCATATGTTTGAAGTCCAACATTCAGTTTCCGTGACGTTGTGATCAGGGGGTGGAGGTGGGGTCACACAGGTCTCTTTCCACCTTTCCAGCAGGCAGTGAAAAATTTTCAAAATCTAAAACTCCAACCTTCAACTTTTCCATGACATTGTGACTGGGGGGGGGGCACATGTTTCTTTCCAGACACAAACTGCTGTTACCACACAAAAACTTTGTTGTACCTCTTCAACAGCACACTCCCTAATGAGCTCTCCAGCCAATGGCAGGCCAGTGTATTTGGAAAGAAACTTGTGTTACTGGAGTGTATGTGTGTGCGCGTGGGGGGGTTCACATTGGTTTCATTCTCAGGGCAGCTCAGGTTTCATTCTCAGGGCAGCTCAACTTTTCCATGACATTGTGACTGGGGGGGGGGGGCGGTCACACCGGTTTCATTCTCAGGACAGCTGAACTTTTCCATGACATTGTGTCCCCCCTGGTCACAATGTCATGGTGTGTACAGACAGACAGACAGACAGACAGAGACCGACAGACAGAGGGATATCGATTACTGAAGTCGCGCTCGAGCGACTAACAAAACGAAATCGCGCTCAAGCACTGTCTCGCCAGAAGTGAAATCATCCTCGTACATAACAAAACAATATCCTGTCTTTGGTGAAGATATCAAGCGCTCCGCCGCCAAGGTGCTGGTCCCCAACAAAATTGTGGCAATGGGAGGTGCTGCCACCTGCAATGTACTGAACACTGTGCTTGTGCTTCTTGTGTGCTGTACTGTGCACGCAATTTCCTTTCCCGACATTGTTCCCAGTTCTTTGGGAGCATTGCCCCACGTCTGGAAAGCAAATCAGCAGGCATGTCATCGCGAGAGTGCGATCTTTTGGGATCTGAACTCGACTTAATTTGTACCCAATGGATTGCACGGATTTCGCTGGGATGAAGGCCTCTTTGTTTTGGGACCAGACCCACCCCCGTCCTTCACTGGGTGTACACGTCCAGATTCGGTCCGGATTCTTGTTTTTACCTTTTTGGATGGTGTTCCGAAATGACCATTTATTCAGTGAACACGTATGAACTCTGGATGACGGTCCCATTTGTTCACAAAACCAAAGGTCAAAAGGGGGGAAAAAAGAATCAATGTGGAATGCCGAGTGATGATGGCTTCGAAGTTCGGATTTTCGCTGTGTGCAGTTAGATCTACAATTCCTTTCGCAGCAACTGCATCAAAAAAGTGGAAAATCGATTTTCCACCTTGCTGCCATGGTACAATTTGGCTGCACACGTACTCCTATTTGTGGTGCACGTGCATCCCTGAAGTTGGAAAAGTGTGGTCCCCACCAATATGACTTTGATTGAAGGGGATCAGGGTGAAGTGGCAATCGCTGAAGACAAGTTGCGTGACACGCGGTTCGCATTCGCAATCAAACGGCAACCGGATCTCATGCCGTGTCTTTGTACTCACTGTCCTTCTCCTGCACATGACGAATTTGATACTGTTGCGTCTCTGTGTTGTAGTCTTCTATTAGGACCTTGATCTTCCTGATATCTGAAAGAGAAGAAGGCAGAGCATAAGCAACGCTTGGAAGCCGTTGTGTGGTTGATGTAGCCTCTGTTGAACGCACGCGAGATTCAAAATTACAGCCACAACGAGTACACGCAAGACTTGCAAGTCTGCAGAACGTGACTCGCCATTGACACCCGCACGAGCACCGGTTGTTTCCAATTGGTGCTCACCTTGCCTTTTCGAAAGCCATTTGGAGCTTCGGTTTGCCACGCAGTGTTCCACGCTGGAAAACTGGGCTGACAGGTTCAACCGCGGTCGGAAAGGAAAGGTGGCGCACGCTTTCAAAAGGCTGCATCCATCAAGTGGTCGCGAGCGCCTGCACTCCCCGACGGCGCTCAGCGCGTCCGCCACGACAGCTCCGACATGGAACCATCACGTCCGCCAGCGCTCCTTGACCCTCTGCAGCCAGGACCAATGCAATGTCCATTTTTGGTGCACGCGCATTGTGGCATTAAATTTGTGTTTCATCGTGTGGGGAAGAAAATTTGAAAGCGACCAAGAGTGCTCGTACAAGCACGAGATCAGCAATCAACAAGCGCGCGGCTATTTAAGGTTGGCACTTTCCCTGCCAGTCAGCAGAGAAAAGTGCGTTTAAATCCAGGGGGATTAAGGGAGTGTGTCACGGAAGGGATCCGAGCGGGGAGGGGGGGTCCCACTGGAATTTACACACAAACACACAGCTCGAGAACACTGGACATCAGAGTCTCAACAATAACGCCGAGCCGAGCGCCCAACAATTCTCAACACTCCACCTCTCTTTCTGAAATGGCAACAGCTTGTCACTCGTGTCTTCCCCAGACATCGGAATCTTGGGCAAACCGTTCTGCGTGTTCTTCGCCTGTTCTTCAAGTTTGTAACAGCACGTAACCTTGACCCAGTCTGTACCTTCAACTGTCAGTACAGAACGGAAAGATGTACGTACTTGCATCCCTTCCAAGGTAAATAGATCAACCTGGTTCTTGGTCCAGATCCAGTGTGTGAACCAAAACAATGAGCATTCTCTTCTTCGACTGTTATTCTCTAAAGAAAGCCCCAGGCTGTGTGTAGGGTCCAACATCTAATCACGGTTCGTGTGTGCGCAGTAATGAGGACTTCGCTCCGGTCTCCGGCGCTCATTTCTCTCGACCCTCCTTTCCATGCCACCCACACAACATAGCTTAATTTGCGGGGGAAACGCAAAACCAGAAGCATTTCACAAGAAAAGATGCTGTCTCGCCCAAGGACCACGCAAACAGAAACCGTACCATTTTGCTTCGTGACTCAAGCAATGTTACGAGGTACGAGGTACAAAATTCATACAGATTGCTTGCACACCAAAACCACAAACGAGGAACGTCTTTTTACATATTCCAATCAATATCTCTCGTGTAGTTCCAACACACATCCTTCAGTGCACATATCAGGCATGCTTGACATCTTTTCTCAACACAACAAAAGGAGGACCAATAAAGGATCAGGAAAAAATCTATGACCCTCTGTTTCAAAACAATCTTTGTTTGGGTGGCTAAAAAATATGAACATTTGTCAGCAAATTCTTCTTTCCCATTTTTTGAGGTATTGACAGAAGAACTAATGATAGTAAAATTACACGAAAAGCTTTCACCAAAAGAGTCCAATGAAAAAGAGTAAACAATCTGGCAAGAGGAAAGAATCTCAGGAGATAACCAATAATCATATGGATGAGCTTTTCAGGAGATTTGAGGTGGCTTGTGCAATTTGGGAGTTTTTTGGAAAAAGCGAGCTGAATCAGTGTAAGCCAAATCAAATCACCTGCAGGTAGGGTCTTCCAAAAGTATGTGTACAACAGTTTGATAGTCAAGATGAGGGTGAATTTGGGATCTTTTGGGCTGTTTTGATTCAATTGGGTTGGGGATAATGCTTGAGGAAGGAATTCATGAAGTTCAAATTTTAGGGTTTATGAGGTCAGAAAGTTCAAATTTAGAAGTGTGGAAAATATGGGGTTTTGATGTAGTAATGGGTCCATATCTCTGAAGGTACAAATCTTTTGTGAAGGAAATATATTGATGAAATGTAGTATATTGTGTGGGGGTTTGAGAGGTAGCATTTGGCTTTTGATTTTTGAAAATTTTTACATGGTTTTTAGGTGAGGTCAAGGGCAGGGTTGAAATTTGTTTTCTTGTGTTCAAAATGGTTGTTTGGGTAAGAGTTGGGTTCATTTGTGCACAATTATGCATAAAATTATTAGATTTTTTTTTTGTGAATTTCATTAATTATTCAGGTGCTTTCAAATGAAAAGTAAGGTGTGTAAATTTGACTTTTTGAAACAGTTCAAACTAAATGTGTGGAGTAGAGTTGGGTTCATTTGTTTGTGATTAAGTATGAGAAACTATTCTTTCGGATCCATTAAAATGGAGTGCAAAAAAGGCTCAAGAGCTTTGGTTTGAAATTGCACAAGCCTTAACATTTTGACATCATGAAAGCCCAAAAATCACTGTGATGCCATTTTGCCATATTTTTTTCAGAAACAAATATTTAAAAGATTAGAAAATACAAAATAGCACACCCTTTTCAAATACAATATTTAAGCTCTTATTCTATGACTACTTTCCAATTGACAGCAATTTTTTGGCACATTTTGGTAGGTCCTGTGTTGGTTGTTGAGAATACAAGAAGATTAGTGGTGAAAATTTCTGCATTGGTGAAAAAAAATTGGGAGAATCAGTTTGAAAACAATTATGCCTTGCAGGACATTTGTTGCAGAAATTCCATGCTGTTCAGTCTGTAAGAGCCCACACCATGCTGCTCAATCAATAAGAATTGGTGCAAAAAAGAGGAAATTGCATACACTGTGCTGTTTAGTCCATAACAGCCCACACCATGTTGCTTTGTCCATAAGAATTGGCACTAAAAAGAAGGAAATTGCATACACCATGCTGTTTAGTCCTTACAAGCCCATAACATACTGCTCAGTCCATAAGACTTGGTGCCAAAAAGAAGGAATTTGCATACAAAGTGCTGTTTAGTCTGTAAGAGCCCATGCTGCTGAGTCCATAAGAATTGGCACTGAAAAGAATTTGGTGCCAAATTTTTTTGGCACTAAAAATGCCTCAGCCAATTAGAACATGTGGAACATGTTGCTTCTTTGGTGTCCAGAATTAAAATGACACTTTGCTGCTTCCTGGGCCATTTGCACGTGAGCCTTGGCCTAAGCATAAGTGAAACACATGGGGGAGGGGTGTCCCATAAAGCTGTCACGCCACGAAGGGGTCACACCGTTACGGACACGCACATACTGACAATATATTAGTCGCGCTTCCACGACTCCATCCCCGTGGTCAGAACAGAACTCCGCGCCTCCGTTTTCCGGGTAACAGAATGCAGCAGCACAGTCAACAGTCTATGTCAAGCCTTACACTGAAGCGTGCGACGCAGACATCCAGTGCATTTGCACTGCAAGCCGCATACTCTGGACCGACAGTATCATCGATCGAGTCTCTGCAGTTACGTATTGATCAAGCGAAGCAGACTTCTGCAGGCACGCATTCACGTGTGTTTTACATGTCCACCGAGAAGGCTAATTTTCACTGCCATCCAGAATATTGATTTGAGGACATGAGCAGAGGAACAACCCGATCTTCTCATCACCGCGACACAGAGGAATTCCTCAAAAATCTGCCATTCACTCAAGACGAAGACCAAACGGAGGTGTGTGCATTCAAAATGTGAACGCCAACTCAGTCAGCATGTGAACCTGTCCAAAATGCATTGCACCGGACGAGAACGCTGGCAACCACATCCACTTATGTTCGTTGGCGAAAGTATGAGCACGTACTGCCCAATCATTTGTGTGCCCACTCATTGGGTGTTTTTTCCTGTGTTTTAGCCCTCCCTCTATCTTATACCTGTGCAGGCTGTCTAAGCTGTCTCACTTGTGTCCCATGCACGAGTATGAGAGCACCCCCTGTTGTGGCTCATTGTACACTGGAGGTAACCAAGGAGCGCTTCGCAGCCTGTTCTTTTGCATTCCTTGTGTGCTGTACGAGGTGGGGTCAGAAAGAAACGTTGTTTTTTTCACGGATACTCGGTGGTCACTTGCAGCAGAAACACCACAGACGGGTGCAAACTGAGAAGCAATGACATTCTGAGACTCACATATTTTTCTTCTTGTGTCTGATCTCAACCCTTTGTTCTTTCTCTGTTGTGTGTAATGAATGCTTTGAAAAACAGTCCACACTGATGATATCTGCAAGTGATGTTTCGTTTTCACTTGAGACACAGTGCCTGAATTGTACTGACAAGTACACAAAACCTTCCTGGATTATGGTCTCAAGTCCCATCAAAATCCAACAAGGCACACCCGAGTACTCACGCAAAAAACTGTTTATTTTTGACCTTACCTCATGGTAGCAACTACAGGAACCAATCATTTTGTCATAGTACGATGGGATTTAAGCAATTGATTGGTTGCTGCAGCCTCAAACTGGTTTTGCAGTGCTCTTGACTACAGCATCAGTTGCTGCAGAGCCACAGGCAGAGCAACATGTGTGTGCCATGCTTTTTTTTGCCATTGTGCTGTTGAGAGGCTGTGCACCTGTGTGTCTGTGCACCTGCTCTTGTCCCTGCCCCTACACAGACACACAGGTGGGACCTGTAAGAGGTGCGGGACCTGTGGAGATCAGGTGTAGGTGGAGGCGTCATGTGACAGCTTCGCCAGGCCTATGTGCACCTGTGTGCCGGTGCTTCTCCAGTTTACACCAAACGCCTCAGCGCCTTTTCATTCTTAGATTTGGATGCTAAATCATTTAATTGTCTGTGGAGTTTGCTTGAACATTTTTGCATGTGAGTCTGAAACAGGTTCAGGTTCAGGCACATGGGATGTTGTGTCAAAATTGAATTTGAGTGGTGGGATATTTGGGTCAGTTGATGGTTGATGGCGGAGCAACAATTTTATTTCTAAGAATTTGTCCCACACCAGGAAGTGAAGACTTCAGGGTTCCCACCGAAGCAAAGTGACAGAATTCCTTAATTTTTTCCCTTGATCTTTCCCGGTTTTCAAAGAAATTTCGAGGTATTTTCTGTGTGTTATTTCCTATGCGTGAAAGAATTTTTTTTGGCAGAAGCAGCAACAATTGTCTTGGCGCAATCATCCTGTATTTGGAATGTCAGGTTTCGTTTAATCAATACTTCTGATTGTCCAAAACACAATAACAAAGCAGTTTTCTTCAGTTTGTCTTCATACCAAAAGTAACCCCGGGTCTGGGGTGGCCAACAGGTCAACAAGGCTACTCCTGTGACCAATTCCTTGGGAATAGAGTTGGGAGTCCAACCCTGACCTGGTCAGGCATCCTCAAGATCAAGGTTCAAACACCACTTACTGTATTAGTCCCAACCAAGCCATACCTCAATGGTCACTCACCCAGGGTATAACCCTTCAGGGGCAAACTATTACAAACTATTACTAGTATTCAACCATTTTGAAAGGCAACAATACAAGAGTTTGCCACACAAAATATTCAGGTAAGTTTCTATATTCAGTGCTGAGCTATGACACAGTGCACCACAAAAAAATATCAAAAGTTACACCTCCAAATAAAGTTTTTCCCAGGTTTCAAAATATTTTTCCAGGTTTTTGCTGAAGACCCCCTGTTTTTCCAGGTTTGCCCTGATTTATCAAAGTCTTCCAGGTTTTTCGGGTCGAGTGGGAACCCTGGAAGCAAGTTCCCAAAAGAGACTCGAAAGTGTGAGTTTGCACGAGTTTGCATACACGCAAACTTGTGTTGGGACACACAAGTCCTGACTCCATTCTCGTTTGGTACAAGTCGTAAATCGACACAATCACCTTGTTAACTTCGTCGTAATGAAGCCAACAGCCTTTTCAGCGTTCAGGACGAAGTAGGGATCACGCAGATCACTTCAAAAGCTCCACTGAATTGCCTCGCCTTGATCAGGTCACCTGTGATGCAATTAGGTTTCCGCGAAATATAAGAAACAACCCGCCCAGCCGCACTTCCAGTGACAAGTGATACTGTACGGTCAACTGCACCTCTGGACAAAGCCAAGTGATTCTTTTCTGTGTGGAGCTGGGCTATTTTGCTAAAAATTCAGACATGAATACTGCAGATGTGAAAGGGCTCTGGTTTACAGTTGCCAAACCTGTCCCGCGTATTGTTGCAGAAAAGGTTGGTTTTCAGAGCAAGCAGAATCTTTTTTCCACAATTTTGGCGTTCAGGCCTCAGAACTGCGAAGTCCAGAACCACCCCCCCCCCACACACACACACAATAAATCAGGTTTTCATGGGCAAATAAACAAGAATCAGTCAAGAATAGGCAATGTTTTGATCCACACTTTGCAGTTTTTCTCAAAGAAACATCTGAACCCCCCCTTTTCAAGGAAAAACTATCACAATGTTCTTGATTTTCCTACTCTATTGGATTTCATATATTATTTTTGGAAAGAATAAAAATTGTATAAATCAATATTTTTTCAAATAACAATGTGAAATCTTGATTTTGCCCAATAATTTGTTTCACATGAAATTCTAATTTTCGAGCTGAAAATATTGCATGAAAACCTGATTTTTGCAAGATAAATTTTGCTTGAAATCCTTGTCTGTCTTTTCCAAATGTTTTTTGAAAATATAATGAACAAGATGTGTCCTTGAAAATTGAGCATGCTTCACAGCATTGTGTCACACATGTGCCATGAGATAGTTGTTACATATTTGACTGCCAGCATCAAAATGATGCTGACTCCAGGGTCTCAAAATGATACTTACACCAGTTCACATGCCCAATTGACAGATTGTTGTGCAAATTCTAGGGCCTTAAGCACCTCAGTTTTTTTTATGACATGTTACCTCCTTAGCTGCCAGCATCCAAATGATACTTATGCTGACTTCAGGGCTTAACTTCTATTTACAGGGGGTGGGGTAGAGGGTCTCGCCTTACATTCTGGACAGAAACATACTGACAATATTAGTCATGCCAACTAAAACGGGAAAACACAACCAATGCAGAAAATACTATGAGACCCCTGCAAAAAAGGAGGTTGTTTCTCAAGCCCTGGTCTTTGTAAGGGGATGGGGTTGCACAATTGATCCCTGTGGATACGAACATGTTGCAACCAGATTCATTCTTTCGATGAAGAATTTTGCACAACAAAATTGTACAATTTGAACATTTTGGAATTTTAAAAAATTTCTCACTCTGAAAATTTACATATTTTTGGGCCACCTGCACTCACAAATGACTGCCACCAGTTTGTTCTCAAGCCAGAAATATTTTGGCTGAATTCCTACTGTAGGGACAGATTTTTTCCATTCCAATTGAAAATTGCCTGATGTTTGCTGAAAAAGCAGTTGTTTTTCTCTGCCTTTTGGTCTTCTCACAATTTTTTTCTGCCTTTGCTCACAAAAGGTCAGACAACCATTTTGTTTTTCTTTGCCTTTTGGTCTTCTCACAATTTTTTTCTGTCTCTGCTCACAAAAGGTTGGACAACCCTTCTGTTCAGAATCCACTTTTGAGGCCAATTTTGCAAATTTCATGCCAAGACCCAAAACTCATTTCTGATACCCTAAAAATTAACCTTTGGTCAGCAAGTGCTTTGAAATTTTTACCTTCCGAAGGGGTAGTTGCACAATGACTCCCCATATCCCCACAGACAGCAAAATGTTGCAAGCAGATTTATTTTGCCAAATTGGAGAAGCCTTTCTGTGACATACAACGTCCTTGTGGTGGAGAATTTTGGGATGGATTGACTGCATTTCTGTTCGCTCACCTGGCAGAAACAAGACTTCAATTCCAGTCAGAACCTGCCACTTCAGCACCAGAACCTGTTTCAGCAAGTCAAGCTCGTTGCTGTCGCCCCGAACCAAGCCAACTTCACATTTCGGCTTCAGATCACGCCCAGAAAAGTAATCACCCCAGCAATGTGAAAAATACGACGCTCCAAAGACAGTCCTTCGTCTTCATCTGTCACTCATCGTGCGCTCGAGCAACAGAAGGTGTCAGCTGGTTTGTCCTTTCCTTTGGCAACAATTCCCGGGTGGATTCGCCGTCATAAAAGTTGGATTAGCCCGAGGCGAGAACCGTGCAGCACTGTCCATGGCTGATGCACAACAAACGAAAACTCGTACCCAAACGAACTTCATGGCAATGCCTCGACCGATGGCTGCTCGATGCGTGATCGCAATTACTCGTCCAAGTGAACCAACAGGCTTGTTTCAACGCGAATGAAATGGGAGTGAACAGTTTGTGCATGAAACATGTACGATTTCCTCGCGCAACAAGCAACTTCATGGCTGCAGCGGAGCACAGACAAGTCTCTCACCACGAAGCTGCTCCGCAAGAGAGACGTTCCCATATCTCACGACCCCAGATTACAGAGGTGACTTGAGCATGATAACCGTCAGTATCCCCACGTGAATTGACATCATGAAGTCATTCATGCAGAAGCAGAAAAGGACTCGAATCTCTGGCTTTTAGCCTGAAATGGGGACGAGAGTGAGAGAGAGAGAGAGAGAGAGAGAGAGAGAGAGAGAGTGTGTGTGTGTGTGTGTGAGTGAGTGAGTGAGTGAGTGAGTGAGTGAGTGAGTGCGTGCGTGCGTGCGTGCATGTGTGTGTGCGTGCGTGTGACCGATAACAACTGCAACCAACGAAAATGCCAGTTGGCATTAGGGAGTTTTTGCAAATTGAAAACGTAGACGTATGCCTGAACATGGACGTAGAATCTCACACTGTGGGATGCAGTACTCCTCAGGTACTTCTCTGTTTTGTCTGTCTTTCTAAACTGAATTTTATACTTTTTTATTTGAAAATTGGTGGAAAAATTAACGAAATGGAAAGAAATGAAAACTGATAAATTTCAAGTCATTTTTTTTTGCCTTGGAATTGACAAATCTGTGGTGTTGAAGAACCCATAGGCTGAGATTCTACGTCTACGTTCACGCTCACGTCCACGTTTCCAATTTGCGAAACCTCCCTATTGCTGAGTGCTGTGTCGTGAACACCCCAAGTGCAAACGGAGGTTCCTCAACACGAAAATTTACGAAAAGTTTCCTCCCAAGTCCCAACCTTTACTTCTACGAGGTGGAGGGATCCTTAACAACAGCAATCTTTGAGAAAACTTGCAACAGACTCATCCATCCGGGTGTTTTTGGGGAGCGGGGGGGTTCCTCAAGATTGATATTGGGAAAAGTGCAAGGTCTCAGTCGCAACTTTTTGGTGTCCTGAGGGTTTTCAATGTGAACGTACTCGTACTCGTACTTTTCACTCAAACCCCCAACTTTTCACGAGTGTGGTGAAAGCACGCTTGAGATTCTCTTGAACATTTCAATAACTGATCAAAAGTGTTCCATGGTCAATCAACCACACAAGGAGATATCACCTTTTGTGGTTTCTTATATTATTTTCTAGAAAACTCTTTTCATCACTGAGTGATGATGTGAAACTTGTCAGGATTTTTTGTGGTTGAGGCTCAGATCAAACCTTTCCATTCAAAACACGCCAAGTTGCTCGGTCTACAAGACTGAAAAGGACACTTCGTGTTGGACACAGGAAATAAACAGCCTGGCTGGGTCTGAAACCGCAATCACACCAGCGAAGCAGCTTTCTTGCGAGCCTCTGAGAAAGAAAATTGCTCGCCACCCTGAGAAATCTGTGCACACTCTTTCTTGCTTCTCCAGCCTGAATTTATACCTTTGAAGCACTCAACCTGTGCTCTCCATTTGGGTTTGTTTGCACTCGCATTCATTCGGAGCCTCTCTCAATTTATTCACGTTCGCACCAAGCACTGGAAAAATATACATTTCCACTGGTGCGAAATTCTTTTCAATGAAGCGCTCTCATGACCACCGCAATCAAAATAGCAATTTTCACGCGATTGATCACCACAAAGAACTGCCCGTACCCAAGCAAATTTCCATAAAAGATCAAATTGTTTTAGTGCTGATCATCAAATTTCTGGGCAATCAATTATGTATCTGAAACAAGCAGTGACTGATCCCAAGATTACAATATATTCAGCCAGCATTGATTTTTCTCCAATGTTTTCTAGTGCAGCTTTGTGCTGAGCGCGACGACTCACATTCGACACTTGCGCAAGGTTGGCTGCACAAATGCTGTGAGAAGGTGCGAGCAATCAGAACTCCCAGTCTTGAGTCGTACCTTTCTGTTCACAAGAACAAACTCAGACAATGAGAGTTCCTTGTCAGTGCACAAGAAGTCTGGATTTCTCTTCGCATCAAATTACCCCCGAGGACAATCAATGGGCACAGAAATTCAAAATGCTCAATTTATGCTCCGAAGTCATGCAAAGAACCGTGCAAATCACTGTCAATTTGGCAGCTGAATCCTCGGCAAAGGTCTTTGCACTGCCACAGAATTGTAACGCCCAACACGAGCAACTAAAGACATCAGCTGTGGAGGCTTGCTGTCTGAAACAAGGCAAAGGCCAGTGCTGGACGTTTGCTTGCCGTGTTGCGCTTTATCCTTTCCCTTCTTGCGCCAAGCTTTAAGACCAGCGGAAAGGAAATGAAACGTTCTACACCAGCGTATTCCGATACCTGACGCTGTGTGCTTCTCAACTTCTGCAGTGTCAGTCAAGGGCAGTCAAGTCGCAGTGCAAACATCATTATCGTATCTGATACATTATCGAAGGACTCGAAAAACAAGTGCTTCTCAAATTCCATTTGCGTGTACAACCGACGGAAAAGTTCCACATTCGGAGTTCCTCCTCAAACACACAAAATGACTTGGAAGCCCTTCAACCCAATACTTTCCGTAACCATTTGTACGCGAAAGACAGAATGACCAGAGACTAACCTTCCACTTCCTTCCCCTTCTCCACCTCGTAGTCGTCCTTGACGAAGCTGTAGGTCGCCTCGGAGATGTGAACGCGGCCAGGCATGCCCTCCGACTCCATCGTGTTGGCCAGGTTCACGTCGTTGGACCACACGTCGAACTTGAACCTGCGCGTGCCTACGAGTCCGCAGAGCACGGTGCCGGTGTGCACGCCGACGCGCATGTTGACAGCCTCGTTGTGATCCTCGTCGAACTCGTTGATGGTGCTCACCATGCCGAGCCCCATCTCGATGGCGCAATTGGCGTGGTCGCGGCGCGGCAAGGGGCAGCCCGCCACGCAGTAGTAGCAGTCCCCGAGCGTGCTGATCTTCTCGCAACCGCTCACCTCACACAGAATGTCGAAGCGCCCAAACAAGTCGTTGAGCAGGCTGACGAGATGCTCTGCCGTTTTGTTGGAGCTCATCTTGGTGAAGCCGACGATGTCTGCGAAGACGATGCTCACGTTTTCCATCTGCGTCATGTGAAAGGAGCGGAACTTGAGTTTTCCGCCGCCGGAGGGGCCCGACTGCGGCCCCGGCGGCTCCTCGGCGTCCGTCTCTTCCTTCGACTTCAACACCTCCTCCGCCACCTGCGCCGGCATCAGCGAGTAGATCATCTGGCGCTTCACCGTCTTCTCGTGGTCCAGATTCTGGCGTGAAACAAGTGATTCCCCGACTTTGAGGAACGTGCGCCGCCTGCGCGCCTGCGTCAAGAGGAAGATGTGAATTCCGATCACGTGGATGCAAACGTGCATCAACGCTCGTCCCACGATGTAGTGCACTTCATCCATACTGCCCATCACCGCAGAAATAACTTCAAATATGACCGAGTGCAGAACTCCAATGCTGACAGACAGGTACAATGGCAATGGTATGACTGTGTACATCAATACCACCACTTCAATGGTTCCCACAAATGTTCCCACGGCAGACACCTCCGTTTCCACGTAGATGAAGCTGAGGAGGAGAAATCCACACAGAACCAGCGACAAGAATATGGAGGTGACAAGATACGCTTTCTGATACACCTGAGTGAAGGTAAACACGAGCACGAGCACGTTGATGACGAGGAGAACCAGGCTTCCAGCCAGGAACTGTTTCCACAATTCTTGCTGCATGAGTCCGAAGAAGAGAATCCATGAAATACAGGCGATTATGATGTACAGCAATGCGTACTGGAAGCGTCTCTTTGTCATGCGAAAATAATTGCGAAAGTGCTGCTGTTCCAAAGTCGGGGAGTCAAATCTGGGATTGTACAGTACACTGGTGGACCGTTCAAATAACACCGGGACTTTGCTGTTGCTGCGACTCCGACTGGGTGTCAGGGGTGTTCCCTTGAAGCGGTTCTTGGCCGGTGACCTGATGTCAACGTTCTCAGCGGCGTTGGCCTGTTGGCGGTACTCCACTGCGCACTCCTCCTGCTCCGCCGCCGCCGCCCCACCCGCAGCCGCTGCTGCCGCCGCCGCCATTCTTCTGACGTTTGACTCTCGCGTCAGGGGGAGAAGTCGACCAGTGCGCTAAATTTGCCTGAAAAGCAAGTTGCCCGTTCCTGTAAAATACTCGCTTCAGAACTGCAACGACGCAGTCGTGTCGTGTTGAAACATTACTGTTGCATCTTTCACGGGGTTGTTTTCGACTTCAGCTCTGGTCTTCCCAGCCAGCTCGAAGGTTCTTTCACCAATGGGAAACTGCAAATGAGCAAGCACGGAATCAAGACTGCTGCCCCTTGACACCAACTCCACACACCCAAACTTGATGTCCTCCCACTTCTGTGCCCAGGGTTCCCACTTTCGTCATGAAAATAATTCCCTGACTTTTCCAGAGATTAAGTCTATTTTCCAGGCCATCTCAAAGACATTTCTTTCTTTTTTTTGGGGTCGCCTTCACTTCCCGCTGAGAAGCACTTGTATCAGTCACTGTGAACAACTTCTGTGAACAAAGGATTCACAATTTGAGAGAACGGTTGTATTTTCTTTCTTTTATGTTTGTGTTCTTGGGCTATCACAATGGTCCAAGCATTCTTTTCCTTGTTGTTCAAATTTCCCCCGACTTTTCCAACAAACAAGAAAAAAATTCCCCTCACTTTTCCAGATTAATTATTCTCCTGATTTTTCCAGAATTTTGCCAAAATATTTAGTTTCTCCAGTAGAGTCTATCTCCCAGACAAATATCTGCTCAGAATTTGATACTGAGCATTTCCCAACTTGGGGTGAGATACACTTTTTGGGTGACACCCCCCCCCCCCCAAGCGGGGGTAGTCACCCAGCAAAGTCATCCAATTTTTTGTGTTTTGCTGGAAAATGATTGGCATCAAATTCCGAGCATAAAATTGTCCGGTGACTAACCCAGAACGAGCGCAAGTCTCTCTACCACAGACATACCGATGTTAATTGCACTGAAGGAAAGCAGCGAAATCCACAAAAAATAGCTCCATGGAGCTCGCGGTGATTTGAGGAAATTTCACTTGCTCTGATTTGGCTTGCTCTGATATCGCTTACTCTGATTTGCCTTGCTCCGATTTGGCTCACTCTGATTTGACTCACTCTGATTTGGCTCACTTTTTTTGTCAAAATTCTTACTTTTTTCACTTAATATTCACAACTTGGGAACTCATTTAGCACACATCCAAATGGAACAAATTTGACCAA
>JAAUXT010112429.1_pt1 | contig 17759 bp, 12 predicted proteins | sample 7278171 | NCBI WGS metagenome assembly JAAUXT01 (sample SAMN14350112, study PRJNA611818) | marine sediment metagenome | isolation source: surface marine sediment (1.8m) | place: French Polynesia: Moorea | collected 2018-08
ACCCTATTTTTTCTACACTTCCAAATTTAACCTTTTTGACCTCAGAAACCCAAAAATTCAAATTTGATAAATTCCTTCCTTGTGCATTATCCCCAACACAAAATGAACCAAAAGAGCCCAAAAGATCCCAAATCAGTCCTTATCTTGACCAAGAAACTGCTGTACACATACTTTTGGAAGACGCTGCCTATAGGTACTTTGATTTGGCTCGCACCGATTTGGCTCATTTGAGCCCAAATCGCGCAACCCACCTCAAATCACCTGAAAACACACGGAAACGCAAGTGTATTTTTGCGGAGGATCAGTCAGTGCCCTCTGGATCTGTCACAGAACAGCGGTAGAGCGCCGTGGGTGTGGAGACCAAGTTTAGCAAAAGAAAGCAGGTGAAAGCAAAATTAGCCACAAACCCAGACACATGTACGAGTGTGTGGTGTGCTTTGAGGGCTGAAGCCGAGTTGACAGTTGACGTATGTCCACCAGGCAGCGAACAGAGCCGAGTCCGATGAGGGCAGCTGTGACCCTCCCACCCCGGGGCGAGGCCTCGAAGAGACCCGCCGGAGAGCCGAGCGAGTCGAACTGAAGACTCTCCACACAACAAGCAAACCTTCGTGGGTGTGCTTCCAGAGTTTCTGGTTTGAGCAAAAGGATTGTCACCGTCAAGTTGTTTGCTAACTGCTCTTTGCTGTTCGTAAAGGTTTCAAGCAAGGTTATTGACACAGTTTGGTCCAAAGAAACAGGCAAACTGTTGTGTACGAGGGCTTCCCAGGAATTATCCACTGCATCGACATTTCGAGGTGGTTTGAAGACCAGAGAAACTTGTGGACAGCTCTCGCACACATCTAAAAGAAGAGACATTTCCTTGGTCGTGACCAAGGAAAGAACCTTTTGTTGTTTCTTCACAGCAGAAATCCAACTTCTCAAGCAAGATCGTGCAAAGAAGAGACAATCCTGCTTTGTGAAAGAAACCGCAGTGAGATGAGTAATTTTCAGAGATCAGTGTCAGGGATATGTACACGCACCTTGACGTGATCACCACCAATGAGAAGGTTTGTCAACTGAAAGGACGATTCTGAGGTGACATGATCGCGATTCATAACGCGAATTGACACGTTCTCGCCTAATTTGACGATGTTATGTCAACAGAAATCCTTTGAGACGAACACCATGTTTGTGAGAGGATCTGGCACTGAGAAACATTGTATCTGGAGCCGAGGGAGTTGTGTGAACGACATTCCCCCGCTGTAGCGTCAGCTCGTTTCCATACAGAGTGGGAGTAATCACGGATATGAAGGCTGCTGCTGTGCTGGAGTGGTTCATGAGGTACTGTTCCCTCGACTCCTGCCTCTGCTGTGAAGGAGCCCAACTGCGATGGAGCTGCAGAGCCATCCTCGTCAGGATCTGGCCAAGAGGTGCCCAACGCCCCCCCCCCACACACACACACTTTATAGGACTGGCATCAACTTTGAAACGAAACGTGCATTTTGAATTTCGGAGGAGCTAAATTTAAATTTCCAGGGGTCAGGGCGCCGGCCACCCTGGATCCGGACCTGCTTACTGCGTCGCGAAAGTTCAGACCACTTCAAGACACATGCATTCAAGTGCCACTGAGTCAAGCCCAAGATTTCAGTTCACACGCTGCAAGGACGGCGTTGTGAAGTGCAGAACTGTCTGCTGAAACTTTCCCTTGTGAAGAGGCTTTCTGCGCGGTTCCCTCGCGGATCCATTCCTCTTCGCGCCCGCTCGTTTGACGCTAATAGTTCCCTTGTTTCGATGAGGAATATCAGACCCGAGACAAAAACGTGACTGCAATGGCCTTTCAGCCAATGGAACCCGAGCCGCTCACTTTGCCTGCTGAAAGACACAAAGAGAGCAAAGATTCCTGCGAAAGCCTTTCTTAGGCTTGTGACATTTTACGTCAGGGTTCAGTCTCGTGTGTCGCAGAGTGACAGTGAGTTTGAGCCGCCTCACAGTCACGTTTGTGATGTGCATCACTTGGAATGACTTTCCTGCAACCTGTAGACGTCTGCGTGTCGTAGGGATGAGTTGTGCTGTCCGAAACACAACAGAAGATGCTTTGTGCTTCCATCTGCTCAGATTGAGCCAAGATGTGCGCAGTTGACAAGGAAGTCATCGTGTCTGAAACCTCACTGGTGTCCTCATTCATTTGAACCTGGAATGTTCTGGAAAACCCAGCAGGAAAAGCAAATGTTCTCCAAGTCAGAAAACACAAGCCTTCACTCAAGCCCAGATAAACAGCAATACCAGGCTGAGGTCTTTCAGCAGTTTCACAGTCGCTTCACAAATTTGTGTGAAACACTTCTGACCGCAGCATCAGGAAGCCTCCTCGTCTCCTCGGAACCCGCTCAATGCTGTTGCGCAGTGATGCCCGATGTGTTTTCAGCCCAAGTGCGCGCTAATGGCCAATATTGGTGGAGAGAAGCCCCTGATGGTCGGGCTGCCGAGGGACCTGGTGGCTGTTGATGAAAACACCTGTCCCCCCATGGCGAGACAGAAGTCACCTATGATTTCCTCAACAAACATCGTACGCGTGTGAAAGTCAAAACAGAATCCTGTGTTTGTTCACTGTTCTTCTGAAAGTCTACGGTTTTTGTGACTGCAAGCAATTATTAATTACGAGGGACGTCGTTTAAGAGACCGCTCGTGCCCTTGCGTGTGTTCCACGTCCAAAAAGACACTGAAAATGTTTACCCCAAGGGAAGAAGGATCATTGATCCTCACTTCGAGGGCAATCTCATGCACAGAGGTCATCGCGAAGTTGCCCTTCTTGACCCATATTTTTTGTCTGTTTTGTTTCCGCTCCGAGCGGTCTCTTAAACGACATCCCTCGTATCTGCTTCTCAGCGAAGGCAGCGTGTGTCCCATGCATGAACAGAAAGGTGAATGACCCTTCCTTGCTGCTGCCTCAGTGTGGAGACCACCAAACGAGCTGTGATTTGCCTGTCGAACATGGAGTAAGGTGATCACCAGTCCCATTACTGTTGTCTGACGGCCCAGAGCAGGCGTCGCGAGATTTGCAATGTGAGTGGAATGACCAGATTTCAGCGTGGATGTCTCAGTCCAGAAAATAGAGGCTGGAGGGACAGTAACGTGAGGTACCTGTGTAACAGGAACCCGCGTCATGAAATGACCCGAGGTCCCCCCATCATGAGTCTACCACCGATTACGAGATGTCGCCAGGTCTCTATATGACAGTGGTAGACAGTGTTTCTCTCTTTTGACACTCTTTCCAGAGATAGGGACAGGAACACATTGGAGAAGTCAAGCAAATCCGTGTTCCCAGGCACGTATTACGTGCTCCGTATAGAGCTCACAACCCACGGAACACAACATGCTGTCTGTTAGAGGTGTGTCAGGCTACTCACCAATCAGAGTTTTGCACATGGCTTTGTTTGTTTTGACTCTACTTCTTGTCAGGAAACTAGCTTTATGCTGAGTTGGGAGAAAACAGCAGAGATCATCAAATCCCTCCCTGCGCTGTGAGCCATCTACGTCAGCCACGGACGGAAGACGTGTTACGTGGATTCGGCGAAATCTCACAACTGACGCAGCAGAAAGACGGGAGGTCTCCGTATGAACCACACCAGTAGCGTGGTTTGCAATAAAGTGACCTGCGATGTGGGTGTGATAGGGGAGGACCTGTCAGAAATGATCTCGAGTTGTTCCGTAAGAGTGCTTTTTACACTGCAGAAGAGATCCACGTTTCGGTGCCACTCTATCAGAAGGGAAAGGCATCAGCCCTGCATGATCACCTTTCCAATCTGAAGAATTGCATGCGGAATCCTGTGACGCTTCTTTTAGTTAGTGTCCCTTTGAAGGTTGGGTCTTACACGCCGACATTTTCCAGATCTGTCAACATCAGGCTGTCAAGGTGAGCAGAAGCTCTCTTCAAACAGAGATTGAAGAAATCTCATTTTGTGGTCACACCACGTCTTACACAAGCAAAGTTGAGAGTTACGTATGTGTTTGCCAGAAAAAAAGTGAGCAAGACAAAAAGAGCACGCGTCCAATTGCTCCGTGACGTTATGAAAAGCAAGACAAAGAATTTAGCCAGGTGTCTGAGAACAACGTGACAATTTGGCAAGGTGCAAACAGCGAACATTCCTGAAGATTCCCTTGTCGCCCTCTTGATTGCCTTTTGACACCTCATCCCCATCACAGCGGAAATTGTTCGGGCGGGGGGGGGGAGGGCGACTGAAGCCAGACTCGAGACATGAACCTACCGAGCAGCCCCATGACGATGAGCACGGGGATGAAGTAGAGATCGAGGGCGGTGAGCAGCGAGCCGAGCGGCGGCCGCTCGAAGACGCTCGGGTCCCCGGAGGACGGCGTCGCGTTCCCGGCGAGACCTGCTCCCTCCGCCGCGGCCGCCGCCGCCGCGTCCGCGCCCTCCCGCAGGGTCCAGTTGCTGTCCAGTGGAAGGTCAGCATCCATGGGGTCCGGAAGAAGGTCCAGTTTATCCAGCATATTCACTTCTGAGTCACGAGTTTGGGTTTATGTTTTTATGCCATTCGAATCCCAGTTTTGTCAGTCTTGTACACACGGCCGCTGTTGAAGGTAAGGTTTCCATTCCAGTCAATAGCAACTGCAAAAGCGTTTTGCTTTGCGAAACATGTTGGTTAAACCCTTCACTTTTCTCTTCACAAGACGTAACAATTGTTATTTCTCCCCTTCTTGTTGGATTGAAAAACAACAATGCCTGAGGAACGCCTCTGAAACTGACGCGATTACTGCTCCCTGTCTCTTCAGTCGCACGTGCTCCAAGACTGACTGATGTGTGGATGAAAAGACAGATCTGTAGATATTTTTCCGAGAGACGCAAATTGTGTTTGACGCTGATCCTCCTTGTGAGCACAAACGACGCAGTCTGTGTTCAGCTCCCACTTCCAAAGCGCGGTACCTTCACCACCTGTGGATGAAAAGCAGCTTTTCCCAAATGACTTGTGGACACTTGTAGGGTTCCGAAGTGAAGAAATTCAGAGGGTTGTGGCCGGTGAGATCCGCACTCGATTTACTTCCAGCAAATAAGCCTGCAAGTCCAAACAAAGTGAACTATCTGATTCTGACTGCAGTGGAATCGTGAACTGCTCAGTCCTTTTCAAACAAAGTTTTCCGTCAATCTGCATTCGATGTTGTGTTGCGATGCAGCCACTGTGGTCGTCACCGTCGTTGCTGTTGTTGCTGATGTTGCTGCAGCTGTTGTTGCTGTTGCTGCTGTTGCTGCGACTGTTGTTTTCCTGGGTCGTGCTCTCACTCCAGTGCAGTGTGTACTGCGTCTCTGTGCTCCAGCTTTTTCCTGCAGACAGGCAGCTTCTGGTGTCGCCGCGGCGCTGCGCCTCGATCCCACCTGTGGGACGTGACTGCGGGGAAAGCATTGGGCACCTCTTGTGCTGTGGGAATCTCGACACTCGTTCTTCTGGCACAAAGCACAAAGCACACTGCGCACACTGCCCAGGACCTGAGGAGCACGGTAACGCAGGATTTTGCCCCCAAAAAAGCAACACCAGTAAATGGTACTGCACGAGTCACGCGTGGATTTTTTGTGCCTCTGGCACCACCAGCTGGTGTGATGGTTCTCGCCCCACCACTTGAGTGGCGGATCTGGTCCCATTTGTTAATGAGGTGGATCTGGCCCTAAAATGCAGTGAGTACATGTATCGGCACGTTTCATGGTTCTCGAACGTTTTTCTTGAAAAACCACAAAACACTGAAAAGTGATTCCTGAACAGCAGTTCTGGTCCCGAGTGGATCTGTCCACTTTTTGCGCTGTCTGAACAGCCTTCAAAACGTGGATTCTCTTCACCAGTTCTGCAGCTCAGGAACCCTGTAGCTGGTGTTCGCTGAACTTCGATGGTGCACCAACCAACGATGGGAGGTGCGCGTGCGCGCCGACAGCCAGCCGTCCCTCTGTGGAACACAGGGGTGCCCCGTGCATTTTTGTCTCATTTATTTTCTCTTTTTGTTCAAACAGGAGTTGGCCCTGTGAGCAAGATTTGATTCCTGAATTCAAGTGCAGATTTCTCAGTTGAACAAACTGTATGCTGAGTTGTCAACAAAGGAAATTGCCAATTTGGATCACATTTCAGAACTGACCTCTCCAGCTGAAAGATAATGAGTCCAATATCTTTTGTTTGTCTCTTTGTTGTTGTCTTTGTGTGAAGTTGACAGTTGTTGTTTGGGTGCAAATTTTGCGACATTCTTGTTGGTTTGAAGCACCCGTCTGGCTGGGATCGCGTGAGGCAAAGGCGACGATTGTGGCCACGTGACTCCCCCTGGTGGCAGGTGCTGAGCCGCAGATTTGGAGAGAGGGACGGTGACACGCTCTTGCAGATCAGGCGCCACAAACCTTTTCGCTGCAGCGCCACTGGCGTGGTTCAGCAAGTGCGTCCAGTTCTTTTCCGACGTGCTCCAATTGCCAGATCGGTGGCATAGATACAATTTGCTCACTTGTCATTCGCTCTTTGTGCACGACTGAGTTTTCTGGACCACCAATATGGCAATTGGGGCACCGCACGTTTGGACATGAAGGCCGTGCTAAATCTCGCCATTGAAATTGAAGCTTGTCCCAATGCTCAAAAGAGCTTGTGTCATGGTCATGAAAATCCCTCTTTCAGCTTGGAAACACCTGCGTAGTCCTGCATCTTCGTGCAAACTCGATGGGAAACATTATCAATTTGCAGATTCACAGAGGCGCAACAACTCTTCTCTGAATACGTGATGCCGCTGGCGTTGGTTTCTCGGGTCCAAGGAAGCCAAGATTCGGTTTCTGTGACGAAGTGAACGCACAAAGGCTAATACTCCCTTGCACGCTATGGTTGCTCAAGGAGCAAGTTCCTGTTTTTTTCAAAAGTCGTCAACGAAGTTGACTGCCGCGGGACTCAGAGTCTTGATGTTCGTTGCACATTTGGATCTCGAGTACGTTTTTGTGGGCAGGTCTGACGCGAAGGGAGTGAGAAACTTTCGCAAATCCGGTTGGAGCCGACCTGTGCAGCCAGTTTTCAGTCGAACGATTCCCACCATTCCACATTGGCTGGACCTTTCCATTCACCCGAAGAAAGTTCTGCGAGTGTTTTCTTTTCCACAACGCTCCCAAAACCCCTGTCTTCACGGACGGTCTGGATCATTGCGACTGTCGGGTTTCTGCAAACTTCGAGTTGATCTTCAACTTTTTTCAGGAAAACTTTTTTGGTGCAGCTTCCTTTGGATTTCTGTGGCGCAAAAATCAGGGAAGACCGGCAAAGGACGCAGCGGGGATTTTCTCATTACTTCCGCTGCTCTGGATGAGGCCTGGCAGCTTGATAAATTAGTCTGCTGGAATTCGGGGTCTTTGAAACGCGTGTTGCAGCACATCATCCAGATGGGACCGAACGTGCTCAAGACAAATCATGATTGAATGCAAGTTATGAAAGGGGAAAGACTCGTTTTTGTCTGACCTGTGGTTGGGACCTCCGGAACCTGGAGGTCGTCACCTCCGCAACACCTGAGCAGGCGGGAGCTGGGACCGTTGGGAGAGGATTCAGCCTGGGCAGCGTGAAGGGCAGTTCCGCTTCTTGTTCTGCAACTGAAAAATACACTGTCGTAGCCTTCAAGAAAGAAGACGTTTGTCACGCGTGAAAAATTACAGAACATAACAACATCTGAACATGCAAGAAAAAAATCAAACCCCTCATGCACCAAAGACCCAGTCCTGATGCTTCCTTTTCACATGTTTATGTTTCAAGGTTGAAAAGAAGCTATCTCCTGAGGTCCTGTGCCAGGTCCTGGATCCGACCTCTCCTGTCTTTTGTTTCGTCCCAAAAGATTTTTGGAGAATTCTCTGTTTCGTGTTGCCTCTGGAATTGAGGGAACCGAACCCGTGTGCCGTTTCCTCGAGGGAACATGACAAAAACGGCACAAAAAAGGTGCAAAAACAGCATTCCAGGCAAGAAAAGTTTCTGACGGCAAAAGCGGAAGTTCTTGTCGGTAAGACGAGGAAGAAGAGACGACACTTCCTGTCAGCACAACGCGTGCGCATGCGCGGCCGCGGGCGAGGGCTTCGGGTTTCACGAAGACGAAGAAAGAACGTCAGAGGATTATGTCGGACAAGACCAAACAAGAACATTGTTCTGGTGCTGTGACAAAAGTCACGGTTTGCGAATGATCAGGATGGAATTTTTGGAGACACATCACTTCACTCTTTTTCGCTCAAAAATCATTCCTCTCTGAGAAGTGCGACAAATTCTGTCTTGACTTGGGGACTGACCATTTTCAAAGGAGCTTCTGCTTTTGCCTTCTTCCGCAGCAACCAGGGTTTTCACGGGTGGCAAATATCGCCACTCGAAACCCCGAAAGCTCCCACCAGTCCAGGAACCCGAACTCAGTGTTCGAAGGTGGAAGTCTGGGGACCTGTTTGTTTTTTTGGGAGATTTTCATTGAAACCACAGCAACCATATTTTGAGGGGTGAATGCACTCTGAAGCTGCTCGAAACTTGAACAATGTTCTTCACCTGAAAATGCTTGGGTTCCCTTTGCTGTGATTTGTAAAGGTCATGACGAGTCTGTCACACGTGGAATGAGGCGGAAACCAATGTCTGCGTGTGTGACGCCTCTGAAGGGAACCTCTGCGCAACGCTCCCTGCCTGACGAGTAATAACATGGAAATTTAGCTGCATGCGAAGGGAATAGATTTCATTGACTGAATTCCTGAGGTTTTCGCGGAGCTCCTCTGGCGGGGGGGTGTCCACCTGAACCCACCCGATCACGGCGCAGTCCAATATGCAGGTCCCCCTCAAGGTGGAGAATTGGCCTATCACAATATGAATATGTCATATTAGTAAAGCCCCCAGGGAAATCCGAGCAGGTCAGGTCCTGTTAAGAAGGTAGGATCAGTCGATAACAGACAACAACAGTGTCATGTCCTGACTGAGAGGAGCAGACATCGATCTTGCGTGACAAATCGGGAGCGGGAACTTTTTTCTTATGCGAAGCCTGGTAAGTAACGCGATAGCGATACAGGCTTTTGGCTCTGGAAACGAAGCCTTTCCAGGGGACACGAGATGCGTTTCTGGGAAACGTGACGTCGAGGGAAAACTCCCAGGCACACTCGGTGGCACGATGGTTTGCCACCGGGCATGTTGCGTGAGGGTGAGACTGCAGCAAAAATATGAGCTGAAAAAGCGTGCACGTACCACGAAAAAGCTTTCACTTAAGACTCTGCATCCCACACCAGATCCGGGGTCTCACCTGGTCCCTCTCAATCTCCGAAAGATTCACCTCCCCTTTGATTTTGAGCTTCCAGGGGTGGGATGCCGGCCGAGACTAAGCCCCCGCCCCGCACCAAAATCAGATTCTGGATCCGCTGGAGTCGTCTGTGCAGCACCTTTGTTTGTGGAAGGTCATTGACTCTCAAGGGACCTGTCTGGGGTTGACGACCGTCTGGGGCCGCAGGAAAAAATAGTCAATGATTTGCAACGTGGACAAGAAAATATACGTGGGACTCCATTTCGTCAGGAAATGATTCAAAGAGCTCCATAGCCAAGGCTCCAACCTTTGGTCCTTTCAGTGGCCCAGGGTGTATCCAGTTCCGTGTATTTGGAAAGCTGGTGAGTCGGCAGTTCTGCTGACGCACGAGTGCCTTGATTCTCCCGATGTGTGTTGGGATCTCGTGTTCTTGGGTCCCCCACTGCGTGTCTTTCACTCCAACACGGCTGTTCCCCATTGCGTGCTCTTGACTCCACGGCTGCTGTGTTGAAGAGTCTGTGGCATTTCCACAGCCGTTCGTCAGCTCAGGTGGATGGACAGTGTGGTGCGCTTTTGAATGTGTGCAGAGGGACACCTCAGATTTGGTCAATTATGAGCGATCGGTGGATTGGGCGGGGGGGGGGCGACTTCACCTCTGGGAAATTTCTGACATGTCAGACGGACAAATATTTTGCCCTTGCGATGCTACATTTTGGGAGTAAAAGACTTTCTGGGTCGGGACAGGGGGTTGAGCCAAAATCCCCTGCTGTCTCTGTTGTCTCCTGGCAGTAAATTTGCTTTCCGCCAACCAAAAACCATCAGAGACATTGAAGCCAGACTTTATGCTGAAGCACAGATCGCAGCGGAAATTAATGTTTCAGCCTCTGTTGTTGAGAAAGAAAGAGACCTCACAAGCTTGATAACACGACCGGAAGAATGGCAGAGATTCGCACAAACGCCGCCAATTCAGTCGCGGCCAAATTTGATACTCCGGCAAATTGCCGGGAGTGAGTGGGCGACTTTGAGCTCAAATGTTTCAGCTCGCCTCATTCGATACCCCGGCTTACGTATTTGATCAGATTTGTGACAATATGAGAATTGAGTCGGCCGGGTGCGAGCACATTTGCTGGCCAGGTGTAACAAGGAGGAAAGAGTTTCGCACACACGTCGAACTTGTCGCAGTGAAGCAGTGGTCAACAAGACTGCAGAAACCCAACGGTCCGGTCGGTGGAATCGGTGACAGCGCTCACATTCCTCTCACGTCTTCCTCTTGCAACTGGAAGCGGATGTCCTGAGTGGAACAAGAGCTTTTGATACAGCGTTTCCGCTGGGTCTACCGTTTTGAGAGTTGCTGCTGCTCGACACTGAGACAAGAGAAAGAATGGCCATCGTGAAAGAGCCCTGTAAGCGGTTGGTGTCTTGCCTCACGTTTCAAATTGGATTCAGAAGACACTTGCACTTGGACAGAGCTGCCCTGCGGAAGGTTGTCCTGTCTTCACCACGGACTAGTGACCACACTCCCAACACAGGCAAAGTTCGTTCCTCTTGCGTTTTTGACTCTTTTGTATACTGCACACGCTTGAGTGGCCTCCACATGGATTGTACGATGAAAACAAACACTAACCTTCTCACCCAGGGGAAAAACAGCTTGCTTTTTGAAATTCATAGTCTGCAAAGTGCACACGCGTGGGTACCTAGAACAAATCCATGGGTCCCGAAAGTGCAAAACATGAGGATTAACGGTCTCTGGGAGCAAGGGCCTCTGAGCCACAAGCTCCTGCATTGAGCGCACTTGATGTTCAGTTTACCAAAACAAAAACTGCTTGCACTGTTTGCGCTTAGCAAGTCTCGTCTGCTGAAAGGTGCCACTGCAACAATGTCGTTTTGATGTGGTGAATGTTGGCCCGCGTGACGTGCCCCCAATTGTCCTTCTATTTCGTCCGTGACGATGCTCTGTGCGTTTGTTTCTCCAGCAGCCAAGTTGGAATCTAATGACGGAGCTCTGGCGGAGGAAATTACGCTTTGAGTCCCGAGTGCAGAGACCCGGACCTCGCCTCATTTGTGGGCAGAGATGGCCGAGGCTGAGCAGAGAAAGCCTCGGCTCTAATCTGAGGACAGAATTGGGGTGATTTTCTCACGTTCTGTAGCAGAGGGCTGGCCCGAGTGTCAAGTCTATGAGGGCCGCAGACACAACTCTACGCTGGTTGCTGCTCGGATATTTCTTGACTTCTTGGTGCAACAGATTCACAGAGTTTGTCGTTGCAACCAGTTCTTCGGTTGGAGGTTGTTGAACTTGGAGGTTGTTGAACGGCTGGATCAAGCTGTCGCTTTGGAACTGAGGTCTCTCCACAATTGACCTGATTCTCAATGTGAATGAACTAGGCGTCAAAGCCAATTCTTATCGCATGCCTCAGAGCCAAATGCTAATTTCAGAAGCCTTGAGGCTCACTTTGTGCTGACCATGTCGGCTTCCTTGATCTAATGGATTTGTTACGTCGCCCAGGAGTGCTGCGGGTTTTCTCTCCTGGCTTCGCAACGGCGCCCCTGGATCTCGACCAAGCCCAGGCTTGTCTCTTTTTCGTTCACAACCCGTCTGCTTCTTGTATGCGTGTGTGTGTGTGTGTGTGTGTGTGTGTGTGTGTGTGTGTGTGTGTGTGATGTGTAATTGAGAGAGAGCGAAAAAGAGCGAGAGAGAGAAAGAGAGAGAGAGAGAGACTGAGTGTGCGTGTTTGTGTGTGTGTGTGTGTGTGTGTGTGTGTGTGTGTGTGTGTTTGTTTGTGTACATGTTTGTGTATGTGTGGGTGTGTGTGTGTGGGTGTTTAACAGTTTCTCCGGCGCGACTGGGTGGGGCCGCCTCATCAAAAAAGAAATTAATTTCTTGAAACACCAAAAACCCTGGAGAAGAAGGACCGTAATACTAAACTTTGCGTGAGATGCAGCAGCCCCACCCTCGCTGTGTGGGAGACACGAAAGGAACGACACGATCAAAAGACCGTGACGCGACAGCAGCTCGTGTTGATGGAGCGCGAGATGTGAGTGACGGACGCGAGGCAGGTGCGTTCTGCGCAGATTGGACTCATCAGCACAAGAATGCAGCGCCAGAAAAGAGCTCAAGATTGCGCTTCCAGCAATAATTCCCGAGATTAGATAAGCTCTTGCGTCTTCTGCTGAAGAAGGACATAACTCACAGAGAGAAGCGCTGTTCTGCAGAGCCTTGTGAGCACCAGGCTCGTCCCTGCAGAAGAAGAATATTCTCAAAGCTTCTTCTGCTTCTGAAATTCTCATTGGGGCAAAAAGATTATTTTGGAGAAAAGATAACAAAGTACTTCATCAAGATCTGTTTTGGAATTTGGGGAGTCCGATCACTTGTTTGAAGAAAGTGGTGCAATCACATCTTGACCAAACACAAGAAACATGAAGCGCAACGCAATGGCGCCTGTACCGGAGAAAAGTGCACTGAAGTCAGTTTTACAGTTCCTGTGGTCCTGTCACAACACTAAGTGTCCTAATCAGCCAGGAATGACACGAGTAGATATACACGATGCTGATGAAAAACTATCTGTCATCATCAGCACTTCTTCTCCGAGTCGTTCACCCCTGCAGTTCTGCGGTTCCACAATCCGCAGCCGCTGTGGTCCGTTCTGAGTTCGATGATGGTCGCTCCACCCTCCATCGGGTGGGACTTTTTGTGTTTGTCTGTTCCACACCTTTCCAACCACCTTAAACCCCTTGAGCACCTCCAAATCTGCCAATATCTCGTCAACCCACCTATTCAGCTCCCCTCACTTCCTCACATCTTCAGTTCATCACACCCAGAACCACTTCAAACCCCCTCAAACCCCCTCAACCTCTTTCTGACAATTGAGCTCTTCAGACAACTTGCCTTGCACCAACAATACGTACCTTGAACGGTTGCAAAAAAAGCTAATTGCCTCCTCTTTACAAATGATCACTTGGAAACTTTTGTTACGAGTCATTTGGGTACAAAACAAGTCCAAATGAGCCGTGTTGTTTTCGGCAAAAAATGCAACACAAGAACTCTAAATGACATCTGCAAAGTTTCCAATACCCATTTACCTGTTGTTGAAATGCAGAAGATGGAACTTGCGCAGAACTGTGGAAGCTTCATGGGTCGCACCGCGTTTGATGACATCAGCGACAAACTGGTGGATGTCTTTCAGGGCAACAGAACGTTCACCGAGCGCAGTTTGATAAAGGGGCCGTTTGAGGCGTGATAATCATTCTCTCGCTTACGCATGCCCTCAGACTTTACACCAAAGCGGAATTGCCCCCCCCCCAAAAAAAAACAAACTTTTCCTGTGCTCTTTAGTTCTGAGTCTCTGAGGGTCGATGACTGTCCGAGGTTGTCGCCCCCAGCCCGATCGTGAATCTACTTGACTTCCCTTCGAGGCCAAACACGGATTGAAGTTCGAAATGGACGTTTCATCATCTTGCTTTCATCCTGGATTGAGCCCTGGGAATGCGGGGCTTCCCTGTTGACCAGATCTCGGGAGTCTCAATATCAATTCCAGGCTCCACTGTGTGAGACTCTGTGTCTGAAAACACGTTCCGTCGATGTTTTTCTATTCCAGTCTACGTCTGCACTCACAATCTAGACAACCTTGATGTGTCTTGTTTGCCCCAAAATCGCGACACAAACTTTTCCCAACCGTCTGATATTGAGCTTGAATTTTTAATTTCCCATTCGCTGAGCCGTCAGTGAGAGTGATGGAGTCTCAACAACGTTCCCTGGTTGTGTCGCTTTGATGTGACGTTTGCCAGACGGGAAGCGGATTGTCTGCAGTATCTTCATCCGACGAAGATGCAGACTTTTGTTCGAGGATTTGCGATCTCTTTCAAAGGGAGGACTTCGTGTTGGGATACAGTCGCTCCTCTGTCGGAGAAAGGCTGTTGCCCAGTCACCATTGCGTCCGTTTCCTTGTGGACACCACATCTGTCAGTTTGGCGGTTGCGATGACGAACCCTGTCAGTTCAATGGTTGGACTGACAGGGCAGGTTAGTCTCCCACTCCTGGGAACAAACGTTTTGTCAGAAAGTCTGCCTGCCTGTCTGGTCCCAAACATTCTTTACGTTTGCTGATTGGAATCTCTGTTTCCACCCCAACAGGACGAGGTCAAAATGGCCGCCATAATGTATTTAGTTTTCAAATGGGCTGCATCAAAGACCAGCTTGGTCAGCGGGCAGTGAAAATGTTCAATGGTATTGAGTATTGGGTGATGTCAGTCCAAGTCAGGTTCACCCTCGTCTTGTGAATCGACTTTGTCCACTTGTGTACAATTGTAGTTCGGCCATCAATCAGGTCCCAGGATGAAAACGTCACCCGTGTCCTGATGCCAATGGAAGTAGGTCCTGGACAATCTGACTCCAGAGGGTCTTTTGTGTTGTTTGAAAGAAGAGGCCATTTAATCAAAGAAGAAGACCAATGAACAAAGTACCTCTCTTGGACAATAAAATGTTCACAGGTCTGCGCGCGCGAGCAGCATTAGAAGCCCTTGCAATGTCCTTGGAGCGGAGCGGCTGTGCGAAGCTCACAGCTCTGTTCGTGGGGCGTGTCCTGGTTGACTTCATGAAACCACCAACTCGCTGTGGGTGTGGGCAGAACGAGAGGCGTGGGAACCCAGTCTGGACCTGTGTGTCACAGATGCACCTCCATTGGGTCCTGTACAAAAACAGCATCTGATGAGGCGATCACACTCCAATGGCTTTTGGAGCCATTCAGCATGCAGTCTGTGCGCGCCCAGCCTCACAGTCACCATTTACGCACTGACGCTACTGGTCCCACGTCCTTCTGTCGTGTTGTCCTCCCATCAAACAGTCCCAGTCCGTCACAGAGAAACAATGGCAAATCTGGCCTCAGGGAGAAGCAGGGGATAAAGTCCTCACTCACTGCACCATCACGAGAACTTCATTGCCGAACAATTAGCTGCCTGTCCCCTGAGGCTGAAATCATCCGTTTCCGTCGCAGCTGCTCTGCACATGAATATCTCTGTTCCCAGGTACGGATCCACCTCTCCCCTTGGGGGAGGTTTAATAGCAAACAGCGCGTGAAAACGTGTGATGTGTAACATGGCATTTCACCCTGGAAAATCTGTGCTGAATTTTCTTTCTGATTTGTGGTGACGTGTTTTTTAAAGTCCACATAATTTGTTGACAGAAATTGACTTGTTCAGGGAAGAAAATTTGTTTGTGTAAGGAAATTAGTATCTGTAAAACAAAACACATTTTTCAAAATTTCAAAACAAGGAAAACTGAGTTCCAGCCTGTGATGCCACGTCGCACGTGACACGTCTGCCTTTCCACGTGTTGCAACTGAACTTCCCAAACTTTGTCAACACCACCAGAGGGCGCTCGCCACGCAAACCCACAGAGGTCGGGCTGCACTTGGAAAAAGTCCCCCCCCCCAAAAAAAAGAGATTCTCAAGCCTCTGAGCCCCACAAGGTGAGGCCACCTGGCTGATGTCTTCTTGCAGTGCCGAAAATGTTGGGATCATCGAAAATGTCTTGCGCTGCGGCGTGTCTCCTGTTGATACAGGTTTCGTAACGAGGAGTCGCGTTGTTGCTTTCCATGGGACTTGCAGAGAAAATCACATTTCCCGCCGCAGATACTGAAAAGATGCAAGTTTCATGTCTCTGTCTTCGGCACGAAGCTGCATTGTTCGCTGGTTCAAAGAGGTTCTGCTTGCGTCATTTCTCGGGCGACGCCCCTGGTGGATCCAGGGGACCCTGAGGGCCACGCAAATGCCCCCCTAAAAACAATTTTGTCCTCCCCCACAATTTTTAACCTGAGGGGTCTCCTTCAGTCCATACAGGAACCTTTGGTGTACGCGCGAATCGCCAGCGCCACCTGGTGGTGAAGCGTCAGGAAACGAGCCATCAGGTTGGCGTTGATCGAGCGCGGCTTCAAGCTCAGCGCATTTTTTGTCTTGTCACTGGGAAGATATTTATTGTTATCAGTCGGTTGTTGCAGGTTTGACTCACACCGCAGCTTCAATGACCTCAGTAAACGGTCACCTTACACCCCCGAGACTGGCTTCATTTTCGAGAAGTCACGTTCACAATTGTGTCTGGCAAAGGCTGGTCACCTTTGCCTTTCGTTTTTGTCGGTGGATACAGTTGCGTTCAGAAAGGTCAGACGTATTGTTCAGACTTACGAGAATATGATTCCGACTGTTGTTTGTCTGACTTTAAGTTCTGAGTGAATTCGGTCTGCAGTCATCCAGAGATCTAAGACGAAATGTTCATTCACCATGCTGCGGTACCAAAACAAATGACCCCGCTGGATTGGTTTCCATTGTTCTTCTTCTGTTCTTGAGCCGTTTTTATCCCTCCAGAACTGCTGCAGCGTGTGAGCACAGTTATTCTGTTTTAGCACTGTCAGAGTGTGGAAAATCTCACAACGCTGCTGCCCGAATGAGCGAGACAAGATTTTGGATATTGTATTGTCTGGTGGTGGTCTCGCTCTTCCGTCTCACAGTCTGCCCCAAAGTGCGCACAGCCTTCAGTCTGAGCGCTTCGAGAGTGTCAATCTTCCTACGGGAACCTCGCAACGTTGCGTTCGTCAGGACGTGAGGCCCAGTTGTCCCAGGCCAGCACTAATATCCATCTGGCCAAATTTGATTTAGTTGGGGGGCAGACAGGACAGGACAGGGCAGGCAAGACACCTGGTCTGAGATGCCATATGCCATGTACATGTAGAGTCTACATTGACATGCCATTGGCATCAATTATCCCAGGCCAGCACCAACAGCCATTTGGCCAAATGTGCCCACACAGGGAGGATGGGGATAGGACAGGACAAGCATTACACTGAAAAATATTTGGTCGCACACCACCAAATGCTCTTCCCAAAAGGGACATCGCACAACAAGAAGGATCAGGAAAAAATCTTCTCAACGGGGATCGTTTGGCTGAGCTGTGCACGCGAGGCTCGTCTGGTGGTTTGGATCAAATGACGTTCAAGCGGCTTGGAAATCAAAGCCAGAAGCTGATTTGAAGACTCCCACCTTCGTGCCAAAAACATCTCGTGCAGGTTAATGTTCTCCGCCGCAACAAATCTGTTTGAAAGTTCTACGAGACTTCATTGTTTCAGCGCCCAAACCAAACAATCAACGAGGGGGGGGCGCATCCTAAGAACAACCCTCAAAGCCACTGAAAGTGGATTCGTTATCATTGCTGATTCTGGACCGTGCAATCTCTGAAGCTCCGCCGAAAACCTTCCATGCAGACGGAATGATTGGCCAACAGGGAGCTTCGGTGGCAGTTGAACAGCAGTAATTTCCTTTGTAATGACGTGATACTATATCTGTGCACCAGAATCGGACAGCAACCACACAGGTGAGGTCGGACCGAAGTCTTGAGTGTCTCCATTTGTCTCCGTTGATGGCATTGTAAAAAATAGCTCCATGGAGCTCGCGGTGATTTGAGGAAATTTCAGTTGCTCTGATTTGGCTTGCTCTGATTTGGCTTGCTCTGATTTGGCTCACTCTGATTTGGCTTGCTCT
>JAAUXT010098527.1_pt1 | contig 17758 bp, 16 predicted proteins | sample 7278171 | NCBI WGS metagenome assembly JAAUXT01 (sample SAMN14350112, study PRJNA611818) | marine sediment metagenome | isolation source: surface marine sediment (1.8m) | place: French Polynesia: Moorea | collected 2018-08
AAGTGAATGAAAAAACCAAACATGACTAAAATCAAACAAATAGAACACTTTCAAACTCGCGTTCACAGATTTAGCCTTTTGATGCCTATAGGTGATTTTCACCATCACCATACATTATACATAATGTATGCTTCAAATCACCTAAAAACCAATAGTCATTGGGGGCGAGGTCAGGGGAGTAGGGTGGATGGGGGATGGTGCACATGCCATTGAAGAGAAGGTGCAGCTGGGTCCTCCTTGCGGTATTGCATTGTCCATATGAAGGATCCAGGGATGCCTGGGGTGTGGCCTTCTGATCCTGAGTGCCTGGTGCAATCTTCCCAACACTTGCACAAAGACAGCAGAGGTCATTGTCTGGTTCCTCAACATCTCAAAGTACACCATCCCTTTGTGGTCGAAAAACATCACCAACAACACCTTCCCCTGGGCTCTGGGGCGCCGCGCCTTCACAGGCCTTGCAGATCCTGGTGGCATCCACTGTGAGCTTTGCCTGCGAGTCTCTGGGTCATATTGGTAGACCCATGCCTCGTCAGAAGTGATGATTCTCTTCAGGATCTCCCCTGGACGCCTCACAGAATTCAACAAAGCTCGGCAGGCATCGTAGCGCAGGCGCAGATGGCGTGGGGTGAGGTCATGAGGGACAAATCTGGCACATTGCAATGTCAGTTTCAAATCCTTGTGAATCACAGAGTGCAGGCTCCCCAATGGAATGTTCACCACCATCTGGATGGCCTTCATGGTCACTCTTGGGTCAGCTTCAATGATGTCCTTCACAGCCTGGATTGTGCCTGGACTGCGTGATGTCTTTGGTCTTGGTGCGTGCTGCAGATCGACCAGGGTTGTGCGCCCATTCTGGAAGGCTGAGTACCAGAATCTGATGCGCCTGTCACTGAGGCAGTCTTGTGGAAATACCAAGTGAAGAGCAGCGATCGTTGCAGGCAATGGCAAACCCATCTTCGCACAAAAGTGGATGTTAATCCTTTGAACCAGGTGGGTGTGGATCTCCTGTACACGTTTCATGTTGCCTCTTTGAGAGTCGGCACCAAAAGGACGTCTTTGGAGAATTGCCTCTCACTTCAAAATTTGACAGAGTATTGACCCAATCACGTGCGATCGACTGTGAAGGCCAGGCACCGATCGATTGACCCATTGAGGACTTAATTGCCATCATGATACAGCATGTAGTTGGATGCCAGAACTTGAAAGATCCTCGTACATGCTGCAAACACCCAAAAAGCCTTTGTTGAGACACAATACACGACGCATAAAGTGGACATCCTGGTGAAACGCAACAACCTTTGTGAACACGCTGTTCCAATTCAAAGATCATGGGTTCATGACACATTGGCTAGTCGTCAGATCCTTTTTTGGACCCAAGTGACGGCGCACGGGTAATTGTGTTGACAACATAATCTCAACCTCATCCACGAGTCAAAACTACCTTTATCTGATGGGACATGAATACTCCGAGTCCGTTGGAACAGGCTGACGTCGACGCGTTCGACAGAGAACGAAATTTTGTGCAAATTTGCAAGGGAAGAGGTTTTGAGTAAATATTCATCCCTGGTAGAATTGTGATAGGTTTACTTCCAGACCAAGAATTTGTTCTGCATCTGTCAGACAGATCTTGTCACTCTTGATCTGGAGTCTTCCGAGTACAAATGAAGTGTGGATTGTGTGGCTGTCGATCCAATCACAGAGTTTTGCATGAATCACGGCTCATTTACAATTGATATTTGGTATGGGTGATGAATAAGGACGATATCACCTCGATGAAACTATCATCAAACAAACTCCGAAGAAAACCCCAGAAAATTTCTCTCCACTCCTGAAAACCTACCTTGTAGACATCTCCGTAGGTGCCACTTCCAACCCGCTGTAACAGTTCGAAATCATCTTGAGGATTCCGGCGGGAGATGTCTAAGGAAGCAGCAGCACACATAGTTTATCCTGGATGATAATTCCACATTGATAAAACTCGCAAGACTAAGAGAATAGGTAAAATCCAAAAGGTTCCATCACTTTGTTCCGACTTCTCTGGATTTCTTATTTCCGGTTATGCGTTGAAGTGCCAAAGAGTGCAATAATTATGAGACTCTATTCAGAAAGAAAATACATTATACATGTCCTCACACTTTTTCGAAAGGAAAACATGATAGTAACACATTTAAACCACCATTGCATTTATCTTTGAAAACCTACTTGTATCATGCGTGTTGACATCAGGAGGAAATGGGCATTAGTAATTAGCACTTCTTTATTTCGAACACGGTTTGCATCTTATTGGCGCTTCATATGAGTCAAGATGAACAAGAAAACGAATGCTGACTTGATGAAACTGGATTTATACAAAATCCTTGGAGTTGCCAGAGATGCTACTGACAAAGAAGTACGTACAAACTTGAAGAGCTTAATTTTGTATCACCTTTGTTCTTCGGGGATGGACACTGGTTGTAATCCGCACACCGAAATGTGGGCGATAATTGGGTATTGGATACGTTTCTGGGAGCAGAGAAAAAGCAAAAGCAGTGCTTTGTGTACTCGAGTGAGTTAATGAGGAAATCCGGGAGGCCGACATCCCTCCCAAATACTAGTTTTAATCCCTCCAAATGTTGCGCCGCAGGTGCAAATTAGTTTCCTCCCACTTGTCAATCTTTGAAGGAAAATCCATTGCATTTCTGGTGGTGGAGTGAAATTCAGTTCGCCTCACCTTTGGGGAACAGTTTGTGGTGAAAGTGAGGGCTTTTGCTCGAAGTCTCAAAGGACAATTTGATTCCGCGTTGTTTCTCCATTCAGATTCTGAAGGCATACCGAAAGAGAGCCTTGAAATGTCATCCCGACAAGAATCCGGACAATCCCAAAGCTGGTTAGTGTTGGCTGTTCTGCAACGACACACACACACACACCACACACACACACACACACACACACACACACACACAACTTTTGTAGGCTTATTGTACTGACGCATGAAGTGAGCGAAACCATTTCGAAGTGTTCATTTGCCGGTATGACTGACCTCAAATTTTCCTCTTGTTCCAGCGGAAGAATTTCACCAGTTGTCTCAGGCGCTTGAAGTGCTGACGGATGCTGCTGCAAAGGTGATCTTTTGTGTGAAAGTCTTCAAAAGTGTTGGTCACCAAAGTGGCGCAACTGGACTGCGTTGTTGATTGTGTACGCCCAGAACTTCCACGGAAGGTTGGTTTGATGTTTTGTTGCCGTTGTTTTTCAGGCCGCGTACGACAACATTCTCAAAGCTCGACAAGCAGCTGAACTGAGGAAAGAACAGTTGGACAGCAAAAGAAAGAAACTCAAGCAAGGTTAGTGATTTGTCTGAGTTGACAGTCCAAAATTTAACGTGCCAAACAAAAGTTTTGTTCAGTTTTTGGTGCCCCTGAAAATTTTGTGGACTTGCAGATTTGGAGGAAAGAGAACTTGCTGCCTCACACGAAAAGGAATCAGAAGTCCTTGCAGAGCGGAACCTGGAAGCTGAGGTACAGTTCGTCTGCTGCAGTCATTGAGAAATGATGAACAAATCAGTCAATCTCCTGACTAAATGCAAGTCATGATGGATTCTTTCAGATCGAACGCCTGAGAAAGGAAGGTTCCAAACTGCTGGAAGAGGAGCAAGAGCGAATGCGAGAAGAACTGAAGAAGGCAACGATTTCGGGTATGAACGATTTCGTGGTCGGTAGTGTGTGTTTCCTTGTCTGATTGAATGTTTTTGGAACACGGGAATTCGACAAAACTGACTTCTGAAACACCACTGTGGTTCTTTGCACCTTTTCGCAGAGGACGATTCGAATGATGAAGAACCTACAAGACTTCGACTGAAGTGGAAAGTGAAAAAAGGTGACGATTCCAACGGCGGCTACAGTGAAAGCGTTTTGACGACATTGTTTTCAAAGGTATGTTTTCGCTCTGAGCATCAGAAAACTGAACGGCATTGAGTGTTTCACATCTGGTTGGCGCGCAAAGCAAACTCACTGGATTCTTTGCAGTACGGTGAAATTTCGGCCCTTCTTATGTCGAAGAAGGCAGGGAGAGCGATCCTCGAATTCCAATCAATATTTTGTGGGGTAAGTCTGAGCAAGGCTTCTCCTTGGACAACTCGTGCTCAATCTGGTTTGCATATCTAACGGTCGTTTTGATTTGTGAGTTTTCTCGATGAGAGAAGCAGTTTTTTCGGACGCCGTTTTGCCTGTGTGCCATTTATTGACAGGCCGTGGCGGTTGAGAAGGAAACTGGTTTGGTGAAGAATCCCCTCACGCTGTGTTGGTTGTCGGGCAGACCGGTCGACAGAGTTTCTGAGCCTGATCACAAGCAAGGCATTGCTGTTCCTGAACCCAAGTTCGCGACTGAACCAGCAGCCCCATCAGCAATGCCATCCTTCAGCTTCGACACGACAACGGTGAGCTTGCGATAGTACGCTGTCTTTGTGACACGAGCATTCGACGCCCGAAGTTTTGGCGCATAAAATGGTTTCGTATTGTCAGCATCACAATTCCGCCATTTTTGAGCAGGCAAAAGAGCCCACGATACAGAGCACCGTTTCGTCCGGAAGAGACTTTGAAGATCTGGTCTTGATGCGACTTCGTCAGGCAGAAGAACGGAAGCGACTTATCGAGCAAATGCAAAATGAGGATGAAAACACGTGACATCGATGTGACAACTATTTATGCAAACTGTTTCAACAATAAATTGTGCATTCTGAAAAAGTACATCACTGCAGTGTCTGCTGTCATCTGTAAAACGCTAATGTTATCGAACTTTACTTTTGTAAACTGCAATACTGAAACCCAGCACCAATACAAGAAACCACAGTTCGTTATTGAGGAGGAAAAAACACGACACACATCAATCAACACCTCCACCTGAGCAAATTTTAACAATGCAGAGGTCCGGTCCGTATCACAAGGAATGTTTTGTTTGTCCACGAATGAAACGTTGTCACGGAATATGATCAGGAACTTGGGTTGCAAACATCGAAACAGAGCAATCACTTCGTTTCCTGTACAATTTCGGACGCAATGGTGTCTGGTTGAGAAGGCGTGCAATTTTGAGCAATGTTTGACTTTCTCCTCCGCTGCTCTTCATCGGTGACCAGTTTCTGTTCTTCCTCGGTGTACGGCCTGTGCAGCGTCCAGATGCACGTCTGTCCAACGCCAGTCATACACACGACCGAGTACCCTCTTCGTTCCAGTCGGTCGATCACCTGTCGCGGTACCATGTCTGTTCGATACTCCGTGCTGAATAGAAAGCATTGGCGAGGACATATGATTTACGCGTGCGGGCAGCCGCCGGCGAAGTCGCGCGACTTCGCCCATGGAGTGGAGACTGGGCGAAGTCAGCCATTTCGGTCCGCGCCCTCAAACACGACCAATGCGCCAAACTAGCCACAAGTTTGTTGAGTGTTGTCAGACGAACCAGTGTGGCTCATTCCTTGCTAAGTGGCTCCAAAGAAAGGGAAGACACTTTCAGACAATGGAGAACTAGTCCCGGAAGGATTCAGGATACGTACAAGTTGTTTCCGAGCTGCTTCACAAGTTTGGCCCCTAGGTATCTCATCAGCTCCGGGTCACTCTCTTCGTCGCCAACTGTGCACGGTCCACTCTCCTGCATTGGAACCACTGTGAACACATTGCTGTCATTTTGTCCTGGCAAAAACAACATCTTTCTGTGCATTTTGGAATAAAAGTACAACCACAATGAACACTTACCAGTCTCACTTGGGTGCTGACCAAAACGTACGGCATGACTACGAAGGATGATCGGGTGACACTCAAAGGATCAAAACAAACAAATGAAAATGACAAAACATTTCTGCATCGGTTAAGTAGAGTTCATCATCCCCACGCAACAAGATTCTCCCCCACAACAAACACTTTTGCGCAGCTGTCGGAATCCCGCGTGAAATTTTAGAAAAACTAGTTACACACAGTTGCGTCAAATTTCCTGCAAAAATACCAGCTCCTGCAGTTTAGAGTGAGTAACGAACGTGGAGAACAGTTTAGATACGTTCCTCTATTCGTTTTGATTTGTTGGCAAGACAATTTGAGGAAGGCATGCCGTGTAAGTGCTGTCAATTCGATTCTGTTTGTCGCTCCTGTATGTTCATGAATTTGTTCTGTTTGGTTCCATTATGAACTGAACCAGCTGCAGACTCTTTGATTCCAAAGCCAGAATGCAACGGAAAAATTGGTTCTTTTTCGTTTCAGCAAACTGACAAGAGATGGGCAGAAACAAGAGAAACCGAAAGAAAGGGCCAAAGAAGCCTTCAGCAAGTGCGTAGAAGTCAAGGTTGTCCTTGGAAATTGGAATTTGGCCAAGGAAACGTAAACAAAACCGAGAAAAATGCCATTTATTTGTGCATGAGAATTCGCAAAAGATCTATTGACGATTTCACAAACGAGCACGCCAGATCATGTTTTGCATTTGCACATTGAACACTGCTTCATTGTTCTTTCAGCAGGCCCGGCCACTCAGCCTGCAACAGCAGGGGAAGCGTCGAAGCAGGAGACTGGTCGCCCTCTCCCCTCGAGGGATGTGGAGCCAGGTGGCGCCGCCGCTGCCGCTGCCTTCATGGAGACTGGGGACGCATTCTGTCCTGAAGGAGGCGGCGAAATATCAGAGCAGGGAGGTGCAGAGGGCTCAGTGAGTCAGAAGCAGCCATTGAAGACCGATCTAGTAGGTGCAAGCTCTAATTTCCCACCCACAGATGGTGGCATGGCTGCTTCTAATAGTGAAGCCCCAATGTTCTCATTCAATAAGGCTTCTCAAGGTTCAACGCTTGATGATCCAAAAATGAAAGCTTCTCAGAGTAATAAGTCTCACAGTGGTGTCGGGCGTAAAGTTAGTGACAGTAGTGTCAAGAGAAAGTTTTCCGACATGGAAGACGAAGAAGGAGAAGATAAGACGTCACTTTCTCCCTTCCTGAACGTCGGATTAAGCACTTCAGAGCTGCAAGTGCCGGTATCCAGTGTTGTTGAAACGGCAGCTGAAAGTGGTCACCCTCTCCCTGAGAACGAAGCTCGACCCAACCTTGCATCACAGGACAAACCAAGTGTTTCTGTGACCAGTGCATTGTCAAAGAAAGTGCGCGAAGGAAAAAAAGAAACTGACACTGACGATTTCAAAACACAAAAGGTTGAAGATGTGAATGCGCAAAAGAAGAAAGAAGCTCTCAGAAGAGTTATGGAAGCGGAGAGGAAAGAATACGAGCGGAAGATAGCATCAAGAAATCTCGCAAGCCTTTGGGAAATGAAATTCCAACTCCATCTGGCAAGTCTTCACACTCCTGTGCAGAATAAAGGCGACGATAACGAAGCACCCGAGTGCGATGTCATTCCAGCGCAGACTGCGACAGAAAGTTGCTCAGACAACGAGAGTCGTGAGCGAATGAGCGTCACTCTGGCAGGAGTTTTGAAGGATGACTGCCAGAAATTGTGTGAACTGAAAACGGCTCATGAAGCAGAGAAGAAGTTTTGGGAAAGTAATCAAGACAACTCGCACGGCAGAAGAAAAGATGCAAAGAGCAACAAGAAGAGTTTTCCCAAAGACGAAAAGAAGACCAAATTTGCTTCTGACAACGAAGACATAGAGAAGAACAGAGAGCAGGCCAAAGCAATTTTCAGGAAGCGTGGAACGAAGTCGATGTCTGAGGACACCAGCGAGATCAAGAGAGGTGAACTGAAGAAAACCAGAGCATACTTGTCCATGTCTGATATTCAAAACAACGTGGACGACGCCAAGTTGACGTACGCAGAAATGGTCATCAAAGGTGAGAAGGACAGGCGTCGCAGGTTTGAAGCGACTCTGTCCCACCACTTGGTCGAAGAATACAAGAACATTGCCAGATTGCAAGCTGCGATAATGTGCGAAACTAGCTTCCAAAAATCTCTTGTCATGAAAAAGGTGGGGACACCAGACAAGGAAGATGACGCAGCAACAAAACATACCAAGAAAAAATTCACTCCAGAAAAGGAAGTCAAGAAAAGGGCATCATCAGAAAAAGAAGCCAAAAAGAAGGTGTCTCCTGAGACTCCCGAGAAAGAGAAGAAAATGAAAGCAGAGAGGAATGCACAAAGCCGAAGGGAAGTCGAAGAAGTTGACCCCCCAAATAAGCCAGTGGTTGATGGTCTTCAGAATGTTGAAGTTTCACAGTTGAAATCGAGCAGAAGACCTGGTCCAGAGAGAAGACCAGCCGAAAGAGTTGACACATCTTCCACAGACAATCAGACCCTTCCTGCAGAGCAGAATTTTACGCATCGGCTGAAGGTAAACGTGCAGTAGTCTCTATGAAATTATTCACAGTCTACTGGGAGATTTAACAGTTTAGTGCATTTGCTGGCAAATAGATGCCATTGGTGATGGCTAGCAGATTCTAGAAAGTCAGGATGGGAAGTTCTTTGAGCTCAGTATCAGCTTTTTGTGACACATCAATCACAATGTTCTGAGGTCAATAGTTTATTGCGCTGAGATTGTTCAGACCTGATGCGTGTCCAACCTGAATTTATGCTGGTGTTATGACAGATTTACAGATTTCGACGGATTTCAGTATGTACAGAGGCTATCCGTTTTGTGCCAGGAAATGTTTGCCGACCATGTCGGGGGTATTTAACCTGGAAACCGAGTTGTACCTGACAGAGACAATAGATCACATTGTTGTTGATACACAAAGACCTTGTTGTCTGGAAAAACAACAACAAAACAGACAGGCACTCTGAAAATTGCGAGAGTCAACTGCACACTTCATCCGATGTCGGAAATGTCACTGTTCCTGTGTCTGTCTGCAAGTGGATTTGTCACTGCACCATTCCTTCAAAGTATCCTCCATGATGCTGAATGCACCTGACCCATCTCACTGGCCACCTGACAAGCATGCAGTGCCGGTACTCCATGGCTGAAATTTGACCAATCTCATCCATCACAAGCTCCTTCAGCTCTTCCAGATTTCTGAAGAACTGCCTGTGCAAGTTTCTCTTCAACCTTGGATAGAAGAAGAAATCGTTCGGCGCGAGGTCAGGGGAGTAGGGGGGCTGAGGCAGCCTGGTCCAGCCCAAATTCCTGACAAATGCTAGAGACAAGGTCGCATTGTGGGAGGGCGCATTATCCATATGGATAAAGCGCCTGCCATGAACTGTTCCCCTTGGTCGCCGCCTCAGAAATGCCTCAGGGAAACACTGGAAAATCTGTCTGAAAACCTGCTGATTCATAGTCAATGGGTGCTGAACAAATTCGTGGTAAACCAAGCCTTGGCTGTCAAAAAATGTGACGATCATCACTTTGCCGACAGCCAGTGTCCTCCGGGGTTTCTGAGGCCGATTTTCCTCCTTCCTGAGCCATTCCCTGGTGGTTTCCTTGAGTGCTGGATCATACAGATACACCCAACTCTCGTCCATGGTGACAGTGTTGCGGATCACTCTGGGTTGCTGTCTGTGCAGTCTGTTCAGTAAATTGCAGATTGTGTACCTCTTGTCTCTTTGGTTGTCATCCAGATCATTCGGCACATATTTTGCACATTTCTTGGATAATTTGAGGTCCTTCTTGAGGATCTGGTGGATGGTTGTGCGCTTCAGACTGGACACTCATCCTGGTCACTGTGATCCGGCGGTCTGCTGCAATCATGCTCTCAACTCTCCTGATATTGGTGATGCTCCTGCCACTCTTTGCTTTTGCTGCTCTTGGGAGATCAGTCACTTGTTGACGCCCTTGTCTGAATTGCTGCAGCCAGTAGTAGATTCTTGAGTCACTCAGAGTTTGTTGTCCATAACACTGACTGAGAGCAGTCTTGGTCTGCACAAAGTTGAAACCCATTTTGTGGCAGAACTCAATGTTAATCCGCTGTTTGAGCTGCACAGAAATCACCTGCACTCTTTTCATCTTGTCGGCTGAAAGTCCTTCTCACAGTGTCGCTTTGGAGAGGTCAAAGTCGTTGTGTCGGCAGAAGGGCAAATGTAGTCAAGTCAGGTGCAGTCCGTGTCACGGTCATCATCATGGTCGGCAAACATTTCCTGGCACAAAACGGATAGCGTCTGTATGTATGTATGTCTGTGTGTGTGTCTGTGTGTGTGTGTGTGTGTGTGTGTGTGTGGTGTGTGTGTGTGTGTCACAGATTGGTGTGAAGGGTAAGTGTCCAGAAAAGAAGCAACAGAATTTGCTTGGGTGTGTCGAAGAGCAAATGCAACAAGGACAGAAAGTTCACGGTCGGCTTGTGTCGCTGATGTGCAGGAGGAGATGAGTGACCGCGCCTGCGCAGAGACGATGGTGCGCCTGCTGGAGTGCGAGACGACGGAGCAGCGCCGCCTACTGGCCGACGAGCGGGGCAGCAGAGCCGAGCTGGAGGCCCTCGTCGTTCATCTTGAAGTGAGTGTCTCCATTCTTCCGTGTCGTATCTGTTTATCAGCACTTAAATCCAGTTCACAAAGCCCACGGTTCGCCGCCAGATTTCGCTTCCAAGGGCTTGCTGTCAGAATGTATGTCTGTGGATGAGTGACTTCAGGGGAGGGGAGGGGCAAGGCACTGAGGCTGGATCATGACCAGCATCAAATTTTGGGAAGAAAATTGTCTGAGTTACCTGCCCCTCTGGTCGGTCGCTCGGGCTTTGTCACCCAGCCAAGACACTTGAAAAAATCTGCAAGCTGTGTGGAATCGCGGGTTTTCTGGGCGTTGACTTGATGTTTGTGCCAGCCACCGGTGTCCAAGTGAAAGGAAAATGTCAGCGGTCGTACTGTGCCTGACTACAAACCTTTGAATTGCAGAGTGAATTGAGGGAGAAGACTCTCATAGCGGAGGAGTACAGAGCCAGATTAGAACTCGCGGAGAAGCAGCTACAAGAAGCAAACGAGCGGGTATGTATGTCGACCGTCAATTGATTTCCTCCGTTTCGTGCCAAAAACAATTTGTTCATTGTTCGTGTGTCTTGGGCTTCAGATTTTAAGACTGGAGAGCGGCGCACCGCCACAAACCTTCAGGTGAGTCAGATGTACCGGAATTCTGAATCTCAAGCAAACACAACATCTTGAAGTGTCCGGTGCATTATTTTGTGGCCATGTGTCACAGAAATATCTCAAACCCTAAAATCCCATCTTCATTTGCAGCACGACCGACGTCTTGATGAGTGACTTCCGAGATCAGTCCTTTGCGGAATCGTTGAAAGTCAAAGGTAAGTGTCATTGTACAGCTTATTTTTTTTAATTTCCGCTGTCAAATTTCCAAATTGAGTTTATGAGAGTCGTTGATTTGGTTTCAGAATTGCAAAATGAAGTGCAACGCTACAGAGAAGAATTGGAAAAGAATATTCATCGAACCCAGTACGTGATCCTGTGATTTCGTTTGTTACCCGCATGATTTTAGAAATGTTGGGAAATCAAATGTTCAGTCTTCGATTGAGAGTTCTCTTCTTCAGTCACCAACCCTGAACTACAGCGACAGATACAGTTATGGTTTTGCGGATTTGTGGCTGCTGCCTGTTACAACCTGCGTGTCTCTCGTATTGAGGTGGAGGTATTTGCTTGGCAGACCCGACATGATCTCGGTGGTGGAGCACCAGGACGCGCTTCAGGTCGTCGAGCTGCGCGCGCAGGAGGCGGAGATCAAGGCGCTGCAGCTCGAAAACGAGGTCCGTGCATCTCTGTTGAACGCAGGCAAATTCTTGTCCCGACGGTCCTTGCGAAGGCTGAACCCACAAATTTCAGATCCGGTGGAATTTTTGTTCCCGGTCGATTGATGACATTCATGATCGCTATAAAAAAGAATGGGCAAAACATTTTTGGGGTTTTCTTCAAGGAAGTTTGTGGAAAAATATTCTGATGTTGCAGATCCTGAAGCTGAAGAACACGAAGGAAGCGTGGTCCTCGGCGAGCCCAACGGACGTGATGAACGAGCCGGCCACGTCGAGCTCCCCGCACGCCGAGTTCAGCCTCAGCGCCGCGTCGCTCTTCTCCGGCCTCTCAGGTCAGACCAGCGTCCTCACGACCCGTTGGACTCTGTGTATTGCACAGTATGAACGAAGGAATCCACGTCTGAAGTGTACGAGGCAGGCATCTACACAACCGTTCCATCGGCATTTTTGGAGACCTGCTTTTTTGCTCAAGCAGAAACTTTTAGTGTGGATTAACGTGGTTAAAGGTACAGTCAACAGAAACAACAACGTACAAATTGGTGAAAATATTACCGGTAATGAAAGACCAACATGCAATTGCTATCAGCGAAATTTGACATCACATAGTGATCAGTTGGATCTTCTTTGGCCAGAGCCGATATTTCCTCAATCTTCTCACATGTCCTCTTCGACTTGAGATACATTTTTTCACACATCGGTGCAAAGTCAGGTCAACAAATAACAAGAATTAGGTCAGTAACTGTGACATACTGAAGAAACTTGCGAGTACCCAAGAAGGAATGCATCAGAGCACCAAACACAACGTTCACCCTCAATTTCCACGGGACAGACAGGTTGACCTCAAAAAAGTGGGTCTCCAGATGATTCTCGATCCTCCACAGGTGATGGAAAACTGATACCAGAAGGTCGAAGATCATGTCCGTCCTTCAAAATCCATCTCATGACCAAACATTCATGCCATGACCAACCTTCACCATCAATTTCCAAAGGCTAGTGAGTTTGACCTCTAAAAAGTGGGTCGCCAGATGATCGCCAGATGATCTCAATCATCCACAGGTGATGGGAAGCTGACAGGTCGACACTCACTTCCTTCCATCAAAATGGACTCAAAAAATGACGACTTCACCGACCGTTCATTTGCACAATCGATTGAACGTTTATTTGGATTTCATGTCTCGTATTCTTCTTGACTGTTCCAAGTCACTATGGATTGTTTCTTCAATTGTCCGAAACAAGAGAAGCAGTGCTCAAAGAAACTGCTGGTGCGATGTCCCTCTGACACAAAAAGAATTCAAGCTACCTGGTTGTAGTGAAAGAAAAGAAAAAGACAAAAAAAAAATGAAAGAAATAAAACCGGAAAAAAGCCCCACACCGAACCTGTCGTCACCCCTTGTTCGGGGGGCATGGAGGATGGGGCAGGAGCAGGGGGGGGAGTGCGAAATCTGGCCGACCTTGCCTGCAGCGCACTACCACTTGGTGCTCTGCCTCAAAGAGACATTGCACAACAAGTCGTGAAGGCTCGTATACATGTGAGTGGTATCGGTCGGTCAGCACGCGGTTTGCTGCTCTCTTCAGGGCTCGGTCTGCAGCAGCAGGCGGACGCGACGACCAGCTCCTTCCAGCTGCCGTCCTTCTTCACGTCCCCGACGACGGCCATGGCCGGGGCCTCCGTGTTCGGCTTCAATCCGAGTGGGGAACTGCAGTTCGGTTCCGCGTTCGCGCCCTACAATCCAGAGACAATGGGTGAGTCCTTCAAAACGCGTGGCAACTTCAATGTTTTCTCGCAGATCTTCTACCGTCCTCTTGAATTACACTCCTCCTCCCAGGGTTTTTACGCAGTTATGTGAAATAAATACAATGTTCAAATGTGTTCATTGTCGCAAGTGCGCCATGGGCGATTCTTCTTCTCTTCGAAGTCACTCCAAGTAGCTCCGAGGTGTCCTTGTGCAAAGTGCTCCCCAAATGGCAAAATGATGAATTCGTTCACTCCGTTCGAAATTTGGGTGGTTTTAGCTCCCTTCAGACGCGTCGTCTCAATCTACGCACGGGGGCATTAGGACACACAGACACACTTGCTGCTGCTTGCGCTCAAAGACCGTTTCGCTTGCAACGCTCACGGGGACTGAACGTTCTTCAGCGCGCAGTGTTCTAGTTTGTCGTGCGTAAAGTTGCGTTCTGTTGCATTCGCAGACGCAGCTGCCTCGCAGCGGAGGCTGGGCGGGGAGTTCGAGAGCCTGAGCAGCGACAGCGACTGGAGCGTCAGTGACGATGAGGCGGCGTCTGCCAGGAAGCCTCAGAAATCCAGAGCAGCAGCCGCGACTGCAGAAGACTCGAGACTCTCCGATCAGTGAGTGTTGCCTCACATTCATTTGTCGGTGCGTGTCTGTGCATGCGCTGCCTCTTTCTGCGCGTCGTTGTGTTGCGCGACAGTCCAGACTGATCAGAGTGAACGCTTGCAACCTTCAGGAGGGCGATTTGAAATTATTGTGTCGGTTTTGACCCCAGTGTTGTGATGTCACAAGGTTTTTCACGGGTGCATCTGTTCTCCAAGGTGATGGAAACTTCTTTCTGCTACAGTCTGTTGCGTTTCACTCTCCATGTTCAAAAATACTACTACTCGAGGTCACCATGGTGTTTTCGTCGACAGTTTGAGACAGAACGCAAGCGTGATCTGTCAGTGAAACGTGGTCTGCAATGCCAGTTTTCACATCTCAGTGTGGTTTGCTTGTCGGGACATTTGTTTCTCTGGCCGTCGTGTGAGCAACTCCAATTGAACGCTTCAATGGGTCAATTTTCTTCACTGTCACTCTCCCTTGTGGCGAAAGCGATGCACGTGTGGCAAACGAGTTTTGTTTGGGTTCATTGTTGTCTGTCGCGTTTGCGCTGTCACCACGAACAAAAAAAAAGCTGTTGTGAAGTCCGAAGCACGAGAAACAAATCGAGAAACTCGACACTCCATTCACACACACGGAGTTCCGTCAACCAGCCAGGGGCACATGTGTGGGGTCTGCCCGCCCCCGCCTCCCCCCCCCCCCCAATCCCCCGAACGAAAAGGACACTGCCGTCCTGTCACCGAACAGTTATGTGCTTCGACAGGAACTTTTTTCACGTGTTGTGAGAAGCCAGCAGCGAGAGTACTCGCACAAAAGACCGGTTGTGTGACCACATACGAGAAGACAGGGTTCTCGCACTGTACAAAAATGGTTCCTGTGAAATCACACAGACTACAAAGTACATCTGACCACGTGGGATACATTTCCCGAGACCACATCGTCAACCTGGGTCAGCAGATGTGACACCTCTTGCGAAACAGAACATCAAAAAATGCACAGGACCATTGCAGGATTCCAATCATTGTTGTTGTTTCAAGTTGAGAAAATTATTTTTGAACAGTCAAAGGGAAGCCTACGTCATCTCCGCCTTTGGACGCAATTGTAGAATCCAGGCTCGGATTAGTTGCGAAAAGTGTCTTGCGATCTTCCAAGTTTTCTACGTGGTTGAAAGCATTTTCCACCGGGACACGGATGAGTATCAGCCGCCGTAGCCAGCTGATATTGGTTTGCCCTGGTATCAGTGTCCGTGTGTCTGTTGTGGTCTTCCGACTTGGACATTGTCCATGTCCCCCCCCCTACAGAAAAATTTCAACTCAGACATTGTCCAACTCGGATATTGTCTGATTTGGACATTGTCTGGGTTACCTCCCCCCACTCACAGAAAAATTTCAATTCAGACATTGTCTGACTCAGACATTGTCCAACTCAGACATTGTCCTGGTTACTCCCCCTGCCCATAGAAATATTTCAACTCAGATATTGTCCAACTCAGACATTGTCCAACTTAGACATTGTATAGGTTACCCCCCCCCCACCTACAGAAAAATTTCAACTCAGACATTGTCCAACTCAGACATTGTCTGACTCAGACATTGTCTGGGTTCCCCACACACACTTGCAGAAAATTTTCAACTTGGACAAAGCCCAACTTGGGAGTTGGTAATGTGGACAATTGTCTCATGGTAACTTGGACAACTCAGACAATTGTCTGCATCACCCTAACTCAGTCATTGTGTGAGTCAGGGTAATGTGGACAATGTCCAAGTTACCCTGACTCAGATAATGTCCAAGTTGGACAGTGTCCAAGTTGTCTGAGTTACCTGAACTCAGACAATGTCTGAGTTACCTTGACTCGGACAATGTCCAAGTCTGACAATGTCCAAGTTGTGTGAGCTGCCCTGACTCAGACAATGTCCAAGTTGGACTATGTCCAAGTTGTCTGTATACCCCTAACTTGGACAATGTCCAAGTCAGACACTGTCCAAGTTGTCCAGGTTGGACAATGTCCAAGTTGTCAGAGTAACCCCAACTTGGACAATGTCCAGCCTGGACAGTTTGTCTGAGTTGCCCCCCCTGCCCACTCACAGATAATTTTCAACTTGGACAACCTGGACAATGTCCAACTAAGACAATGTCTAAATTGGACAGGTTGTCCGAGTTTCCCCCCCTCCCTCCCCTGCGCAAAAATTTTTCAACTGGGGTATTTTCTAACTGGGGCCTTGGCAGATTGGGACAAGTGCTTTCCTGCCGATGTACGCTGCCCGCGGTTGATTCTCAACTTGAAAGTCTTGTGTTGGTTCTTCTCCGACCTCAGCTCCTGTTGTCGTGTGCGTTCCCTTCTGAAAAGCAACAAATCGTTTTCTCTGGCGAAACAGCAAACGAAAATTGAAGCACATGTGAATGTCGCACCATATTCCTGTCACAACTTTCCGAACCAGCCCCTTACATAGCAATTGCCCTTTGGGCTGCGACCTCAGGCCCTTGGGTCATGTTTTAGCAACGCATTTGCCCGTGGTGAATACCACAGAGTGTCTCTGGTCTTATCAGGGAGCTAGTCTCGCATTTGAGGGAATTATCTGTTTTGAGATGTGAATCAAAGTAACGTCTGCACCTGGATTGTCAGCGTGCACATGGAATATGTGCACATCGAGTACTTTTGCTGAACATGGTGGCCCTTTGCCCGCCGATCTTGTCTTTTCTCTTTCTTTCTTTCTTTCTTTCTTTCTTTCTTTCTTTCTTTCTTTCTTTCTTTCTGTCTGTCTGTCAGTCTGTCTGTCTGGCTGTCTGTCTGTCTGGCTGACATGTTGGGTTACGTCTTATGTTGGGTACGAGGCGCAAAATTTATTTGACCGATCATCCCTCGTATCTTTTGATTGGGTGAAAGATTTTGATGGCAGTTTTTATTATTGTGCAGACAAGTCCTCACTATCACATCTCAGAGAAGACTGTACTGACCATAGTGATTTGGAAAAGTAGTGCTATCCTACTCTGGTTGGCTATTTTTGTAGAACTTATGTCAGGCTAGTTTAGAGTGAATTGTTTGTCTATGGCTGTAAATAAAAGAGTATTTTGAAAGGGACAATGTGGCCATAAATTTCCTTTGAGAAAAAAATCCAAATAAGACAAAACAGCTTTAAAAAAACAACTCAAAATATATAATTTTTGAGCCACCTTGTTCTGTTTGCCAATTTTTACTCTCTTATTTCTTTGACTTGTATATTTTTTGGCTGGTACGAGGGGACTCTACAAAAATTCCTTCTTTTGGGCTTGAGTGCGATGATTGTAAATGAAGGAAACTTTGTGCAATTGGAACACATGCAGGACTTTATCCTCTAAGATTTGCACATAAAAAACAGTGTGTAAACACAACAGTAAACCAACATGAAGGGTCCAAACTTGGACCAGCAATAACTCGCGACGTTCCAAACGTGTATGACAAAAGTAACAGACTCATGCATCATCATCTTGCTGTATGCGGTAAGAGCCATTGAAAGAGTTCCCGCTGGTTCCTGCCATTTTCCGTGTTCTACCGATCCATCGCAGTTGGTTGTGAGCTTTCCTTGCGTCCAGAAATGAGAACGTACATATAAAAACGATGTACGCCTCAATTGTGTGGGCTTTAGCACACTGGCTGTGGTCAAGACGTTTCTCGACCCGCGAACAGAAGGCTTCAGTGGTCCGCCCTGTCCATCAGGAATGTAAGGTTGCAGGGCCCTGAACTTCTGGTGCTTCCCCCATCATCCCTTTCGTGTTCTCTGGACAGCCCCAAGGTTTGCAAGCTGGCACGGAATAAAAAGATAAC
>JAAUXT010107915.1_pt1 | contig 17757 bp, 16 predicted proteins | sample 7278171 | NCBI WGS metagenome assembly JAAUXT01 (sample SAMN14350112, study PRJNA611818) | marine sediment metagenome | isolation source: surface marine sediment (1.8m) | place: French Polynesia: Moorea | collected 2018-08
GTGCGTTTCCCACCATCGCCCTTTTTATAAGTTGTGATGCTTTGACGCTCAGCATCAGAACTTGGATAGAAGTACGCCACTATAAATTATCCCAGTCAAGGCACCCCCAATTTGCAGGTTATTCACGGCCCCAGCAGAAAACCTTCGCAGGGTGTTGGCTGACTTTCCCTGGGTGAACGATCGTGGATCGGAGTGATTATGCAATGAAAGGAACCCCACATGTAGGAAACACATGTGTGGACAGCTCAGGCAAGGTTGGTGAACACATGGAGCTGCGACATTTGGGGAGCTGTGGTGACTGTCACCTCTTCCATATCAATAGGTTGCTCATCATCATCTACCATGTGTTCATCCCCATTCAGCGATCTTGAAGGAGATGTATGCTTCGCATAGGGGTGATCCACCCTGCGTGGTGTTGCCATCGTGGCTAAATAAATTGGAATGTGCTCACTGGTTTTAAGCTGAAGCTACAACTGAAGTTTGGCGTGATCTGCTGCTACTGGTAGCTGTGCGAATCCCCATGCTCTGATTTAGCTGAGCGGACCCACTGCATAAATGCTAGGTCAGAAAACTGAATGTGGCTGAATTTTTGGAGCTCGATGTTTGTATGCACAATTTTTGTGTACTGCCTCAGGAACGGAATCCATTGGTGTGGGAACCAATGTAGTGATATCACAAACACACTGGTTGGTATCTCAGGAGAGACTGTCCCCGAGGGCGGGAACCTCCATATTTATTGTGTACACAGTGGTGCCATCTGGAGGCGGTGGTTCTAAATTCACAGCTGGTGTGTCACACCACATTTGTCTCCCCACCCACCCCCCTGAGCACCTAATTTTGGTCGCACCCCAGGCACCTGCGTTGGATAAGACTGTGTTCAAAGCTGTACGTTCTTGTCAGACAAATGAGGATCAAACTTTTGAAAGTGTTGAAAGAGCCAGTTCTCAGACAATAATTTGATCATGCCTCATCTGCGTGCGGATCAAGATTGTGGATGCAATTCGATTTCCTCTTTTGGCCCTTTCGGGGCCTGTCCTTTCTTGTTGTTTCTTTGTCTTGCAAAACCTAAATTCCTATTTGGCAGTAAGTGACCCCAACTTCAAAATTTAACACATCAAATGTGTTTTTCACAAAAGGTGTGCAGATCATTTATCATTGCCTGTTAGCTGCTGTTGTTGAACTCGGAACTGCAAAGTGCGAACAGCGCCTGTGGCGTTCGATTCACCGAATCTGAGCGCGAATCCGAAACCTCAGTTTGGTTTCACCCAAACTGCCTTCTGAGTTAGTTTCGTTTTTGGCTTGGATTGGATGGGTAGATTGGTGAAATGGTGTTTGATTTACATGAATCTGAAGTCAAACCATGACATTTGGTTTCGCTTTCGGGCTCAGTTTCAGCAAATCGAACGCTACCTTTGTCTAAATCGAACGCTGCCAATTCATTGCGCATGCGCGAAGTTTTGCGCGGAAAGTTCAGAATCCATCTTTCTTCTCACAAGTGCACTATTTACCGAACAATTTCTGCAGATGTACGCGAAGTAGCGTGTTAAATGTCTACCGGAGCCTTGCAGAAGCCTGCAATATGTGTTAACCAGGGCATTCTCGGGCTGTATAATGTCGATGCATCAGATGTACAGGTAAAAAGCAGTTTTTATCTCGGTTGGGATCGAGCCTCGATTGTTCCATTGTCATCGCGACCGCCCAGGATTTCTTGGCCAGGTGGATGTTAGATGTTGGCGTGTTTCTTGTTGTTTGAGGGCAAGAAAAGACAATCTGACCTGGTGGAAACACTTTTGATCTAGAGTTGGAAGACTGCCCGGTGTGGTGATCAATTCGCCGGGTTGTGGGGCAGCCAGCCACGTCAGCTGATGAACCGGCTGGGCCACCGAATGTCTGCCTCTCTGCAGATCCGGATTAGATCTATTTTCTCTCGTTTGTCTCAGAAGACGTTTGTGTTGAAGATGAATGTAGATCTAGATCTACAGGGAATCGGCTCTTTCTCAGGTCTCAAATTGGGAACCAAACTCCTCACAGTACGAGTACGTATGTCGGCCGACATGAGTTCGTTCGCGCGTTGTTGTTTTGTGTTTTCCACTCTTCTTTTTTTTCTTTTGTTTTGGCACCTAATTTACCCCGACGGGAAGTGCAAAAGTGGTTGCTGAATTCGGTGAAGAGACCGCCTCAGTTCAGGGATCAGTCCGTTGTTAGCCATTTCCTGAAGGCGGCCAGGTGCCTTTGAACTTTAACCCGTCACGTCTGATTTGCATGGCTGCTCACAGGCATGCAAGTTATTTCAGGTGTATGGTGCAAGTTTTAAACATGTTGCCCCATCATTTTCGGTTGAGCGATACGCGCACTGTCTGCCGAGTTTTTGCCCTGGCAACATTCACTCGTTGGTTGTGTTGATCATGTTGCTTTTGTGGGAAAACAACCAATCCAAGTATATCGAGAAGAATGCTGGTTGAATTGACAGAGCTGTCGTCCTTTCTCAATCAACAATACTCGTATCACTCTGAAATACAATTTGGAGAAATTACATGAAAATCTTTTTGTTTCCAGTACTCGCAGCATTGCCAGCAGTCAGAATAGTTTTGACAGCGAAGACGAAGATTCCGACGACACCAGTGAACACCTCGACCAGGACTTTGACCTGAGCGGCTGCAGAGGAGGAAAGAAAGCTCTCAACAAAGGTCGTTGGACAAAAGAAGAGGTTTGTCAGTTGACGCAAGCTGGGATTTCTTTTCTTTTTCACAACCGCATCTTGGTTACGAAGGTTTGAACCTGGCGTTCAACTAGCTCGCCTTCGCTGATTTGCAGGATGAGAAGTTGAAGCGCCTGGTGGAGAGTGGAGGAGGTGGAGAAGACTGGAAGCAAATTGCGACCTACTTTGTTGACCGTTCAGACGTTCAATGTCAGCACCGCTGGCAGAAAGTGCTCAATCCTGAGCTCATAAAGGGACCCTGGACCAAAGAGGTCTGTTGTTCGTGGTTTCAGACTGTTTTTCTCTCAACTAGGGATCAGATTGAGCGTACTTTTAAGCCCACGCACATTTCTCCCCTTCCTCGACGTGTGAATGCAAGTGTCGCCAGGATGCAGGTGCCCCCGTGAAATTGTCCGAACAGTGGAGATGGAGTCAAGAGATTCTGTCAAGCAGAACGTCTCAAGTGTTGAAATTGATTTGAAATGAATAGCTGCAGTTCCGTTGCTGCTTTGGCGGAATCTGTGCCAACTTGAGTCGCATGGTGCGGTGGCGTCACTTCTTCGAGACAGTTGTCAGATTTGTGCAGGGTTCCCACCGCACCTGGAAAACCTGGAAAAACAGGGCCAGACCTGGAGAAACAGGGGGTTTGGGGGCAAAAACCTAGAAAAATATAGCAAAACCTGGAAAAAAATTTTAACCTCACCCTAAAAAAAAAACCCTTAAGAGCCTCAACAGAAAAAGTATTTGAAAAATCCAGGTCAAGCAAGAGGTCCTAGATTTTTCTTTGTTTGTTTGGATAAAGGTTTGGGAATTGTTGGTTTTTGTTGGAACTTCAAAAATGTAGTTCTGATATGAAGAATTCATTTTAAGCCTGAGTATTAAGGATATAAAATCTCGAATATATTCCATTCAGAATTGGTAAACTGGTTATTTTCCAATTCATAACCAACAAAAGTGGAAGAGATCAAAATTTTGTTCTGTATAATTTTAAAACAAAGCCTTCCCAAAACTAGTGATAATTTAAAAATATATCATTACTTTTCAAATTTTATGCAATAAATAAAAATATTAATTTGTATATTCCTTTGAAAAACTTTTAATTTTTGCAAAAAGTTTTTTTTTTTTGCACAAAATTACTTCTTTTTACCAAATTTGTTTTGGAAAAAGGGTATATACAACCTATAAAAAGACAACAATTTCCTGGAAAAAACTTTGAAAACCTGGAAAAATCATGGAATTTTGTCGATCAGCCGCAGTGGGAACCCTGTTTGTGTGACAAGAATGTTTGTTTTCTTGCACCAAACGCATGCCATCAGCGTACATTGCAATTTGATTTTTGCAGGAAGATGAAAAAGTTCTGCAGTTAGTCCAGCAGTATGGACCGAAGCGGTGGACTCTGATATCGAAACATCTGAAGGGTCGCACTGGGAAACAGTGTCGCGAGCGTTGGCACAACCACCTCAATCCCGATATCAAAAAGTGCGCATGGTCCGAGGACGAAGACAGACTCATTTACCAGTTGCACAAGAAGCTTGGGAATCGGTGGGCGGAAATCGCCAAGTATCTGCCGGGAAGAACAGACAATGCGATAAAGAATCACTGGAATTCCACGATGCGCAGGAAGTACGAGGCCGAGGAGGAACAGAAGAAACGTCATTCCTACCCCAACACGGCCGCCATGCTCAGCTCGCAAGCCCCAGAGAACTCGTACGCGTATCCGACGAGCTACACGCCTTCTCAAAACCCAAATTTCAACGGACTGCAACCTATTAGATTGTTTGACACACCTCAACCACAGGTTATGGCTGAGGTAAGATCGGCCTTCACCCGTTATGCGCGTCTGCAAGAAGCGAAAAGTTCTGTCTTCATTGGTGGTGAACATTTGACTGATTCATTTTGCAGAGTGGCTCGCATCTAGTGCAGAGGACGGGTCCGGGCTCCATAGTTGTTCACAGTGCCCGTTCGTACGCGCAGAACATGCCTGGTGAGAGCAATTTTTTGGTTTGCTCAGCTTCAACATGGCTTGTTCGGGTCAAGAAACGGAGACACCTGCAAGGTTGTGGGGTCCGTTTTGTTGAGGTTCCCAGTCGTGGACTTCCCATGACAGAAAATGCGTCCGCACACCTTGTGACCCAAAGGAAGAACGACAACCATCAATATTTGTATTTGTATTGTTTCTTTGTGACTTTGTTTTGAAGCGAACGAAAGTTACCCGCAGACAACGGCGGCTCTCAGCAATACCATGAACCCAGCTATGCAATGGAATGCCGCTCCCGCGAACATCAGTCACCATCAACAACCACCTCCCTACCCGCAACAACCCCAGATGCAGCAGCAACAAACTCAGATTCCACAGACTCAAATGCAGCAACCACAGCAACACCAGATGATTCAGCAGCACCAGATGACGGCGAACCACGTGCCTACTTCGCAGCCCATCGCCCAAAGCATGGCTCACGCGGGAAGTGAAACCTCCATGTCGCCTCAAGACTGGTCTGTTCCGCGTGTCGCCAGCGTCTCTCCAGCAAAGTATGTGTTCAAACGACAATGTTCTTCACATTTGTGTCCCTGCTTTGCAACACACAGCCAGGGCCCCCACTTGGTCTATAATTCAGGAAGACTTGCCCGTCATGGAAGTCGTTGACATTTGGCTATTTCTGGAAAATTCAACGAAAATCGGGAGAAGACATGAGTGTTCAAACTTGTGAATTGTAAGAAGTTTTCCCTTCGCCGAGACACTCGCCAGAAGCGCAGTGTATTACTCTGCTCTTGTGTATGTGTGACCACTCCACCCCCGGCAGACAATACCACGCCCAGGGTTCCATACTGCCTGTATTTGGTGTGCTACTTGCTGTTCTTACAGTTCAATGTGAAATCTGAGTTTCGGTCCAGAATCAACAACTGGAATTTCAGAATGAGAATTGCCTTTGAATTTAATGTTTTGGAATGAGCACAGAGCTGCTTTGTTTCTTTGATAACGAACCAATCAATAAGTTGTTCACGTCGCAATGAAGTGTCACAACAAACTACAAATCACTGTTTCACAGACTCTGCATCAGTGACAATACCCCCGACGTTGGTTTGAGTACAAATCTGGCACACAAAAGTGAAGCTCCAGGTCGAGTGACGTGACACAACAGTAGTCACGGGCACTCTGAGTTTTGTTCTGCACCTGTCACGTCCACCAGTTGGTGTCAATTTTATTTGCAGCAGTGGTCAGGAAATGGACCAGTGGAGACAGAAGTGGGAACCCTGAAACTTGTCCGGTGGCAGCTTCTTGATTGTCCTCCTGAAAATCATTGCATTTGAAACTAAAACTTGATAAATTGAGTCACACTGCCTTTGACTTCATTCCAGGTGCGTCCCCGACTACGTGGACGTGAACGAGCTGATAGAAGGCCCTGACATCGCTGACTTGTCTGCCCTCGACTTCCTGTGCACTGACAATCACAGCGAAGCTGTATCGCCCACCAAGTTCACCAACCTCAACACGAGTACAGGTGCGATTTTTTTTGTTTTTCAAGCGTGTGGTCCCGAAGGGTGTTACCACACGCTTAGTGTAATCACCATCAGTCTGTATGTGTGTGTGGACATGTTGAGTTTTGGGGGGAGGGGGTAACTCAACATGGTGAAAATCAACCACGATCATTTTTAGCCCATTTTAAAGCTGGCCTCATATAGAACTGTTGCGTTTTGCGGCAAAAGTCATTGACTCCTGTGTCCGCACATTTCTTGCGTCAAGAATCAATTCCCAGCGATTATCTGCGGTGAGTACCTGTGTCACATTGGGCGTCATGTTGAACTTTGATGCCGCCCAACAAAACGCAGAACGCAAGGAGTTTGCCGCAGCTCTATATGAAGCCACCTTTATTCCTACCGCATCCAGGGCTGCTCTGTGCTGCAAAGTGGGAAATGTCGCATGTTGTCGCGGGCACCAGAGATTTGTTCTTTCCTTTAATTCTTTTCCTGCCGATCAGCTGACGTTTCGTTTGTTGATCAGTTGGCATCAAAGGAGTGCATAAATCAACTTGCTGGAGTGATGTTACCAAAGCCACCCAGCAAACAAAGTGAAACTTGTCATCTTTCATTGCGTCTTGGTTAACTGGTGAATTTGGGTGCGAAACCTCAATATACTCCAACTCGACACTTCATCCACTTTCGTCGTGCCCCTTCACAGTTGTTTTGTGGCTGGTCTTTTCTTCAACGCGAGTAGAATGATGTGTACTCGCTGCAAAGAGTAGACAGTGTCATGTCTGTGGGTTGTACGAGGCAATCTCCAATACTTTTAAACCATGGAGAACTGTGTTCGGTGCGTTGATCTTTTTGCCAAACTGACTATGCCTGATCCAACAGTGGATCGATATGTCACTGTGCACGAATTGACACACATGTCAAGGATTTCTGAGTGCACTTTTTCGAAGATCAAAGTTGAGTTGGTGAGATCAATTGATCGAAGTTCATGCATTTTGCCTATTCAACGGGTGACGATGCAGAGGCTTTCTGAGCAGCGGGTGAACATTAAATTTCTGAAGGCAGATCTCAGGCTCAGATCTTCCGCTCACTGCAAGCTGTTTATGGCTGTGATTGCATGAGCAAGTCAACAGTTGGATACTGGTTCCGTCGATACAAATCTGGTGATGGATGCACAAAGGATAAACAGAGATCTGGACGCCCCCGTACTGGAAGAAGTGAGGCAAATGTGAAAGCTGTTGAAGACATGATTTTGAAGGACCGCCGTGTGAACATTCCTCAGATCCAAAGGACATTGTCTCTGTCAGATGGAACTGTTGACAGAATCATCCACAAGGACTTGAAGTTCAAATGTGTCTCTGCAAAATTCGTGCCGCACATCCTGAATGAGGAGCAGAAGAAGCTGCGCCTGGACATGTGTCGTGCAAATTTGGAGCTCTATGAACAGATTCCAGATTTCATCCAAAGCATCATTACTGGTGATGAATCCTCCTTCAAGACCTTCACTCCTGAACCCAAAGGAATGACAATGCAGTGGATCCGCAAGGGTGAAAAAAGGCCCAAGAAAGCACTCCGGAGTGCCACCAAGAAGTCAACAATGTTCACCATCTTCTTTGATCATGCAGGGGTTGTGCATGCCGAATTTGCTCCTCCAAAAACCAGAATCACCTCTGATTTCTACTGCACCACATTGGCTCGCCTGAGGGAGAAGATCCGTGTGAAGAGGGCTGACCGATGGAAGGAAAGTGACTTCAGAATCCTGCATGACAACGCATCCATCCACACCGCTCATCACACAGTCAAAGGATGATGGAAACAGACATGCCCACAGTGGACCACCCGCCCTATTCACCCGATCTATCCCCAGCTGACTACTTTCTCTTTCCCCGGATAAAGAAAGCCCTTTCTGGTCACGGACATAAGACAATTCCAGAATTGCAGGCAGAGATCCTTCGTGTTGTCCAGGAGGTCAATGTGGTCGACTTCGCCGAGGCCATGTTCAAGATGCCCCTCAGATGGAGGAAATGTGTAGCTGCAGGCGGAGATTATTTCGAAGGGGATCATCTGCCCATCAATGGCCAAGATTCTGACACCCCAGAATGACTGAAAACTTTTGGAGAAACTGTGCGTTGTTCCGCTGAGCGCGCATGAACATTGTGCAGAGATAGGCATTTGCCGTGGACTTCAACAAACGTGTTGTGACTGTCAATCAAAAGGATGTTTTTTTGCGGACTGAGGACAATCAAAAGTGATGGATTTCATTATCCTTGTATTGTAATGCATTGCAACATTACGCTGGAAAACATTAAAGTTGGGTTCAACAACTTGCGCAAATGTCATTCGTCCTGATTTAAAACTATTGGAGATTGCCTCGTACGACCCCCATGGGCATGACGAATGGAAAAACAAGACTAAATTTCTGGCCCATCATGATTTCATCCTTGGGTGTGATATTCATGATTCGCAGCTTTTCTTTGTGCTGGCATCGAAATTGTTTGAAAATTGGTCACTACCGTCTTGGAGCCTCTCCCCCCCTCTTCTGCTGTGTTGGACAGTCCCGACCACCGCCGCTTGCACGTGGAACTTCTCGGACCGTTGAACTGTGTAGCTGTCATGTCATTTGTACGAAGTGCCCACGTGTGTCAACACTGACAGTTGTTCTTGTTTGTTGTACAGAAGTTCGATTTGGCGGTGAGACGATTCAGAGCTTGAAGGAAAGCGTCCCTGCCCTGGTGCCCGTCAGTTCTCCAGTGGCAGCCAAAAAACCTTCGACTCCTCCGATTTTGAAGAGGGGCAAGAGAAAGAGACGAGTAAGGAATGATAAGGACATTTCAAAGAAACTGAGGAAGTGCGGCTGACCAAGTTTTCCTCGACCAAGTCGAGAGTGTCAGCGAAGATCCCTTTTCCGGTGAAACATTTCGAAAGAAAACCTTTAAATTCTCTGCGCAGGATTCGTCCATGTCGTCGTCTTCAACGAGCAGCGGCAGCGTGCACAACACGAGCGAGACCCTGAAGACTGAGGTCGTTGTGAAGATGGAGCCAGAAGACCATCAGGACACCCAGGCTGAGGTGGAGCAGTCCCAAGTCCCCGTGGCCTCCGAGCCTATGTTCACCCCCTCACCGAGAAAAATAAAGCGCGAACCGAAGACCCCTAAGGATTCGCCGATCAGGGGATTACCCTTCTCTCCGTCACAGGTACAAGACTGCTTGATTTTCAGTCTCAGAGCAAATTCAAAATTATAGCTTGTCAATAAAACGGGAGAGCTAAGATCCAGTTGAGAGTGGTGTGCATGCACTGGCTCTGGACGAACACGATGTTCTTTTCACACTCGGTTGAGCCACAGTGTATTCTGGTGCTTGTGCCTCAAATTTTAATGTTGAGTGACCTAGCGAGGGGGGGGGGGTCACCCAAGATTTGAAATTGGTGATGTCAGGTGACAGCCAAATTTTACAATGTCGAGTGACCCAAAGGGGGCGGCGGGGTTACCCAATATTTAAAGTTTGCCAGGGTCACTAACAATTGAAATTTTTGATATGTATACCGTAAAATCCCGCGTATAAGACCTCTTTGCGCATAAGACCACCCCCCTTTTTTCAGCTGCAAAATCAGTACAAAGCCATTTTTAACATTTTCAAGAAAATTATTCATACAAACAAATTTTAAGTTTTCAAAACCAGGAAATTACTCTGAAAATTACTTTCTCTGAATATTTTTTTCTTGATTATAGTAAGAATTCTTATTCCAAAAGCTATAAATACACACTTTTCAGGTAACTTTTTGATAATTTTCCTTTTTGTACTCAACCATAATATTTCCTGAACTCATCCCACTCTCTCTTTTGATAGTTTGAAAAACTTGCTTATTTCTACTCTTCATTTTGACACAAAAAGTCAAATCCTCATGTATAAGACCACCCCCCAATTTTGGCATGAATTTTTGAGCATCAAAAGGGGGTCTTACACGCGGGATTTTACGGTATTTCCTGATGTTGGGTGACCCCCGCCCCAATGCCATGGGGTCACTCTTTATTTGAAATTTGCTGGGGTCACCTTGTTCTGTTGCCCTTGTTTGGTTGACTGGTCGGTCATTTGTCTTGCTGAAATTGTTGTGCAGGCGAATATTTTTCACACGGGCGTGTCCCGAAGGGGCCGACCTGTGTTTTAGATTGGCAACAGCTTGGGGGAAAGTCCAAGGATTGCAGACGAATACTCCGGCGATTGTTCCACGCTGCCGGCTTCGTGGTTTTTAGCACACTGATCAACTCTGGTGTGCTGAAGTGTTCCTAAGCGGTGTCTCCTTACCTTGATTGCAGTTTCTAAACAGTCCGGGCCTGCCGGAGGGGAAAATCACGTCAACTCCCGTGTGCAGCGCGCCACCTGTGTTCACCTCGAGCACCGCCGCGCCCAAAGTCCTTTTCAGCAACAACACACCAGTCATCAAAGTGGAATGTAAAGCTGAAGACAAGTGAGTTATCCTGTTCTTTTTGCTTTCACCCCCAAAAATGGACCAAGCAGGACAGCTGTTGCGTCTCACTTCTGACAACTGCCTCCTTCAGCAGAGCATTTTGGTGCAACAGAAGTGTCGGAGCTGCAGTACAGGGACACTTGCAACGCAACACCTGATGGCCTTGTTTTGTCAGCTCGTTTTTGTAGCCACAGTGACGGCGAGGACAAAACTTGTGTTTGTGCAGGGAAAAGAAAACTCCGTTCAGAACTCCGAAAATTAGGCGTTCTTTGTTGGAGACGACACCCAGAACCCCGACCCCCTTCAAAAATGCATTGGCGGAGATCGAGAAAAGAGGAGGACTGCGCAACCTGGACAGCAAATATCTGGTTCGGTTCAGACATTCTTGAGATCTTTGATTCAGGTGCATAGGACAAGTTGCGTCGTTCTGAACTGAGATAGCTTTTTTGCAGCCTGACACCCCCACACAGTTGAAAGATTTGAACGAGGTTATCGAGGAAGATACCGGGGGACTTGTGCCGTTCACTTCTTACACGAAGCAGAGTGATGACAGTGGCTACCACAGCTTGAAGAGGAAAGCTGAAAAGGAGGTGAGTTCACATTGTGATGGTTTTGCCTTCCACGCTGCATGAAGTATTTCCTTGCTCACAATGACTTGTGATTTTCATGTTCGTGGTTCTCATCTTGACGACTGCTTTGTCACAGGTTGTTCCCTGGTTTTGGCGCAGCTGAATGTTTTCTTCTTTCCTCTGACCAGAACGAGTCTCCATGCAAGAGGGCGCGTAGATCGCTCGACAGGAAGTGGTCCACTCCGGGCGACATCAACCTGTTCGGCGGCATCGCCGGAGAAAACCTGGGCATCAATCCGGAAACTCCCGTGAGTCTTTGGAGCATTGCTTCACTGTTGTGTCAGCCTGGGCGAGTGTGTGGAACTTGTTAAGTTGGCCTGAGTGTGACGGCTTCAAACTGTTTTCAGAGCAAATCTCTTATTGGGGACCAGTCGATCGTCTTCTCACCACCTTCAATTCTGAAGGAAACGCTACACGAGGATCAGAGTCTCAATGATGCCTTCTCCATTCCCACCACACCTCTTCCGGCGTTCAGGCAGAAGGTCAGAAAATTTCCGGGAATGTCGGGCGCGGTCCATTGTGCTTGGGTTCGCTCAGTCAGCGACATCGTAATCCTGACGGACATTTTCTTTGCAGGACAAAGGAAAACCGATGATGAAGATTCGCTTCTCCGAAACGCCTTACAAAAAACCTGTCAGGGTAAGTGGATGTGTTTCACCTCGTTCCGCCTTTTTCAAGTGTGGCATCTGTCGCGATCACACTTTTGACACCCTTGTGTGCAAGAGGAACCACCGAAAGGTGAATCCCCATTGCAAAAGCAACTTGACACGGGTAAATTTTTCGGTTGTCACGCTTTCGCTCAGGAACGCGTGACACAGCTCATTGCCGAGTTGCTGTTTGTTCAAATTGTATGTTCGCCGTTGAATTGGTTCAGAGGCAAAATCTCAGGCGAAGATGAATCTTGTTTTCTGGTCAGTGGTCTCACTGAAATTGAATGTTGCGATTGTTGCAGTTGGACACCAAATGGGAGACCGTGGCATGTGGAAAAACGAAGGATCAGATCGAGCTGACAGAACAGGCTCGCCAGTGGCTCTTTCACGCTGGAAACATGCGGCCACGGTCGCTCAAGTTGTGAGTTGCTCACAGCAAGTGGAACAGCTTACTTTATCTCTTCTGCATATTGCTGGTTCAATAACTAATTTTTCGCACCAAGCTGCGATTTCAAGACAGCTGTGCCTTTTGCAACAACGGGTGCAGGACAACTTTGGATTCTTTCCATGGTTCGCCAGAGCTTTTGGGTGCGAAAAGTTGGCATGTGGTGTTTGGGATTTGGCGGGTTGGGGGCGTGCACCTCAGAGCCCCCAAAATTGTGACGTAGCGCAATCAATGGGACAAATGAGTTAGTAGCGAACGAGTTGGGTGAATGAAGCTAGTCAATGTTTTGAGCATGTGGATCGTTTCGCGGCGTTCGATGCAATTTTTGGTGGTCTGCGTACTGAAATCTTCGGACGAGTTTTTCAAGTCGCGGGCGTTTTATAAAACGCGAAGTCTTCATCGTGTCCTGGGCTGTTTTGCGAAGTGTTTTCCTTGATTCAGTGGAACTCAAATGTACACAATCAGTTGCATGCAGGAGCTTGCATGGTGCTCGCTTTTAACGCGCGATGGTGTTGCATTGGAGTTGGGGTTTCTTCTTAGTTGAAATTTTAGTGTGGAAATTTCTGTTGAAGAAAAAAATTCCCGTATTTGTCAAAGTTTTGCACAACTTTTCTTAGGGAGGATGGAGACACACTGACGGAGGGCGATTTGTGAAGTGCGCAAAGTGTTTTTGGATGCGGTGGGTTGTTTGATTGCACGTGCACTTGGATAGACGCCTGCGTGAGAAGTGTAAATGCCAGAAAGTGCCTTGTACCCGAGCTGTTTGTCAAAGGACAGGGAATCTTCTTGACAATAACAAAAGAGTTGTGTGACATGCTTCGTGATGTAATTTGATATCAACCGCGGTTCTTTCACAAACTGTCCTTGCATGCGACGATTTCCTATTAGGTTACACTCTGCACAATGTTTTTACGTTCCAAATTTTATGTTCTTCGACGTTTTGCTTTTTGTTCTTGCCTGTATTGTACATTTTACTCATTGCCTGAATGCACGTGCACGGCATGTGAAAAGCCGTTCTCCACACCGGACAAGTAGTTTTGATCAATTCCAGAGTCCGCACGTTTGGTTGACTGTTTTCGCTGTAGATTTGTTTCTTAGCCCCTTGTTGTACAATTACGCTGCGCTCTGTCTGTATACTCGAGGTGATGGAAATAATGACGCCTGGGCTGCTTGGTGGTGAATCTTGTACCGTGTGTACTGTATCCGAGAAAGGAACACAATAAATTCAACATCAGGCAAGCACGCATTCTTTGTCCGTCTTCGGTGAATCGGTTCGACACCGCGCATTTCCGGATTGCTACCTGAAACTTTGTTCCTGAACCGCGAATGCCAGAAACGTGTTTTCTTTCCTGCAAATGAACGCAATCGACGATCGCAGCAATAAATAGAGGCCGACTATTTCAAGAAAATAGCTTTGTCGACCAAGGATATTGCAGGCTTTCAAGTGCCGGTGCAATCCTTCGCCTTTGTGTGTACGGCGGCGTGACGAGGTTGCCACGGACTTTTTATTCGAATCGGAGGTACACGCGAGTCAAGTGTACTCAACAGAATCAAACACGGTTGACAAACCAGAAGTGCTTGTTTGATAGATCGTCGACTGGCTTTGATTACGTTCGATCTTTGTCTCATTATGGCAAAGCGAACACAACTTTAAACGATCAGTACAAGAAGAACACTTGTTCCTTCATGAAGCTTTGATCTTTCGTTGCGAGGGGGAATCATGTCCAGCAACAGGGCCTCTGTGGTGAGTTGAATTTTCACATTCTTGAAAACCGAGATTCATCCGAAACGAAAGAGTAGAATGGTAATCAACATGCATGATAAGAAGACCGCCTTGAGGGCGGGAAGATGACTCTCAAAGATAAAGGCACAAGGACCGTTCGTCTCTGATCACTTGAACAAGGTGCGGAAGAAATGTCTCAAAAATCACACACCAATCATGATCAGAATGCATTGGGCACCACCAGCGCCCAATAGGCGCAAAATTGTTTCCAATTTCCGTCACTGTGTTCTGTTCAAAACTATGAGGTGGTGATCGGTTTTTGTCGGCGTACCAGTGCATAGGGGGGGGGGGGAGGGGCCCTTGATACACTGTCCGAGCATTGATCAATTGTCTTGACTGACGCAAGTCTGTCTTGAAGCATTCAAAATCCAACACAACCAAAGAGTGAGGGAGTCTGTTGGGTTGGATTTTGCAACAAGCATTTATTTTTGTCAAGTGCATCAGAAGAGAGCAAAAAGCCCAAGTTTCTTCTTTTGCACCCCTTGGAAACAAAAATGAAACCCCTATGTTCCTTCCCTCCTGTCACACGATGTCTTGCCCTTGCAATTCAATGGGCAGCCCCATTTATGTGCCCTCTTAATTGTTGCTCAGTTAGAGAAAAAGCTCTGAAACTTCAACTTGTTTTTGCAATTTTATATCAACAAAATTTCTTTTCTCTTCCAAACTGCTTGATATTTCAATACAATTTCAAAGGCAATCCACAGAAAAACCAGCCCAGTTCTGATCATATTCCACCTTAATCTTATCACTATGCAATGTGGATTTGCTCAATGTCAAGATGTGCATAATTTTTTGATGCACACAACAGAAACTTAAAGTAATTGAATTTACATTCTTTTCAATATTTTCACTTGCTTGACATCAAAAACATGGTGACAAAAATCTGCCAACTCCATAGGAGCACAGGAACAATACAACTCCCACCTAGGATGAGGTCAAGCCAGACCCTCAGGGCATGGTGTCATGACCAAACTACCCGTATCCTGCTTTCGGTATTTGGTTTGGCCTTGACCCCTGCCCCTTGAGTTTGGCTTGATCTCACCCTAGCGGGAGTACATTATTCCCAAAACACTTTGTTGCCAGCAACAAAACAAATCCCAGTCTGGAAAAACATAACACAAATATGGACATTGTTGTTCTCCCCAACATGTGTTGGGAAAAGCTTGGGTCAAAAGACAAGACAGACACTTCAGACGTTAGCACAGAAGGACAGGTTCATTCACTGCATAAGACGTATTTTGAAGATGAGCTGCAGGGGTCTCAAGTTCGTGAGTTGTACGCAGCAAGAGTCCATGGAGAAACTCACCTTTCTACAACGCTGCGATCACCAAGCCTCTTGTGTGCATGTGACCCCATTGTTGTAATCCAAAGTGCAATTAGTTCCCGTTCAATCACACAACTCTTTTCTCGACCAATGATCTCGAAAAGTCATTGTATGATTTCACAGGAACCATTTTTCCATCGTGTGTGACCGGTGATTATTTGTGTGTTCAGACATCACAGTGCAGACACTCACAAAATTGGTGCAGATTTATTGTTTCCTTTATTTGCTATTTTCTCCAGTCAGGAGTTACCAACCAGGTTGTGGGTCCCTGGTTCAGTGAGTCTGTGACAAGGCCAGGGGTCTTTGAACAAAGGAGAGTCTGGCTGAAGTTTGGGGTCTCAGATACCTTTAAAATCTCAACATGGAAGCGTTGAACTCGATCAGAGACCCAAACTCAATTCTGACTCTGGAATCCCCGATCGTTTGCCATCTCTGACAAAGTCGAATGTGTCAGAGACTCCGATTTGGTTCAAAAACCTGAATAGTGGCAGGTCTGACGAAAACCAATGCAAAGCTCCAGTCACACCTTGCAAGGTGTTGTCATGCCAACCTTTCAAATTGTCTGTTTCTCTTTTTGTTTGGGTCTTTCATTTTGTCAGTGAACGTCATGCTGCGATTGTGAATAAAATCTGCTCTGCTCAAGTTTACTTCTGAGGATCGGGGAGGAGTGACCCGATCCTGACTCTGATCCCCGTTCGGTCATATGCGAAGTAATTTGTTTGGTGGCGTCGGACCCTCCTTTTGCCAGACAGAGAGTTGGAGATCTATACAACTGCAGATCAAAAAGACGCGAGGTATCAGATTATAGCACACGAGCAACCCATGTTTCACGAACCTCCACTGACACAGAAATCTCCGCACGAGCAGTTGTACTTTCAAAATGATGTTCTGAGAGATGTTCTGTTCAATCACTGATTGAGATAAGGGACGTACGATGTGCACCTGCAGACGTCCGGGATGTTTGAGAATCAACCTCTGCCACTCACAAAACAGATTGTGGTGGTGCATTTCTGCCACACACACAACAACGAGCAGTGGCAGCATGGAACAATCAATTCGAATTCCTTTGTTTCTGCCTCCTATCAAAAGTGCAAGAAAAGAAACGGCAGACTATGGCTGGAGACATCCGAACCAATTCTGTCTCAATAAGGTGCAAAGGATGATCAATTTTGAGCAGAGAAAACATTATTTGAGTGTAGTCGACCACAAGTTCTTCACTATCCAATCGGTGAAATCGTGGCACAACGGAATTGTGCCTTCTCCTCTGCAGACGGGACAGGTAGGGAGATTGACTTGGTTCAACCAAAAAAAAACTCGCTGCTGCTCTCATCACATCACTTCACAGGACCTGCACCCGGCCGTGGTGTTCAGATCGTCAGGGAAACGTTTTTCCTGGACCCCACCAGGAATATTCAGTTGGTGGCTGGGTGTGAAGTTCCAGGCAGTTGCCTCGGTTTCGTGGGCATCTGGCAGGTTGAGCAGAAAACTGGGTTGGTTTGTTGGGTGCCGGACGAAGTCAAACTGGCTGAGTGACCCATGAACAGGGTCCTGGTCTCTGCATCACTCAAAATACCAATCTGCACAGAGTTCGGTGCGTTTTTCTTCGTGTACGAGTGCATGGTAAAGAATCTTTTTGACATGGTGGAATGGTTTTGATTTTTAGACATCGTTTCCTCCCTTGCGTGACAAATGGAACAGCAAGACGAAAGTGAACCTGACCAACTCAACTGCACAGGTGAGGCCAGATATGAATTTTGGTTTTCAGTTCTCACACAATTTGCTATTTTCAAATCACTTCCAGCCCTTTGGGTTGCGACTTGAAGCAGGACCGAGGGTTGGGCTGTCTTTGTCCAGGGAGTCTCATACGCTCAAACCATTTTCTCTTCAAAAAAATTTCTGACTTGTTTGTTCACACCAAACATGTGCAAACAGCAACAATTGTTCAGGCGTGTAGTCTTGATGGACCTTTGAGATCTATGAAGTGTTTCTTGTTGTTGTTTGTTTGCTTTCTTGACATAGAAGTTCTGTTCTTGGCAGTCTCTTCAATGCAACTTTTAATTCTTTCCTCGTGCCACTTGTGAACATTTTCCATTGACTGGTACTTTGGTAACTCCAGTCGCACCCTCAGTTTTGATGTGTTTACCGGTCCAAAATTGTGCCACGTCTCAGCGACGTAAGAGTTCACACACGCTACAAAAATGGTTCCTGTGAAATCATACAATGACTTTTCGAGACCTTTGGTCGAGAAAAGAGTTGTATGATTTCACAGGAACCAATTTTGCAGTGTGTGAA
>JAAUXT010028443.1_pt1 | contig 17754 bp, 19 predicted proteins | sample 7278171 | NCBI WGS metagenome assembly JAAUXT01 (sample SAMN14350112, study PRJNA611818) | marine sediment metagenome | isolation source: surface marine sediment (1.8m) | place: French Polynesia: Moorea | collected 2018-08
ACAGATGTACACTTGAATGCTAAGGGTTTTTAAGCCGACAGTCGCACCTAGATGGCCGGCTACGCGACCATCAATTATCGAGGTCAGTTCACAGTGCTGATGAATATTGTGGACAAATAAACTCTTCACAATTTGGGTGGTCTGTGCCAGGTACGGTATGTCAGCTGCCACCTTTTTTATGCTCTCGGTTTTCTTCAACTGACTGCAAAACACAACAAACCAGCTCACCATTGGACTCGAGGACCTCGGCCATGAGGCGCACAGCGAAGGGGCAGTCGGCCGGCACGACGGGCCGCAATGCTCGCTCAGCGAGGGCTCCGTGCCCGAACTCGCGGCGGTTGAGCCCCGTGTGACGAGTCGTCTCTCGCACCGCGTACGACGGGAACTGTGGACAGAGCCGCAGAAATTGCACATCACGTGTGCTGCATCGTTGCTGTGGTAGAGCAACTGACTGTTCCTTTTGTGAACTCAAATCCTGAAATCTCACCTCGTAATGAAGAAAAAAGTTCTTTTGCTTGATACCCCTGAAAGAATATCAAACACAAAATTTTGGTCGGAAAACACTTGGCTCGCTTTTGTTGCGTTGATTGCGAAACCTTCGTGTGACAACATTTGTTTACTTTCCAAAACTTACGAGAGGATTTCTGTGATCAAATCCGTTCGAGCTGCTGACTGTGGAGAATCGAAGGTCAGTGTGCAAAACACCTGAATAAGAGGAAAAGTAAGAAACATAAAGCGTGCAAACAAACCGATCACACAAAATGATGTGGCCACAATAAGTTTGTCAAAATACGAATACAAGAAATTTTCACACCCAGGACATGATCCCTGGCAGCTGTGATTTGCAGAAAGGATGAGACGCACCTGAGTTTGACCCCGCTGGAAAAGCGCAGATCCGTGCAAAGGCTTGTACAAATCCACCTCACAGGAAATGGGCCGAAGGTCCGTCATTTTCCGACCATCGCATCTGCAAAACAACGCGAGGACAGCATGAGACGCGGATCAGGGGACAGCCAGGACAGTTTTCTTGCATTCGGGACAAAAACACATGGCTCAGACCAAAATGGAAATGTCTGTATTGTGGTGCTGGACAAAAACTGTTGACGTTCACGAAGAGACAACTGGCATCCTACTTGCCGGTAAAACAGAGAGAAGCCACCATTTTTGCTGCGCGGAATTTGCCTTTGCGCGTAAAAACACACAAGACAACAGTACAATTCCTCAAGTGTTTTGACAAGGGAGATGGTCAAGCACACCTGTCGATTTTTCGTCATTCATATTTCTTGAAAAGGGCTGGCAAAGATGTACTGATGCTGCCCCCTCCCTCCCGATACGCTTCACACCCCTCTCCAATCTCCTAGATCTCCCTTGTTTGATTATTGTCAGACCCAATGTCGACTGCTTGTTCGTCGCCTTTCGGCAAAGGGCGGATGTTTGGTGGACAGGAAGCCCAAGCAGTGCGACCCAATGGAGCACCAGAAGCCTGACTATTTCATACAAAGACTGACAATCGTTCATGTGCTCGCAACCTTGCACAAGTTCGCTTTTCAAAGCCACGAATCACTTACCGAAATTGTTTCTCGAAGATGAGCTCTCTGAATACTTTCTTCTCGAATGAATTCACTTCATTCCAAATCCAGTCCGGATCTTCCTCTGGATATTGTTCTGTTGAAACCAAACTTGTCTTTGTGGGTCTTCAAGCGCCAAACAAACCGAAGGAACCTCGCCCCCTCCCGTCTTTTCTTTTCGAAAAACACCGCTCGGAAAGTTCCAAACTGAACAAATGAGTCACAACAGTTGATGATTCCAACTTTAACACGAAAGATAAGCATCGTCATAAAATAAAACACACACACACACACACACACACACACACACACACACACACGCCAACACGACTGGCGTTGGAGTTCGGCGTTATGGAAAAACAAACCGGCGTTATGGAAAAACAAACACCAAACAGCTCACCGGTCACTTTTTCCACAACGTTCCGGATCACTTCGAACAAAGCCTTGTCTCGAGAAAGCTGCAAAGACATGACAAACCTTCAAAGCATCAAGTACACAAACAACAAGAATGTCAACGCATTGGACAAAGAACAAAGGTCAATGTTGTGGCAACCTGTCTAAAATATAAATGGGAAGGGGGTGACAGTCACAGGCTCGTAAAAAAATGTTGCCCACATGGCCTTGACCATTTTTCAAACGTGTCGCTATCCCCCCCCGCCCGATGACCACATTCTTCTCGTGTTTAGGGAAAACATGCAAGTTTGTGGGTGGAAAGTGTTTGCTAATGTAGCTGGGTTGTTTCTTTCTGTGTTTTTTTATTTTTTTTGTGGTACTTTCACGACTTCTGTTGGGATGTGATTCCATATTTCCTGCCTACCAACCTCCATTTTTCTGGGGAAACGCTCAACGAACCTACCTTGTGATGCGATGAGTCGACGAAGATATCTCGAAGACGAAGCTCCGCCAAACTACAAGTTGTAAAGTGAAAATCATTGACTGTTCAAAGCACTTCAGTGACCTGTGCAAAGACACATACACGACAGGACACTCCCATGACATGTTAACTCGTGCATCTTTGCACTTGCAAAATGAATCCAGCATTTCTCGGCCTCACCTTTTGATACTTGCTCGGACCTCCTGCTCTTTCTCGTGCGGCGGCGTCTCCGGCGCCTCCCTTTTCTGCTGCCCGATCTGTTCGCGGAGCTTCTCGATTTGCTCGGCCACCTTCGCACAGGCCTGAGCGCCGTCCGAGAGCGCTGACTGAAACGCAGCTTTTGGCAGAACCTCAGCCGAACCTTCCAACATCACTGAAAATGAACTTCAATTCAGTTGAACTCTTCGACAAATTGGTCTGGGTTTTTCAAAAACGACAAAATATCAACATGGGTGAGTTTATGAGACTGTTCGTTTGTTTACATGATATTCGCTCACCAATTTTTTTGGCACTTGTTGCAGTTACGATGAGGTCCAATTGACTTTTCTTCAGCTGCAGGCGAGTTGGGTTGATGATCACCTTTCCATCCAGGTAACCGACTCGCACCGATCCTGAAGACACACTCATAGAGTCACAGCGAAAATTGCAAATTACCCATTGCATTACGCGTGTTGTTCTCGTTTTCTCTCTCGAATACGACACGACGCAATGTGCTGTGTCGCTGAAATGAGCAACACACGACGGCAGATTCTACGCACCGACAGGACCGTTCCACGGGATGTTGGACAGCGCGAGCGACGCGGACGCCGCGTTGATGGAGAGTGTGTCCGGATCGTGCTGCCCATCCACCGCCAGCAGGTTACACGCCACCTACACCACACAGGAACCACAACATTCCAAAAGCCAAACGAAATTTTGTCACCTCAAACTGCACGAAAGGAACATATTTCGAGCACGAACCAGTGTCTCTGCTTGATACCACTGTGGAAACAGGGGACGAATTGATCTGTCTGAAATAAAAAGAAATTCTCAGGGTCGATAAAGAGACCGTAAGTGCCGTCTCGGCAATCAATTTGCTGTGTTGTTCACTGTAGGACTCGTCATCCTGTTGGACTCGTCATACCTATGACTCTGCCGGTGAGAATTTCTTTCTCGGACGGCATGTTCCTGTCCTTGCGGAGGTGGTTGGTCGGAATGCGTCCGGCGGCCGCTGCCTTCTGTCTGTAATCCACCTGCACAGAGCGAAGCGAGTTTCCAGGCTTCTGTCATTTCAATAATTTCCTGTCCTGGTTTTCAATGAAGTTGCGCTTCACAACAACTTGAGATCGTCTCTGTGTCTTGGGTTAGGTGTGGTGGTGAGAACCAAAAGTGCAATGACTCACAAGAAGAGGAAGGAACGACGATTTCACGTTCTGCGTGGCTCCAACAGCCGTGACCATCACTGACGTTTCTCCAATCTGCAATGAGCAGCAAGAGAACACTGTGCAGTGCCCCACGAGCTCTGCACCACTGAAACAAAACTCGACTCCCTGAAAAGAGGTCACGAGGCCTCTTTACCTGGGCCACAGTACTGCCGTCGGCGAATCGCGCCAGCTTCCCCGTCTCCAGAGTCATGTTGCTGAAAATACAGGCAACCCACGAGTCCTCAGGTTGTGCCGTTCCAGTCAACTTCAGTTGATGCACAACTGCCAGCATTAGAATTTTGAAGATCTATTTCACGCATAACTTTGTCAAACACAAAGGTTTGCAAGAGTTTTCATGTCAAATTTTCTGTTTGCATCGCTCGGGTCAGGGCTGTGAACAGCAGAACAGGCTGGACCTCCAGGGGGTCACATCCGAACTTCACACGATTCACGTACAGGCACTGCTTTCAGCCCTACTGAACTGCTCAGCCACAACGATCACCGGGGAGATCAATGTTCACGGGCAATAACTTCGCTCCAGACAAACATCGGGAATTCTGTGCAGACGGAAACTCCGCAAGGTCAGCACCTCACCTGCCTCCCACAGCCACTTTCACCCGAGTCACCTCATTCTCACTGCTCCAGGGATTCGTGCTTTTGTGTCGACACATCCTTACCCACAGCCACTTTCTGTGACATTTGGAAAAGCCTGAAAAACATTTGGACGATAATATATGTCCGCACGTGAGGGCCATGCTTTGGTTGTGTTTCGTTTCGCTCAAAGGACCCGTTGACAGATTCGCCTTCACCATGCTGCACGCGTAGGGGTTGTCCTTACCATCGCAAATTACGCCCATCTGATTGCCGCCAGAATATCGTCGCCGGTCTCGGCGGCTGTTACAAGCTGTGCGAGTACATCGGTTTGAACTTTCTGTGGGTTGCCCAGAGCCGTACTCTTGTACTGGAGACATCTTCAGCGATGGCAATGGACCACGCGTCAAAATGACAACAGAAAAGAACTTTCATTGTTCATTGCCAGTCGAGTTTATTGCTGGCTTTCAACATTCGTTTGCTCAAAAGGAACTCGTTTCGGTTCGGACGAGGATATATCACAATGGCTGGGACACCGATATGTTTCGTACAGTTAGATCGTGTGCAGTCAACATGATTACAGTTGCAGACAAAGGACAATCGCAGAAGAAAAGTGAAACTTGTGACCTTTTCGCGCAAAAGCAACAGCATGAGAAAATCTGTCCACACAATGCATGGTACGAGTATTCTTCCCAGATGCTCTGACATCTTGATGAGCGTGTAAAAATAGACCAATTAAAACAAAAAAAAAATTCGCACCAGAGCAGACTTCTTACATACGACCGAAAATAGATCTTCAAAATGCACTCGCACTCGTCCAGACAGCGCACTTTATCTGTGCTCCGACATTTGGGTGTCTGTGTCATCAATGCACCACATGTTTTGCAACTCACACACAGCTGCTTCATAGAAAACGTCGTTGTGAATTCTAATAAAATGACTAGACATGAAAGACGCTTCTTTTCACAGAATCAGAAAGATTGTGTCGCGCTACAGCTGGACGGAGGAATTTCTGGTACGTAAATGTTCGCACGCACTCACGCGTGCAAGTTGTTCCAGATCCTGCAATGAATCTAACTTCTGTCACAAAACTTGGACGCGACAGTTCTGAAGGTCACACCTCATTCAACGGTTCGCACGGTTTGAGCAATCTTTCCACACCACATCATTTCAAGTGCAAGTGAACGCTCTTTGAACCACACTGCTCGACCTTGGCTTCAACAGCACGTCGCACCGACGGTTCTCCTGCAACGTCGCAGACGCTCAGAAGCACCACGAGGCGTCCTGGAGGCACTTGCCGTGAAACCATCGCGCCATCCACTTGTTCCGCGCACTCATCCCTTGAAACGACTCGTCCGAACTGGGCACCCACTTCACCGCCTCAGCCTGACTCTGAAACAAGAAGGGTGGTAACGTCAGATCACTCGTATAATTTCTTCCCTTCAGAGATCAACATCATTTACAACAATGATTTCATCAAATACTGATCCCAAAAGACGCTGCTTCCTTCAGGCAATGGGACTTGGAAGGACAGGCCAGCGCTCTTGTGATCTCTGAGCACTGACGCAAAAATTCCTTGAAACTGACGTACTTTGAATGGTTTGGGCATGACGCGACGCCAGTTCTTCCTGTTGTTGTGCTCGAGGTGCGCGCGTTTCAGTTCGAACCGATGTCCTATCGTCAAACATTCGCCGCACAATTTGCACTCCTGCAGGGCAAAACATCTTGCAGATGCATCATCGAAGAAACAAAAACAGGCTACGATACAGACACACGCTGTCCACAGACCAAAAGGGAATTCGTTGCCCAGGTTGACCCTTTGATTCGAGGTCTGGAAGAATCCTCTTCTGTCCAGAGTGCTTTACGATGTCATCTATTATTTTCTGATTCTGAAAATGTTCTCTTTGAACAGAGGACAAACAGGTTGGGCGACAACACACACTGGCGACTCTGAAGAACGCTTGTGTCGAAGTCACTGCGAGTGACTCCAACGACATGTGGGTCACTTGATGTAAACCAAACAACATACCTGCTTGAGGCAGTTTTCCTCACACACCTCGGAGTGGCAGTTGTCTGCAAACACGCTCACGTCCCGGTCAGACACCTGCATGTTAGCTTCGTCAGTTCCGCTGCCAGGAAAAAAGGAAAGTGTATTCTCGCGCAGTTTATTCCTTCACGTATCACGAGCTTCGAATCGGGTTGTTCGTTGAGGAATTGAGAAGAACCATGATACATTTGCAAAGTTGACTTTGAATGTCAGTCAATTTGCCCAAACTTAGTCCTCTGGAAACTGTTCTGCTGCGCGCACTCACGAGGTGACGAGGTCGCCGCCGACCGCGCGCGCGAATCCAACGATGCTGAGCATGCCGAAGAGCGTCTGCTCGTACAGCAGCTTGTTGGCCGGGAAGTGTCCGCTGGACAGGTTCGGAGACATGTTCACCTCGAGCAGGTACACGTTCAGCTGCCGGTCCAAGATGAAGTCGAACCGAACCATCTCGAAGAAATACCTGTTGGAGCACAAATATGAATTGTCAAAGTTCTCCAATTCATTCTACAAACACCAACACATACATTTTTTATGTCGTTGCTCCAATCCATGAACTTCACAAAGAAATGCCAAAAATTCGCACAACACAAAATGTTCACACAGCAAACGGACAAGCGCAAAGCAGACAGCTGGAAAGCGACCGTGTTCCTCCGACAAGAACAGCAACTTGGGTTCGTGTTCTGTGCACGCACTTGCTTGACTTGTATTTGGCTGCCGCCTTGATGAGCATGTCCTCCTTCGTCAGGTAGACCTGCCGCACCGTCTCGTGGATATCCGCCACCAGCCTCTCAGTATCTCCGCCTGCAACAGAGGAAGTTCTTGTGAGCAAGAGTGCAACTTGAAACCCTGTGCAAAGTGCGCGAGTTCGTCAAAAATCTTACGTGTCACGCACGCTACATCTGCAAAATTTTGTGGAGCAGTGTCATCCGGTGAACCACTGATCACAACTGACCTTGTGACTTGAGGTAGGTGAGAAGAGTCTCCTTGAACGGGAAATTCAGAGATGTGTACAACTTCTTCAGGGACGGAACCTGAGGCAGAAAAAGTTGCAAGACTGACCGTTCACCTCGTGGAGAAGTCTCGCACTCGTACATTGCACGAAATTGCTGACAAGAACACTGCAGCTTGAAGGCTCGCGGTCTCGACAGAGCAAGCACAAATGTCGCAAATGTGTTGACATGTACTACATTTTCTTTCGAGAGACGAAGGTTGGTATTTACGGGGCATGAAATGTCTTCGACCTGCAACACTCAGGTAACCAAAATCAGGCCGCAGTAAAAACACGATATATTTCCTTCCTGAGCAGCTGCGACATTGGCACAACACTGTGAAGATGCAACACGATGAAGGTGACGTTATGGGTCCACGACTGGCCAAAATTCGGGGGTTTTGAGGGGCGGGCAGACGTTCCACCTGCAGCACTCAACAGACCACCCAACTCTTAGCCCCTGCCCACACACAGAATGGTATCTTTGGCGACAGCAAATGAAAAATGGTCTTGATACCACGCGTCAAAGAAGATCAACAAAGCACGACCAATAAAATCAACGGGCTTGCTTTGACTGTTTTTCAGTGCGAAGGAAATAGAAGGACCAAAATCGACCAAAATATTGACGCGACTTGAGTTCAATGTCCGCTCACCGTGGCTTTACGTTGACAGAAAGCGAAAATTCGGACAGCCAGTTCATCTTTCCGGAAAAAAAATTAATCAACACAAATTTTCCGCAATCTTCCTTCGACGCAACGAGACGTCCATCAGTTTGTTCGAATTTCTGGCAAGCTTACCATCCAGAGCGGAAGATAGTCGTCGGTGATGACGTACTTCAGGATATCGCTCTCATCGAACGGGTGATACTGTTTCGGGCAAAACCTGCAAACATGTTCATGGTTCACTTCCTGTGAAGTTCCGCACTGGAACAAAAGTCGTTCACCCCTTTCGTCTGCGGTTCAACGAACGGTGTGGCTCTACATGTTGGAAACACAAATCCATTCAATCGCAAATACCAACACAAAGTGGCTTTTTTTCTTCCACTGAACACTTTGCGTGCTTTCTTTTGCAGGAGGAGGTGTGACCGGCCAAAGAGCAGATTGGATCCAAGGAACTTGGCGCTCACAGGGCACGATCCACTGAGGTCAGTCCAGAAATTTTGTATTTTTGGTGAGACACGAGAGCAACCTTTCTTTGGCGCACGTTGGACGATGTCAGTGATCTGAGCCGTCGAAGTTGCAACTGAGCCACATCTGGTGATCATCGGCTTCTCACCTGACGAGCCAGTCGCCGTGGTTTACGTAGATTCGCAGGGGATCGATCGACGTGACGACCGTGTAAATACCGATGTCAAACCGCCTGCAACAACCGGATCCAAGCTCAGATCAAGCACAACTGGACCAATATCACGTGTGAAAGACAGGAGGTGCAGAGCAAATAACTGACCTTCCGTCAATGAGGTAAGGGTCGTCGATGTACTCCTGTATGAAGGAGTCCTCCATGTTGAAGTTCAGCTCTGAAACAGAAAAGTGAGCGACGAATGTTTGGAACGGAATTATCATTGCAATCTGTTCTCCTCAAAGTTGAGATAACTCGGTTTGTCAAATCGCCAAACCGAAAAGATGGCGTAGTTCACAAAGCACCAACCTTCCAGTTTCTTGATTTTAACACCTCTGTGGTTGGAACCTTTCTGAACCCATTTTGTGTTTGGATGCATCTTGGCCTGAAAAAGGAAACAATCGGAAGTTTTACTCTTGAAATAAAGGGTAAATCGCGAACAGTACAAAAAGAAAACCTGGCGAGCGTAAGACTCACGTAGCTGAGCAAATCTTCTTTGTCCTTGGGAATCTTGAAGGCTTTGGGGACGTGTTTGATGTCCGAGGTGGCAAGAAAGAGCTTGTTGGTGACAAACCCTGTTCCCGGAAAATGGTTCACCTGCGAGCAAGAACAATGTTTCTGCTGAAAAGACGTTCCGTCTTGACAAGCAACGCCAGTGCATGGTGTGGTCCCGTGATCCCTGACAATCCCGGACGAGAGTCAAGATTCGAGGTCCGAAATGGGGTTGCACAACATGGGCTGTCCAGCGAAGACAAGACAACGTACCCGTTGATGAATCTTGAGGTTCATCATTTCGTCTTTGAGCTGCATGAATGGGTAGTCATGGCACCAGAGCACGTCCCAGTTGGACACATGTGACGTCACCGTCTGGTACCCGAGTCTCTCAAACACCACAAACACGTGCTTCAGGTAGCCTGAGGTCGGCTGAAATTGAGCATGGTAAACTTGGCAATTCCGTCCATCTCTTTGGATCTGGTGAACAATCCACTCTGATTTCCTTTCTTTCTTACACTTTCTACAGATTGTGAACGAAAGTAGCGAAGTAGACATCTTGTCCTTTATGCCAAAAGGTACAACTGTAAAGGTCAATAGGAGCGGTCACTCACGTTTTTTGCGTGCACCCAAACGATGGGCTTCTTGGCTGCCGCGCCGGTCGCAGGCGCCACCCCGGGCACCGCGCCGCTCGGCCCGGCGTGGTGCGCGCTGAAGTGCTCGTTCTGAAGACGGCGTAGTTCCCACACGTTGATGCACGTGAGCGCGACACCGAAGAGCAGCGTCGTGACGACCACGCCCATGAGGGTGACGCGCGGGCGGCGCCGCCCGCCTCGCTCTGTCGACGTGAAATTCGACGCAAAACCGCCCAAATCGTTGTGCTCATCCCGCAAATTGGCCTGAAATCGTGATAGCATTGTGTGGCTTTCTCTGGAGCTTTGTTGTCGTTCGGTATTCATTTCTCAGTGAGTGTCGTACATCGCCACTCAATCTAATATTTTGTTTTTTTGGCTTTCAGCAGTCCGATTGCGACACATTCTCAGTGGGCCAGTACTCTTTGAGAAAAATTCCTCCGGCATTGGCTGCGCGTCAAGCAATCGTGGATGTCAGATTCAATTGGAACTGAAAGACCAATTCCACAAAGCAACATGCCGAGCTGCTCGCGAAGTTAAGCTGGCTCTGCGTGAAAGCACTTGGTGTCACATGTTTCGAGTGCACGAGCTTTGTTGATCCACAGAAATTCCAGAACCCAAAACATAAACCGAAACACACGAACCACGGAATACTCGTAACACGATCGCAGCGAGAGCACGATGCACGTTGAATCGGTCACATTCTGTTGCACGCAGGCAGATTTTTGAGTCAGAATTCGCGAGAGTGGGTGTTGAAGACAAAAGTAGACAAAACAAAATCGTACCAAAGTCAAGAAAAGATGTTCAGACCTCGGATGCCGTGGGACGCAGACAGAGGAAGTTCTGCACTTTTGCCGCAACACACACACACACACACACACACACACACACACATCGTGCACACACTGACCTGCAGCAGGTGGGTGGCGGCGTCGGCGCGCTTCATGTCACCGCCCGGCGTCTCCGCATGTGTCAGCGAACCCTCCCGGTTCCTGCGGATAAATTCAGCTTCTGTCAGCTCCACTGATGCAAACGGACACGGATCAATAGATTTCCATTTTCGTCTGCTGCGTGAAGGTTTTTTCCAGCAAAGTTCGTCAATCTCACTGAAAAGAAGAGTTCCGGGTACGCAGAAAGTCCAAAAAACAACCAGCCAATCTGAAGCGTTGTGTTCAAACGCGCACGCTGACTTCGCGTCGAAAGAAGCGTCCAGCAGATTCACTCACTGATTGACAAAAAATCCAGTCTTTGACACGCCTGACTGCATGACACTGATCTCTCGGCTTGTGAAAGCATTTCTGATTCACATTGCATGGTTTGCATGGTGTGCACGTGAACAACCAAAAACTACCATGTTGTGACATGTGAGCCGATACTGGACAGAGGTGGCAAACACACAAACCACCGCCGGTGGGCGATGCTTACGTTCCCAAACACACCATGGACGAACAATCGGCGGAGGACCCATGACACCAGACAGAGACTGTGTTTCAACAACGACGACGCAGACGGCACGATCTGTTCGTCAACGTTGGGATCAAATTTATCGGCACAATTTTTTGTTCTGCATGGAGCTTACAAACATCGACAAAAACTCGGGATTCGCAGCACAAGCAGGAAAACAACGAAAAGGAGACATTCAAGTCTCTCAAACATTTCTGAGTGTTTGCTTGGCTTGGGAGTCCAAACCTGTGCCGACACAAACTTCTCCGAAAACTTCAATCTTTGCATCAATCCAGCAAACAAGACATTTTAATCCACCTGCCTTTTCTGCAATCAAAGCTCACCTTATTTCACAGCCATGCTGTCTCATGACCGTCAGTGTTTTCAGAGTTTTTGGCCCTCAACTCAGAATCCGTCCTGAGGACTGTCCAGAGACGCTCTTGATGAATTCCTAATTCCGGAAGGCTTTGGTCATACCTTTGGTCACAACAATACTGTACTTGTGCACACACAGACACGTGTGCCAAGTGATACAGGCAAAGGAATATATCAAGCCAGCTCGTGACTCCGTGCATCAAGACGCAGTTGAGTTGGCAAGAAAATGCCTGGCGTTCTGTCCTATTTAGGTGCAAGTCCATGAAGCCTTTGCTTCGTCATTGTGCACCAACACAGGCTCTGCGAGCACTTCCTTTTGGGAATCAGTGTTTGAAGTCTGTAAGAGCTGTTCCTCATTCCACATGCCAACAAATTAGAGAGCAGGAAAATGATCAATTTCGTTTTACCTGCGTGTGTTCGGCACAACTGTAATTTTGCTGCGCCGGCACACCTGATCTCGCACAAAAGCTTCGGATGTATTGAGGACAATAATTTTGCGAATCAGGTTCGAAAATTCTCGGTTCAAGTTGTGTGCAATTTCATCAACGACCACACCGCTTCGAGTGACTGAGCCTGCGATGCAGGGCGTTCCATCACTCCAAACGGCGCATCCAGGGATGGAAGGCCGTGCCGTCCGTCAAACAAACACCGGAAATTCATGCCGAAAATTTTGTGGCGATGGCATAAAACACTGTCCTGTTCACAAGAATGCACAGCGTTGAAGGCAACCACCACCAGCAAATCCGATATATCCCGGAGTCTTCTGGATCAATGTTATCCATGCAGGGAGGGACGGGTGTCGCGTTAACACGAACGATTCGTCTGGATGATACTGACCCTGGCGGGCTTTCCCTGGTACATCGCACACCACCTAGTGGTGGTTGTGGTCAGTACAGCAGTTGTATATTGCACCACACTTCTCCCCACCAGGGGAAACTGGCCTCAGTGGCCATTGTAGTATTTCCATAATTTTTCACTTTATACACAATGATTATTTACATACAATGGTTAGCCAATTTTTACTGGTTTTGACTGGCTTTTGGGTATCCTCCCTCCCCTCCCATTGAGGGTGGGAACCATGGAGTGGTCACATGACTGAGAACTGAATCATGTGATCAAAGAAAGACTCTTGAAAGAGATATGTTTTCCTTTTTTGAACAAAATGTAGTCTGAAAATTGATCCAAGAGAGTTCCAGATGAGGTTTGCCAGCAACATATTCATCCATTGTCCAAGCCGTGGCATGCAGCAAACTTCAACCTCTCACCAATGCCTCACCATAAGAGGATCTATCAAAATTTAATTCTGAGACTGGTCATGATGGGAACATTTGCACATGTTGAAGCTCTTTGACACAGTTTCCACTTTTTTATAGTCTGCTTGGGTACAAATTGGGTTGCATTGCGTAACAATCGCAGAAGGTTCTGATCATGACCAGTCTCAGAATTAAATGATAGATCCTCGTAATTTCAAGGCACTGGTGAGGCAACTGGCCATGACAGGTGAGTGTTTCGCGGCCTTCCAGTCCTGCCCTGGTCGCACCACAGGGGCCATTGGACGGACAACCCCTTGCCCCCATTCCAAATCAAAATTTATTTCCCGAGTCCTCTACACACAGGGGTGGGGGTGGGGCTTCGACTGATACATGTTCGAAGTCCTGTTGATAGAAAGTCATAATTTTGTGATCTGGAATTCCAACCTGTGTCCCCGAGTCCTCCAAACTAGTTGCTTGTGCAAGGGACAGATTAGAGGAGGGGGCATCTGACAGGTTACTCGTGACGACCCGGTGTTGCCGGAAATTTTCTCTCCGTTTCACAGGAGACAGAACAGGGCGGGGGGGGGGGATGCTGCGCAACAAACCCAAAGTGATCCCTGTCGTGGTGCCAGAGAGAGTCCACGATTTGCTCTCACTCCTGTAGCAGAAACAGCTGCCCCCAACTGGTTTTCGCTTTCAACACACCAAATTTACTAAGTTGAAGGTTGGCCCTTTCTATAACACCACGCACGCACCACCTGATGTGGGTTGGTTCCCACCCCAGCACCATTGTCCGTGTGCACTTCGCTGCAGCTGCCCGTCTGGTCCATCCGACTTACTCAACTCTAATTAGTCTGGTTAGCCCTATTAATTTGAGCTCAGTGTTAAATCTGGTCAAGGAAAGTTTAGTTCGTGCTTTTCCAAATGGTTCTACAAGTTGCTTTCAGAGCTGCTTCGAAGCGGCGTGCTCAAAGCAATGTATACACACTGGTGAGTGCTCAGCCACCAACGAAAGCTGGTTTGCACTCGTGTGAAGAATTTGTGCATTCTTCTTCACGACACCTCTCTCCAAATACTTTTTCCCGGCTATTTTTGGACCAGCGCACTCAACAATAGTCTGCCTTTGTATGGGGTTGCTGAACTTTGCGCCGCTTCGGGCCTGGGCGTGTGTGGGTCTGTTATCCCATCACAAGGCCCCAACGGCCTGAAAATTTCCCCTCAACATTGAGGGCCTCAAAATTTTCTGCACGGAAGCAGTGTCGTTGAGGGAGTCCACGCTTCAGCAGTCAGTTCTGTAAAATTCTTGCTCAAAATCGAGATCAGGAGATGTGACATCTGCTGAAGTTCCCGCTGTTTCACATGCCAGTTGTCAAGAAAGGCGCGTTTCATGTGCTCAATCTTTCCCATCTGTTCGAGTCTGAAGCGTCTGACCTTATCGTGATGTGTGGAAGCAGGAGCAGAACATCGCTTCAGCATGGATGCACTGCCAGATCCAGGGAAGCACCGTTCAACCCGAAACTCGTGAAAGATTTTTATTGTGAACGTGTGAAGTTTTGTCCTTCTCCGAACGGTTCGTTCCCTTATATCCCCGAAGGGGTTTCTGTGCGCAAACTTTCCCGCCAAATGATCAACATACCCAAAAGTTTGTGACACCAGCGATCCAAGCGATTGGCCCCAATCCCCTCAAGGATCACCTTCCCTTCCTCGAGAGCTGATCCAGCCGGTGGGACCCGGACCCTTGATCCTGAAAAATTGCTTTCAATTTCTCTGCACCAAAGGTGCAACAATTGTTTCACAGGCATTTTGTCTTATTTATCCCCCCCCCAAGTTTGCTGTTTCCCACCCCCCCAAACAAATTTGCCACAATTTTGCGCTTTCGAAGGTCAATTGTCAACCCTTGGTCACCCCCAACTCAGGCCTGGGTCCGCTGCCCCCACCCCCGCCCTAATTTTAGCGTTACGTGGCGCACAATGCATTTCACTTTGTTTTTTACTTTTTGGCCGACGCCCAAATTTTACGTCTAGACCACGGTGTTTCTTCCTGTTTATGTGCACTGTGACTCCGAAAGGGGACCGCAACCTTGACCAGAACTTGGACCCTCTCTTAACACTCGCATTCGGCCGCTCAAATTTTTGTCAGGAAGCAACTTGTATTTTTTTTATGACCAATGCATGCCATCCTGTTTGTTGTATTAACATTTTGAAGGCTGGAGTGCCGCCGAGGACTTCCCCCTCCCCAACCACCTGACCAATCCTGGGTTCTGTCAGAGCCCCTCCCCCTGCAGTCGCCTGTATCCCTTGCACATGCACCGCAGAACAGGAATGCAGGGTACAGGCGGAGGATTTTAATCTGAATTCCAACCACTCATCCACGCGGCAAAGGGAACACCGATCACAAAGGTACAATGAAAGCCACTTGGAACCACATTCCCAAAATGTGTGACCCACATTTGCAAGCTCGAGAGTCTGTGCACGGATGAAGTACCCGCAACCAGGAAGTTTACGCGCAAAAATTTTATCACGACAAACATATTTGTTTTCGGATTAATGTTGTTGCGTTGCTGTGAGAGAACAAATCATCAAGCTTTCCACACGTTTGTATCCAGTGGAAACTGCGCACGAAAAGTTTTCTCGGACTCAATAAATTGCTGCGAATTGGATCGCAGGTGGATCTGTATTAATAACTAGAGCATGCAAAGTGTAAAGTGTAACAACAACACCGTGTGCACTTCGATGACCTATCTCCATATTTAGGACTCAGGTGTTCAAGCGAAACAACAAATTGCAAAGAATAAGAAATCGTGCTTTCAAAAGGAGTTCACGAGCAAAGCGGAGATCCGGTGATGTCGGGGAGCCTGTACGGATCGGCAAGCGGCGCGGCGAGCGGTGCCGAGGCCGCGGCCATCGGGTCGCGCGTCCTGTCCACACGCGTCGAACTCGCGCTCAACGCCAAGTGAGTCCATCTTCCTTTGAAAACACAAACTGCGTTCACGTGCACGATACATAAGATGTTTGCCCAGACAACAACAATGAGTGCAAAGCATGCATGCAGTGGGCGCGAACATCTGGAATCGTCTTTTGGTACAGCTGTATCACATGACAGCAGTTCCATCCATGGCAGTAAACTTGTGTTGATCCTTGGCGTGGAAAAAGGGCGTGACTTGATTTGTCTGTGCGCAGTCCCCTAAGATCTGTCCAAAGGGGATCGCAGGATTTGTACTGTTTGAAAATCTTATGTTGTGTCTGAAAAGTGTCTGATGACTGACGTCCTTGCATTTCACAGAAATCTGAGGAACGCTGATCTCTTGTCGCTGTCCGATCCAAGTAAGTCCGAAACACGGCACTCGAGCAAAAGTACCAGTACTTCTGAACACATTTGCGACACTTTCTTGCAGTCGTAACTGCGCGTGAGACTTGCACCTCACATGTTGGCAAGTTCCTTTTTGACAAGTTCCACACAAAATGCACTGCGTCCAATTAATGTTCGGACTAAATCTTCCGCCTGTGCAGAAAATTCGACGTGTATGCAGGGTTTCAACAGCACTCGACAATTGAGAAGTCAAGACAGTATTGCGCATGGTGAACACTTGCACTGTTTTCGATTTGCGATGTGCTTTCAGTTTGTGTTCTGTTCGTGAAAGAAAGCGAAGCGCAAAACTTCCGAGAGGTGAGTTCTTTTTGCACAGTTTTCTGAACAGCATCTTCTGAGCTGCAGTTTTGTGGCCTTATTGCAGTCATATAAAATTTCACTGAACGCAACAGGTTCTGTCACAAGGGGGAGAAATATCCTCGCGTGCGCATCCATGTGGGCATCCGAGCGTCGGCGCTCCGTTGCACAATTGGCACTTTGGTCTTCATTTCAGCACGACAGAACAGAGATGATCAAGGACGATTTGAATCCAAGATGGGTGAAAAAATTCCAGGTCGACTACTATTTCGAGGAGAAGCAATACCTGCGCTTTGAGCTGTGAGTGCGCATTCGACAGCACTCACGTTCGAGATCTGTCACACACCGCAACAGTTGTTTCAAGATACCGTATAATCCCGCGTATAAGACCCCCTTTTGATGCTGAAAAATTAATGCCAAAAATGGGGGGTGGTCTTATATATGAGGATTTGACTTTTTGTATCAAAGTGAAGAGTAGAAATTAGTAAGTTTTTCAAAGTATCAAAAGAGAGCAGTATGAGTTTCAGGAATAATAAAGTTGAGTAAAAAAAAAAGAAAAATTAATTATAAAATAGCCTAAAAAGTAATATTTATAACTTTTGGAATAAGAATTCTTACTATTATTTAGAAAAAAACTATTTGGAGAAAGTAATTTTAAGAGTAATTTCCTAGGTTTTGATTTAGAAAAACTTTAAATTTGCATATGTGAATAATGTTCTTGAAAATATAAAAAATGGCTTTGAACTGATTTTGTGGCTGAAAAAAGGGGGGTGGTCTTATACGCGAAGGGGTCTTATACACGGGATTTTACAGTAGTTGTTTCATCATACGAATGCACATGCCGTGTTGCTGAGTCGAAAAAAAATACTGGCAGTTGCTCCTTTGATCAGAAGAATGTCATTCTGCAGTCAAAACACAGAGTGTCCAGGAAAGATGCAAACTTGTGGACAAATTGAGTTGGAGAGTCAACCAACTGTTATATATATTTACCATGACCACCCCTTAAGTACTGCCATGGCCTTCCATAGCCACAGCAACAGCCACAGCCAATCATATCATTCCCTAGATGGAGCCACTATCCTAA
>JAAUXT010122000.1_pt1 | contig 17751 bp, 18 predicted proteins | sample 7278171 | NCBI WGS metagenome assembly JAAUXT01 (sample SAMN14350112, study PRJNA611818) | marine sediment metagenome | isolation source: surface marine sediment (1.8m) | place: French Polynesia: Moorea | collected 2018-08
ACCCAAAATGAACCAAAAGAACCCAAAAGGTCCCAAATCAATTCTCATCTTGACCATGAAACTGCTGCTGACATACTTTTGGAAGACGCTGCCTATAGGTGCTTTGATTTCACTCACTCCGATTTCGCTCGCTTTTTCCAAAAGCTCACAAATCGGACCAAGCTCCGATTTGGCTCAAATCGTGCAACCCACCTCAAATCACCTAAAAATTGTTTTGAATCTGAGATTTGCGCACAAGGAATATCGACGAAATTCGTTGTTGTCTATCTTGACGGTTTGTGGAATCTCTGGTTTCTTGTGTCGGGGTTTTCTGAAAACTGTTGCACCAATTGACTATGTTGGTGTTTTCCATGGTTGTTCTTTCTCTCTTTCATGTTCTTTGTCCATTTTATGTTGAAAGCATTTTCCTCAGTTGCCAATATCAATGACAGATGTAACTGCTTTTCACACTGCTCTACCTGCAAGTCAGACCCAGAGCATTTTTCGCTCCAAACACTGGAATCACTTTCACGGAAAAATTCAATTTTAATCTATTTCTCCATTTCAACAAAGGAAACGGTGTTTGCGATCGAGTTGATTCCCTGCGCAGCTGGTAATTAATCTGCAAATACAACACTTGTGTTACTCGGGGTCTGGCTGCGCGCAACGCAATGACCCTCCCCCGCTGGTTGGAGCAGTTCTCAAAGTCTGTCACTTCGCACCTTGAGGCAAAAACAAGAGATTCCAAAGTTTCTGTCCGATTAAGTTTTGCGTTGTCGCTGAAATTCAAATGTTGTAAAAGGAATATCTCTCAGATGCAAAGCCGAACCTTCTGAACTGTTCCAGCATTCATCGTCAGCGGCGTTGTTGGTCTCTTTTCGGCGTGAGCTGTTTCGGTGATTGATTCAGATCGCTGCTGTTGGGATGTTGTCGGGACAAACACACTCATTTCCGCCTCCACCAACAATTGTACGTCAATTCGACGAAGCGGCTCTTTCATTTCGAGGCAAGAGTAATCGTTCCTGAGGTTAATATGGGATAAATGTTGCCGATGCTGCAACGGAGTTTCCAGTCGAGCAAAGAGTCACCAGTAACAAATCATTTGTAACTGGGAAACTGCAATGACTCCCTGACAACGAGAGTCGTCGCCTGTCAGTGCTCCCGCGCCCTGGGTCTAATAAAAGTGCGGCCTTCGCTGAAAACAACAATTGCTTCTTGCAGGGAATGAAACACTTTATGTACAATTGCTGCTCATTACAACGGGACTTTTTCGATGAGCTATATTGGGTTCTCGCACATTTTCACAACAATGAACTTGTGATTTTAAACATAGCATCACGTAAAGCTGCATTCTACACGAAGATCATCAGGTTAAAATTTGATTATTCATCAACAATTCAGATGTGAAGTTCAGTCAATGTCAACACTGCGCAACACCTCATGGTGACAAACCGGAACACGCCAGTTACTCGTATTTATCTGTTGCAGGCGAAAGGAGAAAAGGGAAAAAACAACGTTTCCATGCAGAATGAGACATTTACGCAAAACAGGCGAAACAGTCGATATTGAGAAGCTGACATCTTTCAGTCAAAATGCCTCGGATTCCATTTGTCTCCGGGATGAGCTCGCGAGGTGGAAACAAGTCCGCCATTCCGAGACAAATGACTTTCGTCATTTCGCAGCAAATTACCCAATGTGGCTTCCTTCCCCAACAAATGTTAACATCGTGTTTATTTTTTATGATAGTATTTGGTATTTTGTGTGGGATCGCTGTCCTTGGCAGACAATGAAGTCAAGTTTGCATCAATCAAAACCGCAACAAGACAAGCGGTTCCTCTGCCAGGGAAACATGAACCAGAAATGCTGGCTAAGCACGAACAAACCAGCCTGACTGCAGAGATGCGCCCCTGAAAAGGTTCAGGGGTGTACTCGTAAGTTCACACAAAATTGCTTGGACTTTGGCCCCGCAGATGACAGTGCCAAGAAGTCTCCAGTGTTCAGCTGGTGTCACAAAGTTCTGCTTGCTCATCACACGTTTTGCACGGATTCACTGAACAATTTACACACCACAGCGTCCCAAAAAATAACTTGCACTGGCTGTACAAAGTGCATGGTCAAGGTGACAGAAATTCAACATTCACAATACACACACGACGGTTTCATTTTTCGTTCGGGTTTGGATATGAACAGGGTATGGTCGGGCAGAGAGGGTACGGCAGGGCACCTTTTTGCGCTGCAGCGAGCCCCCCAGCAGCGTACCCGTACCCGAGTGAGGCGAGATTGGGCATGAAGCCGGGCGGGTAGGGCATGGCAAGAGCGAGTCCGCGGGCCGCCGGCGGGTAGGCGTACCTCAGGGGGTTGGAGGCGGCGGCCGCAGCGGCGACGGAGGCAGCGGACGCGAGGCTGGTGATGGGGGAGAACGCTGACTTGAGACCATTCGAGTTGATGACGGGAGAGGCGCTGGTCATGTAGGGTCTGTGAGTGACTCCTCCGGCGGCGAGACTGAGTCCTTCAGGCGAGGACATTGTGCTCGAATTCCCGTTGACTCCAGGACTCTGTTCGCCACTGTGGTTGTTCAAAACTTGTTCTATCGCTTGCACCATGTCCCCGTTGCAGCCTTGCAGTATCAACTGTAGGACGCTGCGTTTCATGTGTGGGAAGACTCGGCATAGCATGTCAATCGGGACTCTGCGCGCTGTCCCGGTGCCCCCTGCCTCGGCCCCGGCCAGCGCAACCATCGCTCCCGCCAGTCCCTTGCTCTGTGTCGGGGACGAGGGCCTCGGCTCTGGTCGACGATCAACACTCCCTGCGTAGTCGCTGTCGTTTGACGGACTTTGAACGCCGGAGTTATCTTTGGGTGAAAGTGGTGCTCCGACAGAAGAGCACGTGTCGGAGTGTTGGCCGTCGCCGCAGTGGCCCGGAGGCTCCCCGCCCGGAGAGGAAGGGGTGTCCGCTCTGCTCGGGGTTGCTGGTTTGCTCCCGTCGTCCCCCTGACTGCCGCTGTCTCGTGGAGTGTCTCTCTTCATTCTCTTCGCATCTAAAATCAAAATGGAGATGTCTTTTTCAAATATTTCTCACAAGATCAGGACAAAATACAACATAATTCACCAATTCAAACTCGAGGCGACGAAATTGCACAGAGTGCTCAAGTGTAGTTCTTTTTGAAGAGCCACCATCCGGAACGGAAATAATAAATACAGAGCCAGTTGAAAGAGACATTATCCTTCATTTGTTGCAGATGATGCCATTAGTAACAGTGTATGTATTTGCCAACACAGTTCAGAATTCACCAATTTGCTCCCTGTTCATTCCAAAGGAAACATTGTGGTGACAATAAACAACACAAAGCAAATACAGGTGCTTTCTGAGTTCAAATTTGAAGAAAAGTGGACAATGATTTCTTTGTTTCCTTTTCAAATGACAGACAAACAGCTTTTCTCTCACTATGGTGCGCACAACGATTAAAAATTTTGCATTGTCTTGTCGTTGGTTTGCATTTCCTTTTGATTGTCCAAATTATTCATGCAATTACCGAAGAAAGGAACATTCATTCTCGATGGCAAGTCTTTATTGCACCGAATTCTTCCTGCTCAAACAGTATTTTTCGCAGCCCAGGAAACGAACAGTCTGAACAGAAACGCGACAGTTCACGTGGGGCCAAATCATACTTCCACTCGATGTCGCCACACAGACGGAAACTGTGCGCAAATATTTCTCAATTTGTTGCGATTGACATTGCGCAAAAATCCAGGAATTTCCAGGATCAGCAGGCCTGAGAGTAAATTGAGTGACTTTTGTCTGTTATTGAGGGCAAATGAAGAGAATGCACTGATGCTGTAGCTTTCGGTAACCAAGCAGGCGGATTCGCCTGGCGCGGACTTGGAGAAAGAATGCGCCGGTAAGAAGGGGACGGCGGGGCGCATGGAGCGCTGCGCGCCCCGCGCCGCGACCCTGTCCGTCGGACGGAGACTCGCTTCCGCGCCCAGACTGACCCCGTCCCCGCACTGTCTCCAGTGTGCTGCCCGTAACAATGTCTCCAGTTCCATTCTCATTCAAGCCGTCCACAGTTTGTCTGATTAATGACCAAAACTCTCCGTCATTTTGCAATCGGCAGAATACCAACGTCGCTTTGGTCTCTCACGACCACAAAAGTTTTGCTCCATCGCAAAGAGGCTCACAACGGACTTCGCTTTCCGTCGCGAGGGAGACGCACCGTAATGTTTGACTTTGCAGCCTTTGTCAAGGCTGATGTTGAGCACTTCTGTTTCTTCAGGTAATTGAAAGGGCAAATGGTATGCGGATTACCCACTTGTTTTCTTGCTCCGCTTTGCCAACATCTCATTACCCGCACTCTTCTCAAATTACCACAAAGGCTTGACCAGCTAATCTGTTTAAATTTCTGAACAAAACACGTATTTGCAGACAAGTTGCTCTCGTTGTGCGCATTACAGTGCGAGCATGTCCTTGATCAATGCGAAGATGAATTGAAAGGGACAAGTGAAGCCAGGGAGACAATAGATCTACCAAGTTCAGACACTGGTCACGATGGTCGTCGAGTGACTTGTGCTTGAGAACACGCAAAAGTCATGTTTGGCCACCAATTCGCTCAAACACCTGAATCTTTCCCTCACAGACATTTTAACGCGCTTGAAAGAAAGAGGCATCGGATGCCTCGTCTGAAGAAGAAAACACAACACGAAACAATTGCTGTTCTTCCTTTGAAAATCTCTTGTTGAGTCTTCCGGAAGCAAATCGAAAATTCATAGTCACGGCAAGATTCAGCGCAATTTTTTTTTTTTCAAAAAAATGTTGTGCTTGGATCCGGTAGATCTCAACCGCTCTGCTATTGGCTGCAGTCTCGTGCACACATCTGAGCGCCTTTCAGCTGCACACCACACGAAGAACGTTGACGTTCGCGAGGACATCTTGGTGCGTTCCGTGCAACTTGAGTGTCTCACGTTTGTTCTTGTGTGGTTTGTGTGACATTTGCGGACCCTTCAGGATCTCAAAGTAGGGAGCGCGTACCATGCGTGTGGTGACGCATCTCCCTCCTGATGGTTCAGTGCAGGGATTTGGACATGGAGAACCAGACAACCTTGACGGAGAAAAACTTTTCAATGTGGTTGAGTGGGGTGGGTGTACACTTCCGACGGATGTGTGTGTGTGTGTGTGTGTGTGTGTGTGTGTGTGTGTGTGTGTGTGTGTGTGTGTGTGTGTGTATGAGTATTGGTGTGTGTGTACGGTTCGCACATTTTGTCACGGAGGACCAGATCTCACCAGGCAGCGAATGGTTTCAGGTTCAGGACATGAACATGTTTGTGCTCCCAATTCCAATGTGAGATTAACTCGTCGAACGCTGGATCTCACCACCAAATGGCTCACCAGTGAGTCCTGCTGATGACTCTGCTGTACCACAGGGTGCTCCCAGCTTTCCCACGGAGGCTTCTCGAAGAACATCAGCACGCTGGAAGCCTGCATGGGCCAGTCAAGGTGCTCAGTGCATGCAACCCAAACCCACTGAAGCAGTTCCACTTGGGCCAATGAGTGAGTGAATGAGTGAGTGAGTGAATGAGTGAGTGAGTGAGTGAGTGTGTGAGTGTGTGAGTGTGTGAGTGAGTAAGTGGTCGAGCTGTCTTTTTTGAATGCGAATCAAAGTTTGTGTGTCCATCTGACACACAAACTTAATCATGAAAAGAAGGGTTGCCAATTGTTGTTCTTGAAGAAGCTCTGTGGAGTGTGGGTGTCTTTGGTGAAAAGAGACAAATTCAACTATGGGACACAGTTTTGTACCTAATCAATCCTGGTTGTGCACCAAGAGGACAGTGGAACAGTAGAAAATCAGTGCACCTGGTTTTGATCCACATTTAAATGTAAACAGAAACCCACTGACTGGCAAAACGTTCATCAATTTTTAAGTGTTGGAAATTCATTGGTTGCACAACCCAGATTTATATGAGGTTGAAAACATGGACTGCTCTCCAGAATGCCTTTTTGAGAAGTCATGTTCATTGAAGCTGACAATTTGCAAGTCAAATGCTTTGTGCAAAAACTAAATCTGTGAGCAAACAATCAGTCCCAAGCAATGGTGTGTCGGCAAGCTGATTGAGGTTGGTATACAAATCACTCTATGAGAGTGAGTACTATGTCTTGCCAATTGTGTCTTTTTTGTGAGAAAGTCTCATTGCATGAACATTTCACAAGACAAGAAGTGTGCCTGAACTTGTGATTTCTTGAAGAATGTTGACGCGTGCAATTGTAGATAAAGGAAGGTCAAATCCATGAAACTGTTAAATTTGGAAAGTGGAGACCAGAGAGACTGTTTGAGACTGATAAACATGTTTGTAGTTGTTGATCAACCAAACTTGTTCGAGATGAGTTTCCGACCACTGTCCGCAAAGAGTGGAAACAGCAGCGACGGATCGTTGCTGGAATCGTCTGCTCGCCACCCGCTCCTGACCGCGATTATGAGCACTCGAGACGATCAGGAACATTCCCTTTGAATTAACCACGATCTCTGTTCAGCTTGCGGATTGCCGGTTGTTATTTGATTTCTTTGGAGAACCGTCTTCGGGTGGTGGAAGAAGTGCACTTGATATTTTCCTTCGAGTTTCAATCATTGTTGAGCTATCAAAAGCATATGCCTCCACCATTGGATCTTCACATATGGGTCTTTCAGAACCATTACACTTGAAGAATCAAGTTTTCAGCCGTGGAATGGAAGACTAATAAAACCAATTTTGCACATCACTCAAGCTGAGATTGTTTTGCAAAGTACAAGTGAAGTGAAGTGATGTTGCCAGAACAGCTTGGAGAATAGATCCTTTCCATCCCAGAGTGAGGTAACACGGCAGAACAAGGCAATTGGTGAGTAATTGAAATCGGATTTGGACTTGGTCAAGATCCAGAGGAAAGCTCATCTGTTTGTGAACGAACTGTTTTCACACCCGAGGTGAGAACAGGCTTACACACTGAGAAAATTATGCGGGCGTTTGGGAGTTTTGCTTTTTGGGGCACCATAGTGATGGATAGTTTGTTGAGAAAGAAGAAAGTTTTGTTCGTAAGCCTCACCAGTCATTGCCTCTCCAGCTTTCTTGGCGCTGAAGGCTTTCACCCCGAGCGCACAGCTTTTGTAACTATGCCCGACGAATCTGCGCGGATCAGCGGCAATCTATTGTGCCGAGACGCCATTCAGGGCTGCAATCAGTGATGCCATTTGTCAGCCCCGACGGCGCAAGCAGCCTATTGACATCACCTAATATCATCTAATTTGTTTCAAGTGTGTATTGAGTAGGCAAAGAGATTATAACATTTACATCTTCCGCTCTTTTGCTTCATGTGGCAGCTACAAGATTGAACACAGTTGTTCCTCGATCCTGCCTGCAATTAATGACTCTCGCTTGCCAAAATGAACAAAGGCGGCTCCCGTGCAAAGTTTCGATTCCTTGCGCCAGCCGTTTTCAATAAATCAGAATCAGGATGAAAAATCTGTTCCTTGCAACCTGAGCCATGAAGACAAACACGAGTGTTTTCAGCTCGACTGACAAGTGTTGGACAACTTGTTCGAGTTTTTTTTTTCTGGCTATTAAGTTTCAACCGGGTGTATTGGGGCTGGGAGAAAGCTTGCCAAAGCTTTCAAAGTCATTTGAAAGATCAGAGCCGCCTTCAACCGGCCAGGCTTTCTTTGATTGTTGAACGTGTTTCGAGCATCTTCACTGGTCATCTGTCAGGAGGCCAACCACTGAGTTGTGATTTTTGGCACCAAAACACCATTGGAAAACAATTCTTTTCATCCTGCATTGTATTTCGCAGAATGTTCAAATAGCCACTGCAAGTCAAAAGTTAGCACCAAGCCAGCCAACGTTTGTCTGAAGTTGACAAAGTTTTGTCAAAACGAGGACAAACACGAGGACCAACAAAATGCAAATAGATCGGTACGTGTCGTCTGAAACGTTTTTTGTCGAGTGGCAACAGACGAAAATGTAAGAGTACGTATGTCAGACTAAAACGTAAAACATTGTTGTACGAAAGAGTGAAACATGCCTTTTGAATCCAAATGAAAGCGGATCACAAAAAACCCTGCATGTTGGACGCCACGACCATTTACTCGTAAGTACAAGCGCCATTTCAAAGAACGCGTTTTGCCCTTTGTTAACGTGCACCTTGTTTGGGCATTTGACAGTGAAATTTTGCCAAAGGGTATGGTAAAGCTTTTTGGTATCCATTTCGTTGCGTTTTTATCAAAGTACTGAGGCTCATAGGTCATTCATTTGGAACTGGAGTAAGTGGTGTGAATCGGGTTTTCGTCCTGCCACCCAAGCCCCATTTCCTTTGCTTGAGGGTTGGACCGTTACAATGTGACATGGTCTCGACGGGATAACTCGCAAAAATCTCCTCCACCGAACTGCTGGTCCCATTGTACACACAGCCATTAATAAGTCATCAGAAACCCAAACACCGTGAGGCGAAACATCGAATATGTCCATCTCTGTCCGCAAAATGTCACGAGAAACCCCAACAAGCTTTCAACGGAGATGTCAAGAATACCCATCGAGTCATTAAGTATTAAACAGACAATGACTGAGAGAAGATGAATATACTGTCATGCAAAACATCCAGGAACAAACCCAAGGGTAACTGTATCAAACGATATCAATATCTGACAAGGAGGCCCAAGGCAAACAGTCAGGGATCATTTCTTGTTTGTGCTTCAGCCAGCAGAGGGTTTGTCCCATTTCAACAAAACCCTTTGCGGTTCGTTTTGTTCAAACCGCACCATTTCGATGCAATTTAGAAGTTTTCTTGTCTCCTTTGGCAAAGAAAGATATGATTGTGTAATGAGCAGTGGTTGTCAAAAGAAGTTCGTGAGAATTGAGCGCAATTAATGTGCAGGAAACCATGTGGGGAGAGGATTTGAATGAAAGTGCTGTAAATTTCGACAGTTGCTACACTTCTTTCATTCACTTGCCTCCAGGTGATGAAACTTCATAATGTTCATATCAAGATGAATGGATGTGGGGAGTGCAACTGTACCGACCGATTCAGATTTCTTGAATTCCTTTTCATTTTTGGCGAGCTGAACTTTCACAAGTGTTGCGACTGTTGGGGAAAAAAGTTTTCAGTATCTGTTTGAAATCCATGCAGAATAGCCAATCCACATTGACACTTTATGCTTCAAGTTTTTGAACGCAGATTCGAACTAATTTCTCGGTCCATCACCAAAGTAATATCTGACACAGACTTCAGAGAACACTTGATTATTGATTGGCGGCTATCACCAACGTGATCAAATAGTGGCTAATAACTCAAGGCATTCTTCAACAAGTATTTATGCAAGATGGATGTGTCAGGTAGGAAGAGGAATTATTCGTTTGTCAACGTTGTCGTGGTGTCGCTCTTGGGCTTTGTGTGCTCGCTGGTGGGGGTATCCCTTATCGAACTTGTCCACGTCGAAATAACAAATGGAAGGCTTGATACTTGAGGCCAAAATTGACCTTTCACGTGAAGCATACTTGTAAAGCTAGATATCAATGGAACTCTACATTCTAACAGGCATGTCTTTTCAAACCAATTAGAAGACATACAATGCACTTTTACCGGGGATTTGAGGCGTGTTTGTGCTGCCTTCAGAATCCGCTGTGCAAACAGTGACACTTTGATGGAGTCGTCAGCGGTGCTCGGGCTTCCCTGGGCCTCTCTCTTCAGAGGCTTGGCGACGCAAATGTCGCTTTTTCTAAGCCTCCCCCATTGAGCCCGGAGTTCCCACAGACGATCTGCCAAAATTATAAAATCAAAACTGTATCTCTTGTAGAAAATAGGCAAATATGTACTCCATTTAACAAAGGCTGAACAATGCTTTTTCTTGCCAACATGTCGTCGTCTCGCACTGCCATTGTGCGCGCCGGGAGGCACTGTCGAGTTTCAAATGTGAATCAAACTAATATGTAAGAATTTCATTTTCAAGCTACTGCACTCCTTTCAAGGGTACGTGTTTCAAAATTTTTCTTGGCATCTGAATAGAGTTTCCATTTGAATTTGACGATAAATCACTGTTATCACTCGCAGGCCTCCTGTTCGCTCTTGTCATCGTTGCACCATGATTGTAAAAGATGTTCCGATATTAACCCTCATGGCTGGCGCTGTCCTTTGATCGCGTCCGTGTATGGGAGGAGCGCACATGCATGACAGTGCAATTACTTGATGCAAACAAAGCGGTTATCATCATGTATCGTCATTCAGTTATTATGTGACATACCGGTGCTTCAGTGTATATTTTCTTTTCAAAACGGGAGCTTTGATCAGAGTGCAGCTTGAAGCAACACGTGTCGAGCCGCGTGGACTGTCTGTGACCACGACACGAATCCACCATTGCGACCGTCTCATCTTGACGTGCTTGATGGGCTCTCTGTGTGAAACTACTTCTGTTGCATGTTGTACCCTTTGTAGCTTCGAAACAATGAGCTGATATATCTTTTCAATGCAAAATTCATTCGGCTGTGCCCGAATGTGTTTTGTGCAACAAAAACTATCTGTAGTTCCAAATGCTGAACGCCCCAAATCTCGAAATGTTCGTTCTTTCGGCGCTTGTACTCAAACGCAGAGGTTCCATTGTCAGGGACAAGTGGTAGATCCAAAATCCGGTTCTTTGCCTGATTTTCCGGATTTTTGAAGTTCCCTTTACCGTGCGCTGCCAACAACACATTTTCCCTCTCGCTTTATGTGTCGTTGGTTAGAGTTGGTCAGCACAGCCTTGAAATGGTCCGAACAGGAATTGCGGTCACATCCAAGGGGAAAAAAACATCGAATACGGCACACTTAGTTGAGAGAAACTGAAAGACAAAGAATTGAGAGAAAAGAACTGTTTTCTCTTCTTGGTCGAGCAATTGGAAATAGTCGTTGTGAAACACGGGGACTTGACAGTTCCTGAATGATTCTTGGGCAGCCATATTTTTCGTCTGACAGATGACAGTTTTGTGGTTCCCGTTTGTCATCCTGAGCCTTGCTCATCACAGAAAAGTCAACACAAACTTTCTGCGATATTCGATGGAATCAATGGAAGTTACGCCTGGAAATTGTGGCAAAGCACCAAACAGGAGAACAAAGTCTCACCTGGACTGGGAGATCTGGGAGCTGTTGAACTGAGCCCTTCCCTGTGGCTGGTGAATGCTGACGGCGGTGGGAGACTGAATTGTTTGACACCGCTTTCCGTGTTTGCCCCAGCGCCGCTGCCGCCGTCCCTCATGGCCTGCAGCGACTCTGCGTTGATCTGCAGGAGCCCGTTGGGCCCGTAGAGCAGCCCGAGCTCGCGCGCCTCATTTTCCTCCTGCGCCTGTTGCCTGCGCAGCGCGACCTGCGCCGCCATCACCCGCTGCCGCTCGGCGATCAGCGTGCACTTGGCGCACATACAGTCACGCCAGCGACAGTAGCGTTTGTGGCCCTTGAGCGCCGACACCACGCCGTGGTTGCGGCAGCGCGCGCACTTGGGTGTCCGCGGGTAGCGGTCCGAGGCGCGCAGGAAGAGACTCGACTGGCCGACGTGTCCGGTCGGGGACGGCAACGACCCCGCAGATTCGCTCTCGGAACTCATTGTCCGTGGACGTGCTCCAACAACGTGCACCAAAAACGTCTGGAAATCCCAATGTAGGAAAAGGAGTCCTCTGGTCACTGCGAATGCCTTTCAATTGTTGAATCGTTGTCCTCAAACAACAGAGGCGCAGTGGTATTTCCTGCAGGTTCGTTGTCCTTTTCACATGTTGACACACAAAGTTTTGTCTCACTTTGAGATGCCCATGCCTGTCCAAAGTTCTGCGTCCAACCACTGTCAGTTTGAACGTTTGAGGAATTTGGTTCTTTTTCCGTGAATCTTTCCAACGTGCACGCACAGTTCTGTCAGATTTCTTCTTCCCTTGGGACATGCAAACTTTTTTGCGCAAGTAGCGGTTGTTAAGCACCGCCCCAAACTGCTTTACATTTGCTGGCAATTGTTAAAGACCTTCAGATCTCTCAATCACAGCGTGCGCCAGCCACCCGTGAATTCAAGTGATTGGCTGTGCGTGGTTTGTTGCGGTGCCTCTTGCGGGACAGACGGGAACTACATTGGATACAGTCTCGTCGCAAAAGCTGCATGGAGCGAATTCATTCGTTTCCACCACAAACATGAAAGTTTGCACATAAAAACCAAAAAGAATTTGAAAGAATAAAGACTCAACTTGAATACCCTCGATGTTTTGCAAACATATCATGAACTTTGTGTTCTTGCATCCCGGCTCAACTAAGTGAACGAAATGTTCGCACTCGCACATGACATTGTTATAGATTTGGACAATCCATTGAACAATCTGTTTTGTGACACACAATATTTCAGTTGCCCGGCCACATGTGCACGCCTTTCTTATCTGTCTGCTTGATCTACCAAAGCTTACAACTCATCTACAGAGACCAAAGGATAAAATTATTAATTCGCAAGCCTCTGTGGAGCATGCTCAACCTTGGCAGTCCACAGTGTTGATTTTTTCGTTTATGAATTGTTTGTTTCAGATAGGATTTCTAGTCCTGTGTGAGTGTGCTATTTGTGAGGTTTGTAAGGTTCACGGGGTCTTCTCGCTGTCTTCTTTAGACAAGTCGCTAGAGCCAAACACTCATCCCTCTTATCAAACATAATTAGCAAGTCAGCGCACGTCGCGTTTGTTGAACATCGGACACCCCTCATGTCAGGCGAGGATCATATTAAACTTTAACAAAAACATATTTAAAGTTCACATAAGAATGTCATCATGTGTGATCACACAAAAGAAAAGGTGCCTCATAAAACAGAATCTGGTTTCTCAATATCACAGCCCCGGCGACACAGTTTTCATTTTGAAATTTGGAAATGAGACACGAACATCTTTGTTGATCTTAATTTTTCAGTGCCGTCTTGTTCAAGTAACACTCTTGTCTTCATACTTTTCGCAAAATGCGTTTTCTGAGGGGGTCTCGTTGGCAGGCCGTGCGAGGAGGTGGTTGCGTAGACGCGGCATTTCGTGCAGATTCATTCAGGCAACATTTTTCCATTCGCCACTTGAACTCGAAAACGGAAATGTGGTCATGCAGTTTGCTGACGCACAAGAAGCGAACGTTTGAAACAACTGGTTTATGCCACTAGCTTCTGTGGGGACCAGGCCAGAGAATCCTGTGGACACAAATCGATCACACCACGCAAGTGTTTTTCTAATTTCTCCAAGTGATGGAAAGAGTTGTCTTTACCGAAAACTGAGAACTTCGTCTGCGCTCTGCCATTTTTGATAACAAACAAGACAGTCATGTCCGTGTTGAAATATGTTTCGTCTCAAAATTTCAGTGCTTTACAGGAATTTGATTCTGCAGCAATGGTTTATCAATGCCCACTTCAACTTTCTAAAGGTGTGCGGTGTTGTGTGTAAGGTGTTGCATGTTTTCTACGTGGTTGATCAGACAGGTAATATGTATCAAACTTGCATGGCTTAACTTTGTCTCTGCCCTGCTTCCCGAAGCGTGGACCAAGCGAGTCGTACGAGGCCACACCGTCTGAAGTGGAGTCATCGCTTCAGTACCAGACTTGACACGCAATGTATTTCTCTCCTCATGATGAACAGAAATTGAAGTTCAGACATTCTTCAGCGTTCACAAACAGATGAATCTTTTGTATTGTTCAAGTTTTGAAAATTTTAGAGTTCCCATCACAACAGCTGCAAACAAATGAAATCAAAGTCTGCACCAAGGACGAGGACGGGTTTTTCATCACCTTGAGCCACGCGATGAAACTCGAAGGCGACAGACAACTTCACCGCCCTGTATCTGAGAAAAGATTCATTGTCCAGCTAATTAGACGTGTACGTGTGTCAAAACTTTGCAACTTTTTACAAGGGTTGATTCAGACAACTCGTTGCTCGTTACACTCATTGGAGCAACAAATCACGAGGGAGGAGAAACTGGTTTCGCGCGACACATCAAGGTGTGAATGACAAGGCGAACTCAACAGGGACACCAACAGGATATAAGGACATTGACCACTTATTCACGCACATAACGTGTTTGCAGGCAGTTTCGCAACACACACTTTTACACCTCCGGTGACTGATCAAAGAGTGAGGTTGCAAAGCCTCTTGTGGTGCACCGCCCCAACAGGAAGACTCGTTCCGTGCTCTGCCCACAACTCAAGGCAAACCGCTTCTATGTTACAAGAAAACTTCAAAGACGTCTTTCACTTTAAACAAATTAAGCTTTCCAGACTGATAGCTCCTCAAGTGGGTGCTAGAGGCTCGAGCGACCAATAATTAGTTTTTTGACTGAGTATTCTCGCTCCCATCATTGGCTTTGCAAACCACACATTTCACAACGTTAGGCATTCAATGCTTGCGAAAACATGGTTGCAAAATCGAAGCTTGCTATTCCAATGCAAAAAACACCGCATTAGTGCTCTCTTCGAAACCACTCATTTTTCACTTGCTTGCAAGAAAGTATGTTCTTCAGGTTTGTCCCGGTACGGACAATTCAAATAGTTTTGAAAACACTACTGTGGCGAACAGGAGACCTGTCATCAAGAATTGTTCTTTGATTCAGAAAATCGCAAGTGAAATTTTTGTAGACTTCCATCAAATGGTTTTGTGTTGTTCCACCAGTCTGCGAGTGCCGAGAAGTGCTTGGCGAACAGTAAAAGTACACTTAACATTTTTTCTTTCGTAGCTTCACATCCAGATATTGAATACAATGACAAGGAAATATTTGTTGATGTGTTTCCTGATGGGAATGTGAGTTGACATAATTACACAGTCACAGGTTGGTGAACTGAAGTGTTCACTGTAAGTGACCCCAAAAACATAGGTTACAACTCGTGTCCTTGGTAGACCCAAGACTGCTTTTCAGCATTCTTTTCAAGACCGTGGAATAGTTATGGAAAAAATATTCATTTCACAGAGATATGGACTCCACATAAGTGAGCAAAAGTAGCTTTTTGCTTCACTGAAAAAAGCAACAAAAAACAAAAAGGAAACAAAAACAACCAAAGAAAACAAACAACGTATTTGCTTGGTGCACACAAATTTGTCAGACAACCGAAAGAAAATGTCCTGAAATGCACAGCCCTCACCACCACCACCCAGTCATACTTGGCAGTGATAATGTACCAGTAACTTTGGCAGGAGTTTTGCCCAAGTCACTGAAATTTTCAACACGGCCGCCTTTTTTGACAAAGATTCCAAGAGCTGACGAACCAAAAATGTCCTGGAAATTGTTGTCTTTTGTTATTCGTTGCAAGGTGTAGGTTTTTCCTGAGGATTCTTCGTGAAGATCCACCTACCAACCAAGGTAGGTGTCCTTCTGACTGACCCTGTCAGCAAACGTCGGTGTGCTTACAACCCTGGGTCAATGTGCATACCCTATCTTTGCACCGCAGGAACAGGGAGTTTTTCTCTTTGCTTGTTTTCTCGACTTGAAGACGGGCCACGCCCCCTGAGCAAATCCTGGATCTTCCCCTGTGCATTTGACAGGCAGTTTGAAAGTGAGAGAAAGGCAAGAATCCACGCATATGCAGTGACTTAACAGCATTGTAGCAGCATGAACTTGTCACTTCGCGTTCAGCTGTTGACCGAAGAGGAACCAAACAAAAACCCGTGCATATTGAGTGCTGGCGTTTCCACGATCATTCGTCAAAACATGAAATACAAATGAGGATACAACAAATGAAAGAAACACACAAAAATAAATGAAACAAAACATATGCAACTTGTCAAATTTTGTCTGGATGAGTGTCTCTGTGGAAGACACAAAGAGAAATGGGGCGGGACAATATTAGGAGATACAGAGACCTGAAAAGTTGTTATTTTGAAAGATGAAATCTGTGCAGATGTCCCTGCTCATCAGGGGGTGTCGTTTTCAGGTGAGACGTGCCCCCTGCAAATATCCCCTCCAGACAGCACCGTGGGGTCCATGTTATAAACGTTCCCTGAAAAAAGTATGAAGTGAACCTTAAGTTTTTGGGTTCAATTGTGTTCCTTTTGAACAATGTGTGGGGTAAAAGTCCGACAGTTTCAAAATGTACCTTCTGGTGATGTGTGCACCTCAGAATTTAAAAATTTTGATGAACCATGCAGATTTGTCAGCGGTGCGAATTTTGCAGTGTCTGAATTCATACACGATTTGCTCAATCGAACAACTTGCGCTTTTGTCAAAAAGAGAGAAATTTTTGTCCAAACACAAGTTTGCGAAACCAAGATAATTCTACCTTGTAAACCAAAACACACGCACACACGTACAGGCTTGCGCACACACGCACACACACACACGCACATGTTAAGCAACTTTCGGAACATATCAGAGAGTGTACGACTCCAAATGTGTCAGAATACCACATTACGTGCATGACATCCCATTTCTTTGCCCCAACTTGTCTCAGAATTCTACCCCATAAGCTTTGAAGCTTGAAAACAAAATGGAAAATTTTGAGCAACATACAGAACACGCCAGGTATTGGAAACCAAACCTGCTTTGTTCCGTTTGTTATGTCCCTTTGTAAGTCGGTGCTCAGGTTTGTGCATGCCATTTCATTTTTGCTTGTAAGTTGTGACTCGGTATTTTTTCACACTGGTTTGATTCCAAACAGAAGGGCGACCGGTGTCGGACAATTTCGAACTTTAAAACCGCAACTTCTCGCCAACAAATATATACCCCGGTGACACCGCAGCCTCTTCTTGTTGACCCACGCGGTCCATGCATGTCTCGCTGTCTCGCTGACGACATCTGCTGGTGCAATGTAGAACTGCAGAGATCTTGGCTGTACGAGGAGGTATTTAAAAGTTTGTATCGGTATCATGATCGTGGAATTCCGATCAAATAGTCTATCCGTCACTTCAATTCCTTGCAGAAAGATTGACCTGAATGGGACCATTGTCGCTTCGTCAGCATGCAAACGCTACGAACTGTGAAATACCTCCTCGTACGTGTACGGCAATCTTCATCCCAGCTGGTTCCCATGGTGCATCTTTGCACTTAGCTCATGAGAGGCATCAACTGTCATTCACTACCAAGCAAGTCTTCCATTACCCGTTTTTCTTGATACCAAATGCATGAGTCTCCTGTTTATTCCTGGCATAATCTTTTCATGGTAGAAAGCGGTGCCCAGATGTGATTTCTGCAAAATATACAACATACATACGTGTGCCATTCATCTCTCACAGTCATTTTCGACGCTGCATTATTTCTCACCATTCATGTCAATCTTTCTTCTGAGCAAGAACACAATTTAAAAGTTCACATATCGTGTTTATTTGCAATGTTTCCGATCACGGTTTGAAAAGCCATGTAACAACGTTTTTGCATCTGCAATCATTCCTCATCAGCACAGGTCATGCATGTCGTGGTTTTTAGGTGATTTGAGGTGGGTTGCACGATATGGGAGCTTTTGGAAAAAGCCAGCTAAATCTGTGTGAGCAAAATCAAATCACCTAAAGGCAGGGTCTTCCAAAAGTATGTGTACACCTATTTCATAGTCAAGATGAGGATTGATTTGGGATCTTTTGGGCTCTTTTGGTTCATTATAGGTGAGGGATAGTATGCCAGGAAGGATTTTTGAGAACTTTGAATTTTGGGGTAAAAAAAGTTTAAATTTTAAAGTATAGAAAATATGGGGTATGGATGTGGAAATGACTCTATATTTGAAAAAGTACAAATATTTGTTGAAGGAAGTATATCAATGAAATGTAGTCTGTTGTATGGGGGTTTGAGTGGTAGCATTTGATTTTTGATTTTGGAAAATGTTTA
>JAAUXT010051697.1_pt1 | contig 17747 bp, 20 predicted proteins | sample 7278171 | NCBI WGS metagenome assembly JAAUXT01 (sample SAMN14350112, study PRJNA611818) | marine sediment metagenome | isolation source: surface marine sediment (1.8m) | place: French Polynesia: Moorea | collected 2018-08
CACCATCAGTCTGTATGTGGACATGTTGAGTGAGGGGGGGGGGTAACTCAACATGGTGAAAATCAACCAGGGTCATTTTTAGGCCATTTTAAGCATTTTTGTTTTTTTGGGGGGGGTATATTGAGTTCGGGGGGCAGGCCCCCCCTAACTCAACATGGGTCATCAACAAAAAAAAAAATTTTTTTCTTAAAATGGGCTAAAAATGATTCTGGCAAAATTTCATCAACTGCGAACGTTTCTATGGACCACACGCTTTTTAGGCGTGGCCTTCTTGTTTTCGTGGGGGATGGTGTTGGGTGGGCGGGGGGTGGAGGGAGATTTCGACCCTTTGGGATTTGTAACAAGGGAGGTAAATCCTTTTCTCAGGACAAAAAGACCCACTTGAGACAAGAACAAACATTGTGTGAGTTTGAGTTGGTTCTGACAATGAGCAGCTCTTTCGATCACCTTCTTGGCTGAGTCTGTTCAAACCCAGCTGGCCAGGTTTTGAACCTGCTCAGACTGGCGGGTACGTTTTAGACCTGTTGGCCTTGTTTGAAGAGCAGACAACCAGGTTTGGTGGGTGGTCCTTCAGGGGAACACTTGAATGTCGTGTTTGGCAGATGAAGTCCTTTCTTCAGCCGTACCTTTCCGGCTTTATGATCTGGGCACATTCCCCAGCACCGAACGTTTTTGGGTTCCGCGGGCTGGGGGGACGAAGGGAGTCGGGAAACTTGCAAAGCTCAAAGCTACATATTGTTCTTCCAGGTTGTTTGTCGTTCTCTGATCAATTTGACAAGGAAGGTGTGTTGATTTTTTTATTGGCGAGCTGCTTCAAATTGTCTTCTCATTTTCAGAAAGCGACACTGAGATGACATTCGCAAATTTTCTGCTGGGCGTCTCCATTGCCTTTGCAATTGCGGCAGTATTTTGGCAACAGTGGCCAACGACAAGCCACATTCAACCCAAGCTGGACAGTTACTTTGACTACATCATTGGTGAGAAGATTCACCCACCTTTCGGGACAGTTCTGAGCTCCTGCCTGAAAACAATCTTTCTGAAATTTGTTTCTCAGCGAACTCAACCTTGCTCTCTCGCAGATGTTGAGATCTTCTTTGGAAATGTGAGCAATAGCAATGATGAGGGATTCCAGATTTGCACGTTGAACTCATGTCTGACTTGACGAATTGCAGTTGGGGGAGGCACAGCAGGATGCGTGTTGGCCAACCGTCTGTCAGTGGACCCATCTGTAAAAGTAGCTTTGATAGAGGCTGGAGACGAAGAGACGCGACACTACATGTCTGAGATTCCGTTGATGAGTGCAGAACTACAAAAAACTGACGGTGATTGGCAGTATGAGACAGTACCCCAGAGTCATGCGTGTGGCTCGCTGATAGACGAGGTAACTCGAAATGACCCAACTGAGCTTTTCGAAAACAAAATGCTTTGCATGGTATTACAAAATACGTATGCCCTGTCGTAATTTCAGAAAAGCAATTGGCCGCGAGGTAAAGTTTTGGGAGGATGTTCCAGCATCAACATGATGCTGTACACTCGCGGCAATCGTCAAGATTATGATGGTTGGGCCAAACGTGGTTGTACTGGATGGAGTTACGAAGATGTGTTGCCTTACTTCCTCAAGAGTGAGAATAACAACAACAAGAAGTACGTGGATTCGGGTGAGTCGTCGAATTTTTGGCAAGGTACTCAGGGGATCAACGCTGGTGGAACCCCCATAAACGCAAAGGGACTCCCCGTTTTGCGTCGCAACACTTTCATCATAACCAACTGTTGCGAACAGGTTTTCACGGCAAAGACGGACCTATGAGGGTCACAGATTCGTTTGCAACACCGAAGGCGACGTACGCATTTCTCCGCGGAGCGGAAGAATTAGGTTACAGGGAGAGAGATCTCAACGGAGAAGAACAACTTGGTAAGTTGTTTGCGCAATCAAGTGGACAGACTTCGAGTAACTGACTGTGATCAGTTTGGTGAAATGACATGTCAGCTGAATACCAGTATTCATGCTGCAAGTTTCTTGCCACGCAGGTGTTATGAGACCTCAAGTCACAGCATTTCGTGGCTCACGGTCAAGTACCGTCAAAGCTTTCCTCCGACCAGTGATCGACCGTCCAAATCTTCAAGTCGCCACAAATGCTCACGTGAACAAAGTAGGTTTTGACAAACAATACTTCCGAACAGAACACTCCACACCCGATGTGAAGACAAACCCGTCAACACTTCTCTTTGGAATTTTCTCAGGTCATTTTCAAGGGAAACAGAGCGGTTGGAGTTCAGTACACACGGAATGGGACAAGGCTTCAAGCTCGAGCACGCAGGGAAATCATCCTCTCCGCTGGTACAATTGGCAGTCCACAAATTCTCATGTTATCGGGAATTGGACCAAGAAAACATCTCCAAGACTTGAATGTGAGTGGACATCTGATTTCAGCGTCAGTGGCGAAGCGTCTGGGAATGTCTGACATTTACGCTTTCTATTTTGTGTCACAGATCACCGTCCTGGCCGACTTGCCAGTGGGGAATAATCTGCAGGATCATGTATTCACGGACAATCCGATCTTTGAAGTGGACGAGGGATTCGGTATCGACATTGACAAAGCCAAGTCTATGATGTCAGTGCTTGATTATTACATTTTCGGTCAAGGTTTGTGTGTCGATTGTTTCATGTCCAGTACATTTTACCGAGTTGCCGGTAGAATCTAACAATTTCAAACATTTTCTTCAGAGACATTCTTCTTGAAACAGGTTTGCTTACATCTGGAGGTGTGGAAGGCATCGGATTTTTCCGATACAAAGATCAACCACCAGATGTCGACAACCCGTATCTTCAGTTGCTTCTCTTCCCGTTTACGTTTGTGATCGCCAGAAGCAAACAGGCGTTGGAGGAAAATCAGTTCAAGTTGAATATGCAGTCCAATGTACGTACCGACATGTTGGCATTCTTTTGGACTTTCCGCAGAATCGCCAGTTCAAATCTTCCCCAAATTCTGAATCAAAAAGAACCGCAAATTGCGTGCAAAAACGTGCGAATTTTGCGCGAGGGTTCACCACGACAATTCAAAGTGTGTGCTATTTTGTGAATATTTCTTGCACAGGTGTACAATGCGATACATCGCGCAACGGTACACGTGAACGGCATGATGCTGCTGCCAGTGTTGTTGCGGCCGAAAAGTAATGGGACAATTCGTCTGCGCTCAAAGGATCCGCTGGACTCTCCACTCATCGATCCAAACTATCTCGCTCACATGGACGACGTTTTGACATTGCTCGATGGCAAGTGTTCACTTTTCCTGCTGACAGACACTTTTGTGCTCATGTAAACCAACACGACACGGAGAGTTTTGGAGTTATGAACGAGACAACCACATCACCAACTGGTAGTTCTGACAAGTACGGTGACACTGTTTCTTCCACTCAAACCCTGTCGCTTTTGACCTGGTCACTGACCGCGTCATGTTTGTTGCAGGTGTAAGAATTGCTCAAGCCATCATCGGAACGAGGTCGATGAAGGAGATCGGTGCAAAGAGAAAAGACTTGCCGCACCCTAAGTGCAAGGAGTACAAGTACGATAGTGACCTGTACTGGCAGTGTTACATCCGACAGAACACACTGACCCTGTATCACCCCGTGGGAACCTGCAAGATGGGCGCTGATGATGACCCTTCCGCTGTCGTCGACTCCCAACTCAGGTACGTGGGCAAATGTTTTTTGCTGAGATGTTTTGTTTCATTGTTGGTGTGATCTCTGCTGGCTCAATGCGTGAACCAACCTTCCTTCTCTGTGTTCAGAGTTCGTGGCGTGGTGAACCTGCGTGTGGTCGACGCCTCCATCATGCCTTCCATCCCGTCCGGCAACACCATGGCTCCAACAATCATGATTGCGGAAAAGGCTGCAGATCTCATCCTTGAGGAGAAAACAGTGAAACCAGTCAAAATCAAACCTTCGCGTCGAAAGCTGAATGACGAACTGTAGTGTCCAGCTGGTCTACATTGTCGATGAGATGTCCGCAGTGCCATTCAACTTGCATCTAGTCAACGAAAACGCTCAAATTACGGGCGTTTTGTTTTGCACCGGTGTTTGTTTTTGGAAAATTTCACGATCATTATGCAGTGTAATTCTCGTGCGGTGTTTCTTTTGTTTGTGGTTGTAGATCTATTGTTTGCAACGTTTTCGATTCTTGTCGGACAAAGTTTTTACATTTGAAAGCCCAAACGTTGGCGAGTCTCGTTGTTTTACTGTCGCTCGTCTCGCGTTTTGCGATCAGTATTGTCAACTGAATTTGAGGTCGAAACTTGATTCCTTTCTTTTCGGTTTTGCTGGTGAACTGAATTTGAGCTCGAAACTACAATGTGCTTTCTTCAAGAACGATTTTGCTTGTTCCCATCTTGATCTTTTACATCAAGCTTTTTCATCTGTGAAATCTAGTCAACATCAAACTCGGTTGTTCTTTTTCAACTCGAATGTAACTCTGAAATAAAGTGATGGAACTTTTTTTTCGTGAATGACGAGTGTCGTTACACCGTATCGTTGCGTGTCATCGGAACTGTATCACTCCTTCGGAATGAAAGGAATTCCTTTGCAAAATCTTGACTGATGTTTGTTGGATCCGTCCCTGAACCGACACAGCCAAACTCAGCAGAGCTTTTTCATTCTTGCTTGAAATGCCATTTATTAGCTTGCTGAAAACTGCAACAAGGACGAAGTTAAAACTGATCCGTGTGTGCAAGAAAATTATTTTGTACACAGTAAGATGCAAAAGCAAACGACAATTCCTTCAACAAAGAAAACTTCACAACTCCACTGCCGGTCGATCAATCAATCAACAAACGGAATGTGGCTCTTGTCTTGTGAAGAATCTCACAAAATCGAAGAAGGTTGTCCAACAACCTCATTTCCAATGACAACAAAACCAAGAACAAATCTGAACTCTTACTTTACCAATTTCACGCAGCTTTCAGCGAATGTTCAGGGCAGCTTCCTGAATGATCACACCGCAAACGTCGGAGCTCATTTCCTTTGCGAAACCCATGTGTACCAACATAGCATTCATTGCGGAGCAAAAATGCCGTCACTTGCACTGCGTATCATATCACAGCACGTGATCTTCGGGCAAGATTTCAATGCTGCTGTCATCGGGTGTGGTCACCGCATTTCCGGTGTCTGAAGTTGGACTTGTCAATGTTTCGGTCTTTTGGACTGCTCTGCCCGGAATCCGCAGCGGTTGGGGCTGCCTGTCAGGACTGCTGGCTGTAGAAGCTGCTGCTTCAATAATATTGTTCATACTCGCTGCGGACGATGGAACAGCCGTGTCACCTTCCTTCGAGTTCTGCAGATGCATGATCTCTCGAATAGACTCCGGAAGCGTTTTGCACCCCAACACTTGGTTGTAAATGCTTTCCGCTTTCTTCAGCGTGTCTTCCAGATCAATCGTTCCAGACATGTCATTGATGTGCTGAAAGATGGCCAAAGAACGGAAGATGTTGGTCTGCGAGTCACGGTTTGAAACAGATCAATCTTGCGGTTTTGCTGAAGATCAAAGTCTTTCGGTACCTTGAGAATTTCTGCGAAGCCAAAGTTGTTCAACACAAGAACTGACTTCTCGGTGTCCAGCATTGCAAGGCATATGAACAAGTGGAAGTTCGGTCCTGGTCTTGCGGTCCAAATAACCTAGCACAAACAAAACAAATTTCGTTCCTCCGCTTTGACGTCAAGCGACAAAGGAATTGGTGAACAAAAGGAGTGGCATTTTCCCGAAGGGTCACCAGCCGCACACATTCACTCAACTGACACTGCCATTCCACAGGATTTTTGTAGTCATTTCATACCTCCCAGAGTCTCATGATGTCCGGGAAACTGAACTCCCGCTTGAAGGTGAGAAGCAGCCACCGGAAGCAGAAGTACATGTTGTTCGAGTCGTGGCTCTCTGAATGAAAGAAAGGGGCAGCACGTGCACTGACGGGTACAGACAGTGTTGAGAGGGTTCAAACGGTTCAGAATTACGCCGGTGGGCAAAACAAGGGGTTACCGCCGTTTGGAACCCAAACTGTGTTGAAGACCAAACGGTTTGAGTAACTGTTGGCCTGTTCAACAACTAGAACACTTGGCAGGGCAGACACATGCCGATTTTGTGCTCCGTTATATGTGCCTCTTCCACAGCACTGCACTGTTGCATTGGGCAGGTTTGTGTGTGTGTGTGTGTGGGGGGGGGGGGGGGAGTGTATGTGCTCTCCTCATTTCTACCCAACATGATTGCACAACACGCGCCGATGTACGGCTGCGTCGTCGGCGTGTGTTTGTCAGGACATCAGCCGAAAGCTGCTGAATTTTTCGTCAACATATTTTGGTTCAAATGGACCTGATATTCGTTCTCTTGGAAAACACTCGACAGAAAGAATACACTGCTAACATTACCCAGATAATTGCTCAGTTCCGGGTCCAAAAATTTCACCAGAAGTTGCAAATGCATGAGTTGGTCCTTCATCCCTTGTTGGCTCTGCTGAAAATTGTCCTCCTGCAAAGGAAGGAAACACGGGGAACATCAGAAAGAAGTCTTTGCAGACATACTTTTTTGCTTGTACCGTGTGACAGATTTGGTCACGATACGAACTGTGGTGTCACGTTGTCACATACCACCATCTCCATGAAGCCAGCAAAGCACCAGAACGAATCCACTTCATTTTCCATTACGACCAGGATCGGCGCGAGAATATCGCTCATTCCCTGTACATAGCCTACCAAAACAAGAACCCAAGATACCGTTCAACCGGTGTTCGCTTGAAATACCTCCATGTGTCCCCAGAGTTGTCCGATATGCACCAAGAGAAGGAAATCGGAAATGGTGACAAGCCTTCTCATCCAATCAAAAATCCGCAACATTTGGTCCTCACCAAGATCAAAGTTATACATGCAGTAGGTCATGAGTATGTCGTAAAGCACAGTCAAGTTGGGATTGGCCTCCCCTTGGAAAAAGGCGTGGGTCCGGTCAGTCCGAGTGACGTCCTTGTCTGCAAGACGTCGAAAGCACAGAAGAATGGTGTGCAACTGTATCTTGAAAATATCGAAAAGCGATATCTGTACTTCAGACTTTTACACACCGATCAGATTTTTCCTTTCTTTCATGAGACCGAATCTCCTTTCCTGGTCCGGTGTAACTGACTTCCACTGCAACTTCATGCGAAAGTAATCTCCTCTGCAACAGAAATTTACATTAAGTTTTGTGCAAAGGGCGCCACGCTCTTGTTTGCAAAACCGACTGGAAAGACGAAGAATAGCGACAAGGAGGGGACCAGCGACAACTGCTCACACTCTCTTCTTTCGCAGTTCAGCTCTTTGGACGTAAGTTGAGTCCCAACTGTAGTATCCAAGCAAGAACTTCCACACGTCAATTCTTATGGTTGAATCCAAACCCTTCGAAGAAAAACAGTGAGAACACGCTTTACGTACTAAGACGCGTTTTCTCTTCTGTACAAAACACAAGGACATCCAAGAAACTTCGACAGACTGTGGTGAACAAAAAGGCCACGTAGCCTCGAAATCTCGGGGTTCCATCACGCCAACTGAGTTGACAGGAAACTTGCAGATTTGGTCAAATTCTGAAATGGGGCCGGGTGGGGGTGTTGTTCCAGCACCACCACCAGGCCAGATCCAAAGTGGGACCTAACCTGGTGCTACTGCCTTGCCCAGGCAGGCGGAGGGCGGCGGGTTGGTTCTGGGTGGGACCCAACCTACCTGGTTCTGCTACCGCACCCCCCACCCGCCCATGTGCACACTGCCATCTGTTTGTGATTGCACAAAACCCGCCGAATTCGAAAACTGCGGGCGAAAAAAACACATGCACTGACGGTTTCGCAGTCAGCACGTACGAAAATCGACGACACTTACGCCTCTGAAAACGCTATCTTTCAGGTGTTCGACGTGTTGTATTCTGCCATCCTGATCCATGTACTGTGACCACTGCTGCGGTGTGACAGGCTCATAGCGCCGCACAGGTTCTTTATCCGGCAACTCGGTCTGCAAACAAATTTACATTGTGAAATTGCACGATTTTGAGCAGATACCAACGGCTCCATCCTTTTGGTACTTACTCGGGTGACCATCTCAAAACCAGGTTCTTCCTGACTGATTGTGACGCCCTCGATTTCTTCATTGAGGATGTCGGCCACTTCCTGATGCGAACGGTTGTGACTGTCGTGGTTCACGAGAAGAGCGTCCTTCAGGAAGTTGGTCACTTTGGAGAAACCTCCCCATGTGGTTGTGTACGGATCTTTGATGAATTTCTGAAGAAGAAAATGAGAAAACGCTCAACACTTGAGCAAAGTGTGTTGCAGAAATGCTTTGAAACTAACCTTGCACACGGTCTCGTGTCCCACACGGACAAGAATATTCTATCAAAATTATCCTTTCCGAAGTCCGTGCTTGAGATTTTCACAGGGAGGAAGGAGGAGAAGAGAGAGAGGAGACGTCAACCAGAAACTATGCTGGAAGATCTCCAAAACGATTGCACTCCGGAATATTTGAGTGCTTGTATGCCCTCTGGCAATCGGGGTCCAAAACTTGTGCGAGTCGCAAATAGGGCTGAAATTTTCTCTCGGTATCTTGTACTTACGGAAAGAATGTCCCGGGAATGATCTTCGAACAATTTCAGTTCGTCGAAAGACTGTGACAAAGCTTCAGGATTGGCCTCCCGAACAAGGAACAAACAGGAGTCATCCTGTGATCTGTTATGTAACAAGATTTTACCATCAGTAGAGGCAAATAGTGTTTGGTTAATTTTCCCTTGCTGAGAAAAAGAACAATTTTCCCGAAATCGGACATTCAACACTCACTTTTTCACAGTCAAATGTTTCTCAAGTTCTCGCATCAGAGCTTTCGTGCCGCCCTGGTGAAAATGCAATGCCGGACAAGTGGTTCCACACTTCAGGATAAAGATAATGTACGACCACCCAAGATTAGGCCTCGATCTTTTCAGGCTCTTCAACTCTTTGAGTTCGAAGTTGATCACATATTTGCTCCCACTTGGTTTTGGTGGTGGCGACCTGGTCCCTTTCATCGATTCTGCAACAATACAAAAAAGAACTTTCGTTCTACGAGCACGACATTGCCTGGTACGGCAAAGAAGACACAAACTTCAGCGAGAAAATGCAGAGGTGCAGCACGTACTCGTCTCAGACAAGCCATCTTTTTTCCTGCTGTCTGCTTCAATGATGTCCCACTCTTCGTTTCCTCCAAGAGTCCCAACATCCCCATCGTCTTGTCCCACTGTGGGTTTCCACTGAACAAATATTCCTTCAGGCTGAAAAGAAATCCGTGTGGGTCGCCATGCAAAAGAAGAATCGCAAGCGAATACCGACCACTAGCCCACTGCCCGTAACATAGGCTCACACAATGCATTCAAATTTGTACCTTATGCAGGATAAATATTTTTCCGGACACAAGGGCGTCTTCATCTGCCTTTGCAACCGTTGTGTGGATGAAAACGCCGTCTTTTTCAAACAAAACCTGCAAAGAAAATTGGTCTCATTGGCTCTGTTCAAGATGACGAAAACTTCCCCAGGCTCTCTGATCCAACAATTTTCTTTCACGGGGGATTTGACTCCAATCTTGGCCTTTCTGCTGTTGACCTGCAGGACAGGACAATTCAGACCCGTCCCCCACACCAACATGTCAGCTCCACCCCACATGGGTGGTCTACCACCCGAGAGAAACAAATATTGACATTTCCAAAGCAAAAGAAACACACAAATGAATGTCCCTCCAGAGGGGGAAACACTTGTCTACCACGCTCAACCACAAGTCAGGCTTGCAGTGAATCTCGAGAGAAGCTGAAACCTCACCAATTCTTTCCTCACAAACTGTCCAAAATTAGATGTGTAGAAAAATCTACGTGTCAAAGTGTGGAGCAGAGATGATTGTGAGATTGACATGTCGAGCTTCTGGCGGAGGAAGGTTGCTCAACCCGACCCGTCCCCAAACATCAATTTGCCGTTGTAATTTTACACCACGCCTGTGAAAAACTTCACTTTTCACCCAATACAAGTTCTGCAGCAAGAGATGAATGCTGACGATGTTGCTTCTCAAAAGCATGTGATCAGCGAAGTGACTCAACCAGAATCAGCAGATTTCAGAGCAATTTCTATTCCGCGGATAAGTCCCATTTCGAAAGAAACAATCGAACCACGTTGCTTCATTATACTCTCCATGGTCTGCTTTGAAACAATTTCTTTCATTAACTGCATAATATCCACGCTGAAGCAGACAAAAACACAATAAATATACTCACCACTGAATTTGATGCCATTTCCTCCAAAGCAAGTTGCTAATCCTTAAATCCTATCCGCTCGCCGTCAAAAGTCGTTCTGTGAGCTCCATAAATGACGAAATTTGTCAAAAAACGTACAATCCACTGGACATCGATATATGATGCAAACATATAAGTGTTAAAATACAGACTCTGGTTGCAAGCTACATAATTTACGCTGAGATTTCAAGGCTTTTATTTCGGTCTTGTTCTCAAAAATATTGCACGTCAAGTTACAATTTTAGTTATTTCCTCATGTGACGAAGCCATGTTGTTGACAATTTTGGCAGACCAAACTGGAGCACATCAAATTGTTGAATATTGAGGAGTGTTGCATTGCCAAGAAATGTCCACATTCTAGCGTACAAGTTCTATATTTGATAATTTGGTGAACAAAGCCATGGCTGACTCTGGTCGAGCTCGCAGTCATTCGTTCAAAGTTGTCCTGTTGGGGGAGGGTGCAGTTGGCAAAACATCGCTCGTCTTGAGATACGTCGAAAATAAATTCAACGACAAACATCTGACAACTCTACAGGTAAAATTATCAGCTTGCCACAAAGTTTCTTCAGTTTGATCACCAGAGCGTCAGTTTGGTGGATCGATCACCATCCCACCAGACCGGATGTCCGTTTGTCATCCGGATGCACCCGAATTTCTGTAAATTGTATGATACTTCCGTTCAATCCGACTCGTCAGTCAGGATTTGGTGGGTGCTGCAATTCCTGAGTCAAAAGTGCAAAATAGTTTTTCGTGAGAAATGAAGGTTATCACGACAGACGAGGGGAGAGGGTTTTCCATATCGAGCGTGGCCCCGCCCCCTGCATCCGCCCCCGAGTCTCGGGGGGGGGGGGGGGCAGTTGGCACGTTTGGGCAAAAAAGCGCATCCGACATGACGAGTTATTGTTGTGGGGCTCATTGGATAGGACGCACGACAAGTTCTTTCACGTTGATTTTCTTTCAGGCATCGTTTCTCAACAAAAAACTGAACATCAGTGGGAAGAGAGTCAACCTGGCAATTTGGGTGAGGACCTACCTGCAATTGACAATTCTCTGGGGGCTTATCCACTTCTATCGGTGCTCAGATTTCTCTGAGTCGAAGTGGGTGCATTCTCGTGTGCCTCATTTGAAAGACGAATCGACCCACACAAATTGTGATCACGAAAATTGTAGTGCCGACATATGCACCATGCCGCGCTGCGCGGAACGCTTTCTGATCTCCGATCTCTTCTTCGTTTTCCTTGATCAATTCAGCGCGCAATTCTCACTGTCTGTCTGTCTTTTGCTTGCTGGTGCGGGGTCAGTCAGCGAGTTGACTCCCCACCCGCCCCTTGGAGTTGACAAGTTGATTCAGATGAGTCCAAGAAAAAAAGAATTCAGGCCAAGATTGACTGAAGATTTTTCGGTCATGGTTCGGTCGCCTCGCGCTCGTTGATATCAGATCTCCGTTTTCTCAGGACACGGCAGGACAAGAGCGCTTTCATGCTTTGGGGCCCATCTACTACAGGGATAGCAATGGTGCTATATTGGTGTACGACATCACTGACGAAGACTCATTTCAGAAGGTGAGAAGCGAGTCTCAAATATTTTTGTTGAGACAAGTTCAGCCGTTCTGTGTTGGAAGGAAAACACAACGGGGACAACGAATAAGACTCGTTTGGTTTCTTACTTGGACAATTGCAGGTGAAGAATTGGGTGAAGGAGTTGAGGAAGATGTTGGGGAACGACATAACCTTGTGCATTGCGGGAAACAAAATCGACATGGAAAAGGAAAGACACGTTTCGGTGGAGCAAGCCGAAGAGTACGTAATTCATTTTGTTGACAAATATTTAGTGTTGCCAGAAGAGCAAACAATTCTGACACTGAAAATTGTGCCTCTGGATATTGCTGGCTGGGAGGAGCAGTGTGAACAGTGTGTGCGTCGCGCGTCATTGATCTTGAATTTCTTGGGGATACTGGCTTTGAAAATGGATAGAGTTCCTGAACAACAGACACTTTCGTCATCAGGCCTGAGTGGAAGCAAATTCAGGTGTCCGAAATGTGTGTATGTGTGGTGCATGCAGAACAAGACTGAGAAAGTGACCAGGTGTGGATGGCACATCCAGAACCAAACGGTGTTTGTTGACTTGGTGCAATCATTCCTTCTCGTGTCCGTTTCCAGGTACGCATCCTCTGTGGGTGCCAGACATTTCCATACATCAGCCAAACTCAACAAAGGAATAGAAGAAATGTTTCTTGATCTTAGTAAAAGTAAGTACCACAAAGCAATTGGTCGTGCTTTCTTGTGACGACCACCACCGCGTCGACGGGAGTCGAATGTGCGCTCACCCATGCCCTTGGAGGAGTGCCCCAGAGGGACTGAGTGGGTAAATGTCATTCAGAAAATGTGCAAGGTGCATTCTTTTGTGCAGAAATGATCGAGAAAGCAGAGCAAGAAACGCCGAAGGGAAACTCTCGGACGGGCTCAACGAGGAGAAACGTTGTGATAGTGGACGATGACGAACCACAACAGCCACAGAGAAGTGGGTGTTGCGGGGGAGGTGGAGGATCATCGTGATCCTTATTTATTTAGCACATGGATAATTTTACGAGGAGCGGCCTTGGAAGCTACAGTGGGAGACTGATCGAATGAATGTGATAAATGCTTGAATTGCTATCAGTCAGTGCCCCTTGATGGATCCGTTGTCCATCGAATGCGTACAAATGGAAAATAGGAGTGAAAGTTTCAAGCGGCAGTTGCGATTTTGATGCCAAAGAGCCACTGTTCGTTGGAATCTGAGTGGTGAATCCAAAAAGTTCGTTTTCTGTGCGATGTAATTCGTCGACAACATCTGATACAGTTCTGTGTCCCGATGTTTCAACATTTTCGCCCGCCATACTGCGCAGGTCCGAGTCCCTTTGTCATTTGATGATTTGGAAATCAATCATTCACGGATGATCAAAAATGTCTCACGCGTGAAGTCGAAGGCTACGAACCCAAAATCCTTGTGAACTGTGTTGAGGCCACAGCATGACTACTTCACTCCTGAGTAAGTAGTTACCTTTGAAAAGCTATGATTGCCAAACACTTCACGCAGATACTTTCGAGTCCTGAAGTATTTTTGTTCCATGGTGAGATGTTTTGTGATGCAAACCGGTCTTGTCTGTCCGGGCAGTAGATTTTGGAACTTCGCTGCAACTCAGTCTGCAGTTTTGTTGCAGTGTCTGTTGAGGCGAAATTATTGTCAAACACGAATATCGCCGAATTGTCTGTTGTTCAGTTGATTTTCTGCGTGCTCCGATACGGCCTCTTCGCTCTTCACTGACCACGCAAGCTCAAACGGTTTGCCACGAAAACGAACCAATGTCTAAATTTGTTCTTGGTTAGTTTTCACACGTGGCGACTTCTGAAACGTTGCCGTGTGGAGTCTGCAGACACACACCCCAGGGAGGTAGGTCATCCGAGCGATCCAACCACAACCTTTCCTTCCCCACCGCATTTCGAAATTTTTGCTGGGCAAGGTTATTGTTTTCAAGACTTTTTGACATCAACTTGGCTCCAAACAATTGTTGTTCCCTTTCGGCTGTTTCTCCGCCTTCGACGGCCATTTGTCAGAACACGAAACATCCAGCTCTTCCAGCTGTTTTATTTTTGACTGCAATGCCTTGCAGATGACCACCCGAGGTGAGGCGCGTGTCCACACTGATTGGTGTTCTTGTTTGTGTTGTATTGTGAAACCAGCCAGCTTGTTGCAATTCTGAACGGGTGGCTTTTCGGAGGCAATAAAGAGGCTTGTCGATGTTCAGGTTTCCACTGAAACTGCGAAAGCTTTGCTTTGGATGATGCGTTTATTTCGATGAGTATCAACGAACACGCATTCAAACGACACCTACACATCCATTGGAAGTTTGCAGCGAATTAACCAGGCACCAACAGAAATCCCGAAAACAGCCGTAATCCAAGCTACAAATGTCGATCCAAATATGAAAAGGAAGACGTACAAAGGTGTCAGAAACACGACGAACTTTGGCGACAGAACGACCCGTTGGAACCATAAATGTGCCACCAAGATGACAAAATTTGGCATGGTCGTGCACAAAATAACAATCTCTAAAAACCCAGTCAACAAATGTATCGTGTTGTTGTAGACGAAGTAGGTGCTGTTACGAAAGGTCGAAAACTCCAACACACAAGCAGCGACTAGAAGAAGTGGCAAATAGTAATTTGCCGACGACAACCTCTCCAGCAAGCAACCGTCTCGCTGTAGCAGGATCAGTATCACAGATGAACCGACGTACTGAAACGAGAAAGTCACTGCGTTGACTACGCGCGTTTCTTGGGTGTTCCAAGCACATCGGCGTTGCTCGTCTCAGTGGCACTGCAAGTACGGCTGGGGTTGCACCTCCAACGCAAGACCAACTGCAGTGCTGCCACGTCAAAAGAATATGATTTCTCCGGCCCCTTCTCACGGTGTTTGACCATGAGACTTTTTGAACCACGCGAGTCGGCGAGTCGCGACCTTGATGAAGAAAAAACGTGCTCGACACCAAGTTTGGAAACCCTAAGATTTTCGAAGAACTTCACTCACCCATATCTCCCATTGACTGACTGGGCACAAACAAAGTGTCAACGTGAATGCTGTCATGGTACTGAAGTTTCCGAGAAGAGCAAGGGAAGAAATCTTGATTTCCCCACTTCTTGTCAAATCTGTGTCTTCCATCTGAAACAGAAAGTTGAAAACTCAACTGTGATATCAACCACCTGCCTCCACTGGACGCGACCGAAATTGTTCTTGACAAACGTGTGGAGAGATCGACATCAAAGCTTTCTCAGATCAGAAGAAAGTGAACTGAAAGGAACGAAGGGTTACACGCACAATTTCTTTCACCGGAGAAAGCTTCAGAACGAGAGATATGATCAATGACGCGCACAAAATCGCCAGAAGTCCTGGGAGAATCGGAACATCATCGATTGGAGCCACGAAGTCGTCCAGAAACAGTATGGAGCTCGCCAAACCCACCAACAAAACTCTGGTACGAGAAAGTATTTCCAAAATAAATTGGAGAAAACGGTAATTGCGAAAGAACAATTTCACAAAAAAGTACGCGCAGAAATTAATCATACAGCTTGTACAAAAGAGAGACACATCCGGATTTGGCCTTCCACGCCAGGAAGGAAATTGCCCCCAACTGTCCAAACAGGAATCCATAAAGTACAGAAGTGCTCCCTGGTATAAGTCCTGCGTACAACTGAAACACAAGAAACAACGCGCATGAGAGCAAGAAACTTTTCACTTCAGACACTTGGAGAAGCGTCAGGACCCCAAACACTGTATCTCCCACCCCAAAACAACCCAGATTTTGTCAGTAGGTCGAAGAGGTCTGTAGAAGACACAAAAGACACAAAAACCAGTTCACAGCTGGTACCTCGGCGCATCCACCGTTTACCTAACATCGTTCCCAAAATTTAAGTGTTGCTATGGGTCCCCATAAGAGCTGCAGGGCACAAACCCGAAGACTCAGCGCTGATCCGAGAGGGAATCCGACGCAGTTTCCAAAGATCACAAGTTGAAGGTTGGAATTCATGACGACGGACAGCGGTACACACACAAGCGCACTCGCAATTGCGAGAATGAAGAGCCATCTCGTTTGGGCCACCCTGAAATACAACAAAAACAAGAAGCGCTTCAGACGTCAGGAGAATCACTGCAGGGCTTGAAATTTAATGGTCAGAAACACACAAGTCATACTCACTCTTCAAATGCCAGTTCTGGTTGAACATGTTTTGCGGTCAACGCAGCCACGGAAAAGGCAACGCTGATATGCTTTGACCACTGCACTTGACATTCGTGACAAACGGCGAGCTTCAGCAACACCAGGCTGGTCGTGATCATACTCATACCTGCGTGACGAAAAGCGTTCAGACTCGACGTCCCCAAAAGATTTGTGGCAATACCTGTGAGCTTCCAACTGTTCTTTCTTGTTTGTTTCTTTCATGTTCACTCACCCACAGAATCCATAACGGTTGGTGGGCTCCTAAACAAGACCTGATAGATGTCTCCAAGGCACTTGTGACCGCCAACGGCGCTTGCAACCATAACACAAGCCCCAACAAGTAGAAACTGAGAAATAGTTAAAATGAGAATTGTCTGAAGTATTGCGCAACTGAAAATGTCACTGATAATTTCAGCAAAATGTTTGTGAGTACAAACCTTCCGTCGAGATATGGTGCGGTCATTTTCAAACAGAGTGGCGTACAGCACAACGAGGCACAAGAAGAACGTGACAATGAAATGCAGAAACTCGTCACTGACGCTGTTGCTCAGTGTGACTTCAGGACGCAGTGAGAGGAACAGTTTGCTGATGTGAAAGGATGTGGAAATCCAAGAGTGCTGCATTGGAATTTTTCCCACATGATACAACCTGAAAAAGCATTTGTCGATTTGAACAATGGAACAATGTCCTTTGACTTGGAACTGGTCTCTGGAACACAAGGGTTGACGATCAACCGTCCCAACTTGGTTCAGATACTGTACCCTTGATATGCAACAATTCAAACTGTTCCATGACGACTTACTTCAGCAAAAGATAAACTGCCAACAGTGTGCTCAACAGAACAAGAGGCACGAAGCGCAGTTCAGACAGCAGGGCACTTTCGCAGGAAATGTACGCTGAATGGAGAAAATACGAAAAGCTTCTCTACAAAACCTGGCATTTTCCAATGCACAGACAAAGAGTTTGTGAAAATCTGACAATCTGGTTGTTCTGTTTTATACAATTAGAAATATTTACCCATTGACCAAAGAAGAAGGCAAAACCCGAGCACTTCAGGAGAACAGTAAACTGAGGCGTAAGTGGACGTTATGCACAGAGCAGCGTTGACGACGAGCAGAGATTGCATCACATTCAGCTGCAGAGAATCTGAGACGTAATGACTGTTCAGCGTGAGTCAAGGAATACTTTTGAAACCTGAAAACCGCACAGTGAAATATTCGATGAATGCACACTCACACCGACGCAAGTGCACTCATCACCAACTCACACACGTGCTCACTCATTCATCCACACGTGCACACGCACGCACAAAAAATAGCTCCATGGAGCTCACGGTGATTTGAGGAAATTCTGATTTCGCTCACTCTGACTTCACTCACTCTGATTTCACTCACTCTGATTTTGGTCACTTTTTTGTCAAAAATTCTTACTTTTTTCATGTTATGTATGGGGGTGCTCATACCAGTGTCGTTCCTGAGCCATCGGCTGGCAGAGCCTTGTCGCAGCTTTTGCCCAGAGAAGGGAGCCAGGTCTCCCATCTCTGTTGGCCGGGTCGCATAAACTAGCCACACGTATGTGTGTTGCAGGAAAGGTTTATTTCACTTACCTGAGCCCCTTGGGTAAGAAGCCCAGAAAACAGTATCACAGGTGGTTTTATAACCGGGGTCTGAAGCTGTGCTACAGGTGCAGCTTCAGAGG
>JAAUXT010105931.1_pt1 | contig 17744 bp, 18 predicted proteins | sample 7278171 | NCBI WGS metagenome assembly JAAUXT01 (sample SAMN14350112, study PRJNA611818) | marine sediment metagenome | isolation source: surface marine sediment (1.8m) | place: French Polynesia: Moorea | collected 2018-08
CCACAGTTTAGTGTTCCACTGTACTGGGAGATTCATTTCCAAGTGCCAGTTGAAAAATTTTTGTCTCTTCACTTTCTGCCAAAACACCAAGGCTATAGCCTTTGTGTTTTTGGGAGTTTTTTTGGGGCAAAACACATCATCAGAATGGAACCTCATGAAGAATATTTCTGGCCTCCAATACCTGGAACTGGGGTAAAACTTTGATGATTTGTGATCAGGACCCCCACCAAAATCTGAAATTTTGAACCCCTCTGAAATCATCATGAGGAGCTCAATTGCAGAATGAACCACACTTTTGTGTTCCACTGGACCACGAGATTCGTTTGGGTTTGGGGGTGAGGGTTTGGGTTCAGAACAACACGTGTTCACACACAGCGGAGGTCACGTGTGCGCTCAAGATTCATAAATTTACATTGGTGCGTGTTTGTTCCATTTCAGGTCCGTGAGAGCTGACCGCGCGTTCACTTGAAATGTTCATCGAAATTCCCCGAGCAGAGACGCTGATGTGTTGCTCCAGTCATGCCGCACAGCATTCTACACAGAGTGTCGTCGCTCCAGTCATCAGAGGCCGAGTTTACCCAGGCACGGCGCCACATTCCCACGTGCTGCGACCCTCTGTCGGACACTGTATCACAACCAACGCCATTTCCACGAATTGTCCATTGGTTTTGTTGAAGCTTGGAAACAGTGTTACGAGGCAACACTGCGTTCTCGAGTCTGACCTTGTGATGGTGAATCAATCGTGTAAATATATCCGATGATTTTTGGGCTCCGCAGTTGGATGTGCGATTGCCTTCGGTCGTGTTCGTTCGGAGGCCACTGAATGACAAGAAAACAAATAAAAATTTTGGGGGACAAGGTACGAGTGCCTTTGTCGTGTGTCTGTCGCATTGAGGTGAAACCTCGATTTGTTTTGGCGTGACGCACACCACCGAGCTGTCCGCTCTGCGGAAGGATCTGAAACTCCGTGTGCGTCGTGCAACAACAAACACGTGTTTCTCGTCACACGTGGGCTGAACACAAAAACAGCGTATTGATTTGGCAAATTTGCGTACAACAAAGTCAATGTCCTGACCAACAGGGCAATAAAACGTGCTTGCAATTGTTGACCCTCAGCGCAATGAAAACTCGCGTGGTGCTGCGTTCCGAGTTCAGTTTGTGCGCATGCGCGTGAGGCGACGCAGCGGAAAATGACGCCTGGCGCCGAAGCCTCGATCTCAATCGTTGTGCTCAAGACTTGTTGCAAATGTGTTGCAATGTTTCCGGAACGAATCAGCTTTTTCAAATGTGATGGGTTTTCTTTCATTCCGTGGCGAATTTTTGCCTGACTTGTTCTCTCGCAAGATAGATCTAAACTGGTGAAACCTCCATTTCCGCTAGCTCGTCCCAAGTAGAAATTCGTCTTCTGAGATCGAACTGCACCTTGTTCGTATCTTATTCGTAGAATCCAGGTTCTTTTTGGGTGTCTGTGAACTGCAAACGACAGATTGCCCTGTGATTTCGTTTTCCTGAAATTCCCCGCGTCCCCCCCCCCCGCAGATCTCTCTCTCCCCACTCAGATCTCGCGTAGTTTGCCTGATGCAAAGGACAATTGTGAAAAGCCAGTCACTGAAACCATTTTGTAAATATTCATGTCATTTTGTAATTTAATCCAATCAATAAAACTATTGATTTACAAAAATCGACGTGGAAAATATTTTCCCGGGTAAAATGAGAAAACAAGACCACGAATTGTGTCAAAACAAACACTGCAGAGTAGATCTAATCTGCACGTCCTGGGAACATCCAGCGGCTGAGCGCTGGTCCCTTCAACAAGCAAAGCCACTGACAGTCTTCGGAAAACCCGTCTGAAACCAGTCCCGTGCGCACGCAACGCAACGGCCACTGAGAAAGCACTGAAATCCGTGTCTTCTCGCGCAGGGCTCTTCGCGTTTTGTGAGGAGTGGTTGGTCAGTTTTCTGAGTCACGTGGTTGGTCAGCTGACCCCGGTCACGGTGTAGATGCGCACGGAGTGGTCACTGCTGCAGGAAGCGAAGCGCAGCGGAAGCGGCGCAACCGGATCGGAACTGCAGTTTTCTGTGTTGTCTCCCGCGCCGTCGTGTTGGGGTGGCAGCGGCTGGAAACGAATTCTCTTCACCGTCGAGTGATGCGCGTCACTGAAACAAGGAAAGAAGACACTTTTACACATCGCAGAACAGTGCGGATAAAAATATTTGCCTCCAGATACAATGGCGGTGTATGCACCATCAAAATCGCGCCAAGTGTGTAACGCATGCGCACCTCTGGTTGAGACATGCGCACTGCGTCCAGGACTGGTCCGTTTGAGGCTGCGCGTCGGTCCACTGGTGCAGCCGAATCGTCCCGTCCTCCAGACCCACGGCCACCAGGTACCTGCAGTCACAACAAATATTGTTCACCAGCGCCTGGGGTCCAGTAGCACGTGTGTTTGTGTTCGAATTGTCTGGTACGGGCCTTGAGAAAAGAAGAACGCCGTCGTCCTCGGCGAGTCTTCACGCGGCGACAGACCCGTGGAGTCAGAGCACAATTCTTTTCGAAGTTTCAACGTCGACTAACCAGCGCACAAACACAGACGCCAGGCCGCAGTGACAACGCGAGTCGCACTCTGCCTGCACCCCACTGGTTTGGACCGGTGGATCGAAATGGGGAAACACCCCAAATGTTTGACATGGGTGCCTCCTCATCTCCACTCAAACAAGATACAGTTAGCACAGGCTACTTGGAGCCTTGATAAGTATCTGGTCATTTCAATTGAGAATTGAAACAAGGAGGTGTAAAGTAAAAGGGCTAAGAAGCCTGCCACCAGACCTGCCTGACCTTCAATAGAGGCTTGGGACCCTCACCGCATGCTTCCTGATTTCGGGTGTCTGGCCACTTCATTACACCGGTGTAGCGTGCCCGATTGGCTTGTGTTCCAAATGACACGTGTCAATGGGGCACGGCCTGGTGACCCATGCCCCATTGACACGTGTCAACACCCCCCCCCCTTGAAAACAAGCACAGGGAGTTGGACTGATGCTTCCGGCCCTTGGATGCCTGCTTCTGGGGCACGGGACAAGCCAATGGGGTACGGGTCTGCACATTGACACGTGTCAATGGGGAACGCAAGCCAACGGGGCATGTTACACCTGGAAACCGGCCCACCCGTCTCCGCACTGACCTTCCGTTGACGCGTCGCGGGGCGAAGTCGACGGCGGTGACGGAGTCCGGCAGCTCCAGCACGGCGGAGCGCGGCGCGTACTCCCCGAGACAGCCACCAGAGGGCGCGTCCGTCCGGCCCCAGATCACCGCCTGCAGAGGGCACCGCAGTGACAAAGAAAATGTTGCTGCATTTCGGGCAGATATCCAACGTCCACGCAGCAATGTTTCAGATTTAGGGAGGGGCCAGCCGACGAAACGTCAAAGCTTCACCCCTGTTCCAGGGATCGCAGGCTGGAATTGCAGAACATCCAAACACCCTTCAGGGTACTCTACAAGTTGCACACGATGTCATTAGATTCTGCTCTGACAACATGTTTTGCCCCCCAAAAAACACCAAGGCTATGATGACCTTGGTGTTTTGGCAAAAAGCCAAGTGACTTGAATTCTTCAACTGGAACTTGGAAATGAATCACCTGGTCCAGTGGAGCACAAAAGTGTGGTTCATTCTGCAATTGAGCTCCTCATGATGATTTTAGATGGGCTCAAAGTTTCAGATTTTGGTGGGGTCCAGATGACAAAACATCAAAGTTTCACCCCAGTTGCAGGCATCAGAGACCAGAAATATTTTGCATGCAATCATGCCCAGGGGTACTCTACAAGTTGCACATGGTGTCATTAGGTTCTGCTCTGACAACATGTTTTGCCCCCAAAAAACACCAGGGCTACAGCCTTTGTGTTTTGGCAAAAAGTGAAGTGACTTGAATTCTTCAACTGGCACTTGGAAATGAATCACCTGGTCCAGTGGAGCACAAAAGTGTGGTTCATTCTGCAATTGAGCTTCTCATGATGATTTTAGATGGGTTCAAAGTTTCAGATTTTTGTGGGGTCCAGATGACAAAACATCAAAGTTTCACCCCAGTTGCAGGAATCAGAGACCAGAAATATTTTGCATGTAATCATGCCCAGGGGTACTCTACAAGTTGCACATGGTGTTCTTAGGTTCTTTTCCAGTGATGAGTTTTGCCCCTGAAAACACCCAAGGTTATCTGTGGCCTTGGTGTTTTCAGGGGCAAATACTGGTGTGACTTGAATTTTTCAACTGGACCTTAGAAATGAATCTTCTGGTCCAGAGGAACACACAAGTGCAGTTGGTTCTGCAATTGAAACCATCCTTATGATTTCACAGGGGGTGAAAGACCACGTTGCCGCCAAACTTGACCTTGACCGACTCTGACCTTTTTGTCCCTGGAGACGGTGGCGAAGTAGTTGTCGTCATGTGACCACGCCGCGGCCCACAGCACGCGCGAGTGCACCGACGTCTTCTTGTCCGAGAACGCGACGCGAGAGTACAGCGGCCCTGTTGAAACACAAGGCTCTTTCGGCACCACGTTCCGCAGCCATAAAACATACACGTAGCCTTCAGATGCATCTCACCTGTTTTGGAAGGATGTACCATCAATTTAAAATTCCTTTCTGAAGCCACAGACCTGAGGAATCTTTGTTTTTATTTTCAAGGCATTGAGTATCCAAACAGCCCACAGACTCAACAGTGAGGCCTTGAAAATTGTGTGAACTTTGTCTGTTTTTATACCTGTGGACTCTTCCAGAACAGGGGAGTTGCACCTGTGAGCTACGTGTTACGTCTATGTTTTGTGGCCACGGAGCGTCGTGCTAAAGCCCCCTCAGGTGAATCTGTCAACGCCATCAAACTGCACACGCCTTGCACACTGCGGCATTGATCAGACTGCGACAGGAGCCACTGAATCTCACCTGTTTCCGGTTGGTCGTCCTCCCTGCGCCGGAAGAGGCTCCACGTCCGGTCACGTGACACGGACAGCAGCAGGTCCCCCTGGTGGGAGAACGCCAGCTGCGTGATGGTAAGCGCATGCGCGCGCAGCTCGGCCACCTGTCGCCATGACGACGTGTCCCACAACAGGATCCCCGCGTGCTCGGGCTTTGCCGCCTGTGAAGGAAATACAGTTCAAGAGTCTCAAGCCGAGGCCACACAGGCGCGTTTATTTTTTGACGCACGGCTGTTTTGACGCTCATCAAAAATGTCTGTGGAAATGTTCCTGAGCCACGCATCAAAACTGATGTCTCCTGTGTGGCCAATTTCATTGAAAATTGTGGGAGATGTTTTTGATGCGCGGCTATCGTTGACGCGTCCTGTGTGGCCGACGCTTCAGGATTGAACCGAAGGGTCCAGTTTGACTCCACGCATTATGACCACGATGTCTCGTACCTTGCATGCGGTGGCGAGGAGTGAGCCGTCAGGGTGCGCTGCCATGCAGAAGATCTCGTATCCGTGACCGTAGAGCTTCTGTTCCTCGGGCCATAGCGTGTTCTGCAGCAGATCTTCCTCCGCAGGGGGCGCTGTGAGAGAGTGGGAACACGTGTGTGTGTGTGTGTGCGTGTGTGTGCGCGCACATGTGCGTGCCTTTGTGTGTGTGTGTGTGTGTGTGTGTGTGTGTGTGTGTGTGTGCGCGCATGTGTATGTTTGCGTGCGTGCGTAAATGAGAAGAGCTTGCAGCTGCTTATACACTTCAACAGAGCCAACACAACATCACCGCGTGCTGAAAGTTGTGAACAAGGGTGTGACCCCTGATGCGGGTACTGCTCCCTTTCGGGTACATCAGCACGCCCTAAGCCGTACCAGCCGTGCTCGCTCACCGTTGAGAGTGAGCGGGGAGAAGTAGGCCTCGCGGTACTGCTCGCTCGCCCCGCTGCTCGCGCCTCCCTCCCCGGAGGCCGCGGCCTCCTCCGCGTCCCCGCTGTACACCGCCTTGTTGGACAGACCGAGCGCCGGGACCTTGGCTCCCTCCGGGGCGGCCTGCAGGGGAAGCACGGGGATAGGGCGCTATGGTGCTGTGTGTGTCGGCGCGCTTCACCGCTGCACACTGACAGACACACAGACACACACAGATACACACACACACACACACACACACACAGGGCTTTTTGGTGTGTGTGTCATCATCACACATAGACACACGCATACACAAGGAGTTGTCTGTGTCGTCGCCCGTCCACCTGCCCCTCACACACACACACACACACACACACACAGACACACACGCGCGTACAGATACTCAGCCCGAACCAGAGGTGTCAGTGTACGTCACTCCCATCAACGCGGTCGCACCCATTCAAAATTCCAACCCAACAATAAACACATCAATCCACTTCGCGAGGTGAAGATTTTGCCGCCCACTTCTCTCGAAGACGCACCCCTCTCACTCTCCCATTCCCAGGTGCACTCACCTCCACATCGTGTTCACCCAGCTCCACCCCACACAATGACTTCAGATTCTGCAGGAAATTCTTCGGCGCCGCGAAGACTCGCGCCACCTTTTCATCGGCGCCGCTCGCAAACCGGAAGTTGGACCGGAAGTGACCCGCGCCGAGCGTGGCGACGCTCGTCAGGTCGTATCCGTGGATCTGCGGCCGCGCCAACTCATGCCACGCGCTCTGCAAAAAAGCAAACGGTGTGTGTGTGTGTGTGCGGTGTGTGTGTGTGTGTGTGCGCGCGCCTTCTCGCTTACTCCAAAATGCTGGAACACGAAGTGTGTGACAAATTCAGACAAGTGTGTGATATTCAAACAAAATGTTGAGCAACAAACCACGTTGCACAAACTGACCTCTTCCTCTTTTCCCGCGCTCCAGTATCCATGGAGACGCGTCGTCTGGTCCCCGCTCACTGACAGCAGGTAGCGCCCCTCCGGGCCCCAGTCCAAATCCTCTACGGCCTCGAAGTGACCACCGACCGTCACCCCGGCGACCCACGTCACAGCGTCCTGTCGTGCACAAGTACACGAGACGCTGCGTAAGACGCTGTGTGTTTCAAGTTTGTCCACCAGAGGCGACACTGTCGGAGTGTGAAAAGGTTCCCAGAGTCAAAAGTACACACCGCCCTTTCCACTCTGTGGTTGCCGGTGTGAACATATACCAAGGTACCTTCTGACCCTTTGCCACAAGGTCCCTTTGTGCGTCAGAAGGATCCTTGGTACCTTTTCAAACGGATGATCGCAGTCAAACGTGCCTGGTACCCTTTTGAGTCGGGTACCTTCTGACTCGCCAACAACGCTTTTGTTTTGTTCAGTCCATCAGCCAGTGCGATGTAGAGTTTTGTGTTGACAAGCCGAGCCCACGTGTTTTTGCACGTGGTTTTGTTTACCTGCTGCTGGTGCCACATGTGGAACGCGCCCTGGAAGCTGTGCGCGAGGACGGACGCGCCGTCGGGTCCGAACAGCGAGCCGTACAGACCGAGCGTGTTCCCGCCCACCGTCCCCACGCGCACCTGCGCGCAATAGTCAAAGGGTCAACACGTGGCTTGGGAACAGAGCATGCGAGTGCGACGTGTCTGTTAGGATTTGTGCTTTTTCCTCAGCACACAACCATTTCCTTCTCAAAAATAGACTTCAAAATAGAACATCAGCCGCGCGTCACACACCGCAAGTTTGGTGAAGTTACAACACGTATTTCCAAAGTTAGCAGGGGAAGTCGGAGGGGTCGGAAGGGGGGCAGACAGGCCTCCACGTGGATACACAGATATACCGGTACACGGAGGATACGTGAATAAACCATGATCATCCGACAAGAGGCTGACAATGATCGTTTGCAACTTCACACACCCGAGCAACATCAGTATCATCTGCTTTTGCGGTCACCAATGATTTGGGCGTCCCGCACCATCAACCCGCACAGCTGACGTCACAACTTTCGACTGGTACCTTTTCTATCCAGACGCCGCTCTGCTGCTCTGGTTCCCACAGGATCAGCGTTTTGTCCATGGACGCCGACAGCAGGCTCAGTGGCTGGTGCCGCTCCCCGTCTTGAAACACAGAAGACACTAAATTCGTTGATTAGAACCGGGCACACAGTGATCCTGCTCCAGTACACAATGTCTGCCTGGTTTGCAAGAAGCATTACAGCTGCCAAACCTCGCCCCAATCACTCTGCAACCAAGAACGTGTCCAATGATACTTGTTCACACACACACACACACACACACACACACACACACACACACACACACACACACACTGACCTCTCCACACGGGTGGTTTCCAGCGCACGCTGTAGACCCAGTTTTCGTGACCCTGCAGCACTGACTCGACCGACACCGCGAAGCAGCGCTTCCCGTCTGGAAACAGACGCGACGTCGTTTACACTGCTGACGTCACGTCATGTCACGTGACTTCAGACGTGTGCACGGTCCGAAAACGTGAAAATCGGACGGACCCGACCTGCTGCGCGTCGCTCCGGTGCAACAAAATGATTAGACACGGGCCTACCCAGACACGGGTGTCTGGCCATTTCAAGTTGGACCTGTGTCTCCTGTCTTCAGGTCTTACCTGAAATGGCCAGACACGCACTCAAAATACCACGTTGAGCCGTGATGAGTGTCTGGCTATTTCACGTGAGAAGTGAAATGATGAGGCAAGAGGGCCAATGAGCCTGCTTCCAGGCCAGCCTGACCTAAAGCAGAGGCCAGGGAGCCTCACCCCGTGCCTCCTGATTTCGGGCGTTTGGCCATTTCGTTACACAGGTACCTGGCGAAGTGAACTCGAACGTGTTTTCCTTGAGTCGGATGTCCTCGTCCAATCGCAGCGCCGCGACGCTCTGACTGGCTCCCGCCGTTTCGCCTGGGTCCCGCGCCGACACACGCCAGATACGAATGAAGCAGTCCTGAGCGCAACTCGCCAGCAGCAGGTCCCCGTCGTCTGCGTCAACAAGAAGGTTACGCCTTTGAAAGTGCCCGGTGCCACGTGATTGGCATTGCGACCGTAACACGCACCTCCGCAGGTCAGCATGGGTACAACCAACCTGACCACATGAGCAGGGGGTGCAGCAGCAGTTCTCATGCTTGACCCCCCCATGGACAAGAAGTCTCGCAGCATCACTCACGGTGGGACCCGAGTTGCCCAGGTGTGTGTGTGGGGGGGGGAGTCCAATGGTGGTGCCTGTGCGAGACCCCCTCCCGCCAGCACTGGTCCAGGGTTCAGCTGTGCTGACCAGGGTGTGACCAAACTTGTCCGCGGGAGGTGGGGGTTTCCTAGCATGACCACAACTGCTAGATACCCGCAGCAGGTGCACACACACATACACACACACACACACACACACACACACACACACACACACACACACCGATGGTGATTGCACTGAGTGCGGAAAGGGTCGCCTGGCGGCGAACAACGCGCTTTTCACAACTTCTCGGTCTCCCACCAACTCACCGGTCGTGGTGAAGTCGAGGCCTCGAACCCAGTCCTCGTGCCCCACCAACTTCTCTACCGTCACGAACTGAGGGGGACGAAGCAAACATACCAATCAGGCCAATAGAATGCGTTTGTGATGACGTGATCCCTGTGGGGGAGAAGACGAACTGGAGCAGGATTCAGCAACAGCAAGACTTTCACGCACCTGTCCCTCTTCCTCCACCATGAGGTAGATTTTCTGGTCGTCTCCGGCGCACGCCAACAAAGGCACTGAAATACACATGAAACAAAATGACATTCACACTCAAACTGGAGGGGCACAATTTTCCTCGTGAACGTGCGAGCACACTGGAAAAATTTCCTTCTGGATCAACTGCACGGTTACAAGCCATCGGTGCGACTGTTTTTTTGGAGTGCAAAAGGCGAATCCAAAACACGTGCGTCAAGCGACAAAAATTGTACCTTGTGTGTTGGGAAGGAGGACCCACGCAATGGCAGCGATGAAGCCACTTCCGAACGACACCGTTTGAAGAGGCGAGAACTCCACTGAAACGAACACACAGTTCCGAAAATGACGCGTGTCTGTTTCCTTCCAAGTGTCTTGTGTCAAGATCGAGGGAGACCAGCTGAAACCGAACCTCTCAAGTCGCAAAGAGACAGGGTTACACACACACACACACACACACACACACACACAGATGCATGCGTGCGCACGCATACACGTACACACACACGCACGCACACAGAGATTGGTCGTTGTTCTTTCGCGTTCTGGAGAAACCTCCCGTTTTTTGTTGAGTCCTTTGGACAACGCAACCAGGGCGCAGAGAAAACCACAGGCCCACAGAGTAAGGCGGAGCAAAAAAAAAGTGACGAACGAACGAGTCGGTGCTCACCCTGCCCAGGTTTCCTCTCCCAGACGCGGAGCGTCGAGTCGACGGACGCGGACGCGACGAGCGTTCTGCCGGCGGCGTCGATGGCGTCCGCGACCGTCACGGCTGCCGTGTGGCCGGTGAGGACGCTTCCGGCGACGAACTGAAACGAACAGTAGAAAAGTGTTTTGTCTTCCACGGGTGATGCATGGTACGAGCACCTGACATACATACAGCAAATGAGCGGAAGCTGCAAAAGGGGTTTCTGCTCAGTGAGGATTTGCCGATACGTGATGCACAATTGCAGAAATTCCGGCTCAAGATGGAGCTTGTTGGTGTTCGGGTCCTTCATTGAGCCCCAGTGATTTGGCCTTTTGCGACATTTGGAATCAGAAAATCAGTGGGAGACTTCCCCCCCCCCCAAGGAAACCCAAGCAACACAAGTCACAAGCCGGAGGTTCCCGCCAAATCCACTGACCTGCTCACCAACTGCGGAAACTACTCACTTTTTCACCCTCCCGTTTCCACACGATGCAGGTTTTGTCGCTGGAGGCGGACACGAATTCTTCCTCCACCTTCTGACACTCCGCTGCGCGACGCACCCATCGCACGCTGTTCACGCGACCCTTGTGACCCACAGCCGTGTGGAGCACTTTGCACGGGGACTGGAAAGGAAGTCAAACTTCATCATCAGAAACATCACTTGTACGTGGAGGGAATGGTGCAATTTTGCGATCACATAGGTCTGTGCAGCTGAACCAGGATTAAACGAAGGTGGACACCAGCATGAACGAGATTGGTTTTGTTGCCGGAATGTCCAGTGTGTGTGTGTGTGTGTGTGTGTGTGTGTGCAACCACCGCTCGATGAGGTGCGCGTTCAACGATCTCTCTGTGACGCACGTGAACTTTAGACACGTTGCGCAACGTCACGTGATCCACACACTTGTTTACGTCGTCTCTGCTCCATGGACCACATGAGACCATATTATCGCCCACATGATGGCTTCGGCAAAACGTATTTCCCACTTCGACAGCCTTGAGACCGACCGCTGGTTGCGTCACGGCTACAGCTCTGCTCGTTCCGTAGACGATGAGGTTGTTTTGGCCCCAGTCCGCGTTGTGAGGCGTCCGATTGCAGGCGCAAGAAATGTAAGTCGTTTCTACCTCCATGTTCGAAATTCTACTTCAAGACACCAGGGGTGAGTGGGAGGCTGCGGTGGGTCGGAGTATTTCCCGCCTTGAAATACCGTAGATCTAGATTTTTCAGGCATGATCGCACGATCGCGCTGCCAAATGCTTGGACATGATGAGAGACTTCCGGGCCTGAGGCTCTGAAGCGTGACACGCGAAATCGCGCGGCTGACCTTGTGCAACGAAATCGCGCGGCTGACCGGTGCGCACCGGTGATCATGTTGAGGAACATGTGGGACAGAGGCGGGGGCGAACGACGGACCTCAACCTGAACCCTCCTCCCCCCCCCCAAAAAAAAAAAAATCCATAAAAACGCAGAACAGACGCAAATTTTTCAGCTTCTCAGGCTTTGTGGAAAATTTGCGATCGGGCCGGACATGACCAAGTGCGAGTGTACCGGCTGTCTCGATGTCGTGAACATGTTGATGCACTTCGCGACAGAAGCCGAGGTGTCGCTTCTTTCTCCCCGCACAACTGCATTGGACCCAGGCACATCGAGTTTTGAATCGCGCGCCTGGCAGCCATGAACATGTTGAGGGACTTCCGGGGCTGAGGCTCGAAATCGCGTCGAGTTGCGAAATCGCGCCGAGCACGTCGCGACGGGTGTAGCGAGGCGTGTGAAAGTCGGCGCGGCATCCTCTGTCTCTCTCAGCGAAGTGGCGCGGCCCCGGGTCGTGGCGCTTTTGAACATGCTGAGGGACTTCCGGGACTGAGGCTTGAAATCGGGCGAGTTGCAAGGTCGCGCCGAACGGGGAACGCCAAGACATGTTGAGGCAGGTGCAGCGAAGCGTGTGAAAGTCGGCGCGACATCGTCTGTCTCTCTCAGCGAAGTCGCGCGGCCCCAGCCGTGGCGCTTTTGAACATGCTGAGGGACTTCCGGGACTGAGGCTTGCCATCGAGCGAAGTCGCGCCTCCGAACAGGAAAGCAAAGACATGTTGTGGCATGCGCAGCGCAGTGTATGAAAAAGTGCGTGGCATCGTGTGTCTCTCATACGGATATCGCAGCCGTGGCTGTGACGCTTGTAAACATGTTGAGGGACTTCCGGGACTGAGGCTTGAAATCGCGCGATTTGCGAAGTCGCGCTGCCGAACGGGGAAGCTAAGACATGTTGAGGCATGTGCAGCGAAGCGTGTGAAACATCGCACCGCATCGCTCGCGTCTCTCAGCGAAATCGAGCTTCGGTCGTGGCTTGACGCTTGGAACATGTTGAGGTACTTCCGGGACTGAGGTTTGAAATCGTGTGAATCGCACAATCTCTCACTGCTTTTTCGTCGACAGCGAAATCCCGCGATCACACATCGCGTGGAACCCAGCGGCAAAGACAGTGAAATCGCGCAGTGCTGTTCAGTGACCCGGCGTTTTGAACATGCTGAGGGACTTCCGGGACTGAGGCTTCGGAGCCTGACGCGCAAAATCGCGCAGGCCCCAGGAGCGCTGAACATGTTGAGACGGTCGCGCGTCTCTGAAAACGAAATCGCGCGGTTGACCCCACGAACATGTTGAGGGACTTCCGGGGCTCAGGCTTTGAAGCGAAACGCGCAAATCGCGCGGACGAGCAGACCCCTGGACTGCTGCACATGTCGAGACGGGTGCAGCGAGGCGTTTCACGAGCCTCGCGCCGCATCCCGCGGCTGTCGCAACGAAATCGCGCGGCTGTCCCCACGAACATGTTGAGGGACTTCCGGGACTGAAGCTTCGAGGCGATACGCGCAAACCGCAGGGAAATCGTGCTGCCCTCAAGATTTTCCATTTATGTTCGTATTTATTTTCTTTTTTATTTTGGACGAATGACGGAACTTATTGCCGAAGCTTGACAAAAACGACTGCAATAATTCGATTCAAGTTCAAAGTCAAAAGAGCGATTTGCGCGGCCGACCCTGTGAACATGACAAGGAACTTCCGGGGCTGAGGCTTCGAAGCGTGTTGTCCAAAAGCGCACTTGCGCGGCTCTGACATTCGCGTGCAATGAAACTGTGCGGGACAGTGGCAATGCACAGACATGGTGAGGGACTTCCGGGCCTGAGGCTTTCAAATGTGGAAAGCCGCGTTCGATTTGTCAAGATGCCACAATTTTTCCACCAATATATTTTTGGTTTTGATTTGAAAAGTTCCTTTGCTTGGAATCTCAAAACTCAAAGTAAAATCGCGCGGTTGATGTTGATGTCAAGAACATGACGGGGGACTTCCGGGCCCGAGGCTCTGAAGCGTGTCGTCCAAACGCGCACTTGCTCGGGTCTCACATAAATGCGCAGTGCGGGACAGAGCGGCCGCGTGTAGACATGATGAGGGACTTCCGGGACTGAGGCTGAAATTTATGTGGAAAGCGGCATTTTTTGTTTTCATTTGAAAAGTGCTTGGAATCGCAAAACTCAAAACGAAATCACACGGTTGATGACGAGGGACTTCCGGGACTGAGGCATTGAAGCGTGTCCGCTCAACGCGCACTTGTGCAGTGAAACGGCTTGCGTGGGACATAGCGGCAGCGCGTAAACATGATGAAGGACTTCCGGGCCTGAGACTTTCAAAAGGGTGCTGTGCCAACTTGTGCAGTGTGTGCGAAATCGTTCCGAACCCGAGCGACAAAACAAAACATGATGAGGGACTTCCGGGACTGAGGCTTTTGAAGCGTGTCCTCAACGTGCAATTGCGAGGCTCACCCGTGCAGCGAGAAGTTCTGCGGGTTGCAGCGGCAGCGCATAGACATGTTGAGGAACTTCCGGAGCTGAGGCTCAGAAGCGTGTCGCCAAAACGTGAAAATCGCTCAGAGATCGCGCCGCTCTCCAGCACCGACTTTGCGCGGCTGGTGCTGTGAACATGATGAGGGACTTCCGGGTCAGGGGCATTGAAGCTTGCAACGCCAAACAAACTTGTGCTGTGTGTCAGAAATCGTTTTCGAGCCGGGCGACAACGCAAAACCATGTTGAGCGACTTCCGGGCCTGAGGCTTGGAAGCGTAACACGCAAAACCGCATCGTTCGGAATCGTGGCGCTCTTGACAAGCAGCGACTTTGCGAGGCTGCTGCAAACATGTTGAGGGACTTCCGGGACTGAGACTTGTTCTCGTCGAGACACCTAAAAATCGCCATTTTTCCGCACAGGCGAGCACACACAGAAATCGCATGAACTGAACACATTCGCAGACATGTTGAGGGACTTCCGGGCCTGACGCTTTGAGGCGTGACACACGAAATCGCACGGAAATCTCGCGCCCCTGGACAAGCAGCGAAGTCGCGCGGCAGGCGCTGTGAACATGTTGAGGGACTTCCGGGACTGAAGCTTTGTGCACTTTGAAGCGTGTTGATGGGGTTTTCATTTTGATGTGACGTTGACGCCAGCGTCAAGTTTGGGTCGACGTCACAAGAATGGTCTGTCCCATTTGTTGACGCCCACCCTCAGGTCATCCAGCAAGACTAAGATTGAGCTCAACTTTTTGCCCTTTGAGTCGGTACCAATGTGCAACGAACAGGTGGTCACTCATACGAGATCGCGCGGACACAAGCGGCAAGACATGTTGAGGGACTTCCGGGCCTGATGCTTTGACCAGTGACACGCGAAATCGCACGAAAACCGCGCGCCCCTGGACAAGCAGCGAAATCGCGCGTCTGGTGCTGTGAACATGTTCAGGAACTTCCGAGACTGAGGCTTCTAAGCCCTGGGAGACAATTGTGCCGAGTGCGTTTCTCCACGAGCATTATCGCCAAACATGATGAGGAACTTCCGGGGCGGAGGCCTCAAACATTCTGATGTGTGTTGAGGGGTTTTATTGACGGAAAGTTGTGGCAACACGAAGACATGTTGAGGGACTTCCGGGCCTGAGGTTTCCGAGCGTCTGAGCATCTGAGCGCGCGAATTGCGCGTCACTAACACAGCAGAGAAACCGCAAAACATGAGAGGGACTTCCGGGCCTGAGGCTAAAGATTATGCGCCGCTCTCGACCAGCAGTGATTCGCGCGGCGAACCGCCGCTAAGCATGACGAGTGCCTTCCGGGACTGAGGCTGTCAAGCGTGAAACGCGAAAGCGCACCGAGCGGAAAAGAGCGACTTTCTCCACTGAGGCAAATCGCGCGGCCGAAGCATGGAACCACGCGCCCGACGTGAAACATGGTGAGGGACTTCCGGGACTGAGGCTCTGAAGCGTGAAACGCCAAATCGCACAGAGAAATTCCGCGGACTGAAACAAGTCGCGTGGACACGTTGAGATGGGACGCAGTGAGTAAAAGAAAAGACGGAATCGTGCAGCTGGCGATGTCCGAGTGCGTGCGCTTTGGTTCGGATTCGTCACTGCCCTGCAGAAGGGTTCAGGGCTTTCTTGCTGGGGAGGATTGTGTGGAGGGACCTATTTGTCGAAAATAATGCAGTTTCAACTGCAATGAAACGAAAATCACTTTCCTTGCAAAAGCAAGGTCACTTTGGAAATTGTTGAAAAATTTTGCCTGCGGAACACAAAATTTGCACTAATTTGCAAATTTGCCAGGAGAAACTTGTTGCAGGGCCTGATTCCGCAGAAAACTTTGTGAACAATTTGCAATGGATAAACTGGTCCCATTTGGAGCTCTGTGCAGCAAGATTGTGAAGCACAGTTGCATCATTTCATGTGTGCTCCAGTTGCATTTCTCTTGAAACTGGAGTCGTTCTATTCTATCAGTCATTTCGTCCCATTTGGTCTCTTTTTGTTTCTTTTTCAGCAAAAGTAAAAACTTTGACTCCCTGGGCAAGTTTGTTTTCCTCTGTGTTGGAGTGCTCTTGCACAAAGAGAAATGCACGTGGATTCCTTCACAATAGTTTAGCTGTCCCTCAGAATTTGCGCAGTGACCTTGCACACTCCCAAGGACAAAATGTTCACATGTGTAACATTTTCTGTTTGTGATTGATGAATTTACACGGTACAGCACAAAAATGCGCAATTTTTGTGAGATTGTAGTTTTTCTGTTCAGCTTTGTTGGTTGACATCAAGACTCTCGTGGGGACGAAACGCGAACGAACCGAACGGCACGTCTGGTGCAGATGCACCGCGAAATCGCGCCGCGACGCGACATGTCCAGGGCTGAGGCAGCCATGCGTTTCGCCAAGGTCGCGCGCCTCCGACAGACAGCGAAGTCGCGCGGCCGCGACGCTGAACATGACGAGGGACTTCCGGGACTGAGGCAGTGAAGCGTTTTGCCCGTGAAAGTCGCGCGTCCCTCGATGCCACAATTTACACACCTCGAAATCGCGCGTTGTCGCTGAACATGCTGAGGGACTTCCGGGACTAAGGCAGCCAAGCTTGATCCCCGTGAAAATCTCTTAGCGCTCTGTGGCGCATTTTCAAACACATTGCGAAATCGCGCGACTCTTTCCCTTTTGGGACTTGCGACGCAACTCACGCTGAACATGATGAGGGACTTCCGGGTCTGAGGCAGCCAAGCGTTTCGCCCATGAGAATCACACGGTGCCACTCGAAAGCGCGAGATTTCAAGACGCACAGCCAAACAGTGCGTTGTCGCTAAGCATGCTGAGGGACTTCCGGCACTGAGGCTTCCAAGTGTGACACGCGAAATCGCGAGGCTGTTTCACGTGCAGCTAAATCGCGCGTTCCTCTCACAAATCGCGCGGCTGACGCCAAACATGTTAGGGGACTTCCGGGACTGAGGCTGCCGTTGCGCAAGACGTCCGAGCGGTCCCAGCTGGTCCTGTTTCTCAGACTTGTTCCCAAAAGTTCTCTCGATGATGAGATATCTCTACATTCTAGTTTGGATTAAAAATATTAGCCATTTGTCAAAAAACATTGAAAAAATTAGATTTGAGGACTTTTGGAGAAAACGTTTGGAATGCTTCAAAAGGGCATCTTATCTTCAAGAAATACACAACAATGAATGTGACAGGAGAAAATTTAGAAATCTTCGCAGAGACAGGGGGAAAGAAAAAAAACACTCTCAAATACAATTTGGAACCAGAGCCGAATCGCACGGACCAACACACCGACCTCACGTGCTGCAGACGCAAAGACATGCTGAGGGACTTCCGGGCCTGAGGCAGCAAGACGTCTCACCCTCGGGTGAAAACCGCGCGTCTGTCAAACACACAGCGAAGCGAAATCGCGCGTTGTCTGTCGCTGAGCATGTTGAGGAACTTCCGGGGCTGAGGCAGCCAAGCACGACGCACAGTTTCGCGCTCTCAAGTTCTCAACTGCGATGACACAGATACGAGGTTGTATCCAACCATTGTAAGAATTATCATGTTCGAAGGACATGGGTGGTTGATTCGAGACAACTGATTTCATTCACATTCTCAGTGCAGACTGGCCAATTGGCTTCACGGGCGAACA
>JAAUXT010108074.1_pt1 | contig 17741 bp, 25 predicted proteins | sample 7278171 | NCBI WGS metagenome assembly JAAUXT01 (sample SAMN14350112, study PRJNA611818) | marine sediment metagenome | isolation source: surface marine sediment (1.8m) | place: French Polynesia: Moorea | collected 2018-08
CAAGCTCTGTGCAGCCTGTATCACACTTCAAGCTCTGTGCAGCCTGTATCACACTTCAAGCTCTGTGCAGCCTGTATCACACTTCAAGCTCTGTGCAGCCTGTATCACACTGGACACGTCATGTGTCAGGCGTTGCGCCCCTGAACACGTCAGTGTGAACGGCACAACGCTCATTGGATCGTACGTACTTGTTCATGCTTTGTCGCACCCACCCAGAGGCTGCGTCCGACTGCAAAACAATGCAAGTTGCACGATGGCGCCACAACTACGGTTCCTTGCGTGAAGCGTGAACCAGCTGACACACGGCCGACTTGTGCCTTGTGCAGAAGCTCGTCTTCCCTTCAGGGTCGGAGACTCGAGCCTTCAGCCCGCTGTGTTCCTTTGCAGGGCGGCCGGTGCTGAGCAGCCACTTCTCGGCGGCGCAGACGCACCTCCTGCTCACCGTGCACGGGCTCCCGAGAAAGGTGCGCGATATTCTCCCATGGTCGCGCAGACTGTTGTGCGTTTGTCTGCACTTCTCCACGTCACTGCGTCCTTTGACTTGTTCAGGGGCACATCGGGCAACAGTGTGCGCGATCCCGGGTGTGAAATTTCCCCTTCAGACCCAGGATAGCACAGACTTGTGTATTGTGGCCCTGCAAAAGTGACAGGTGCAGGGATGCAAGGCGTACTCCTTTGACACACGAGGCCTGAATAAAAGAGTGAATCACTGTTGGATTGTACATGTTCGCGTGCCCTCTGCGCGCAAATCGAACAGACCCACGGCAGATTCTCCCCGTTCTCTCGCCGCAGCCCCCGGAGGAGGAGAACGGCCCGTCGCCGCAGGGATTCCTCTGCGTGTGGAACGTGAACGAACCGTCCGCGCCAAACAGGTCAGTCTGCGTGCGTGCGTGCGCGCGTGCGTGCGTGCGTGCGTGCGGAGTGTGTTGACGTGGTCTGTGCGAGCGACGCCTTTGGTATTTCCACATGATGGTGTACGTCTGCCCTCTGTTCGTTTGTTGTGATTTTGTGTCGGTGTCTACGTGATGCGAAAAGTTTCTAAAATGGGAGAAAAATCAGATCGAGTCTGACGCACTTTGAATCACAAGTGAAATTTAATGTTGTGTCAACAGGTCAAGGTCAGTAGGTTCTGAAAGCAAGTTGAAATCAAACAAGGTGCGTTCTGAATGCTGTGAGGTGTTCTGTCTCATCTCTGTTCTTCTGCCCCGCAGGATCCTGGTGAGCGAGTCGGAGCCGCGCTGCTGCTGCTTCAGCCCCGGCAGCGCCACGTTCGCCTTCGCCGGAATGGTGAGTGACCTCGCGCTGTCACTCTCACTGGGTGGTTTTCAAACAAGGCGCCCATGTATCCGCAGCGTACTGTACGAGTTGCGTTCGCTGTGACGGTGGAAAATGTCGTGTGATGGTTGATATCTTCCTGTGAATTGCTCCCGAGAACAGCAAGGAAATTGTTCAGTTACAACCTTGTTTCCCACCGCATCTCTTCTGTGTATGTGTGTGTGTGTGTGTGTGTGTGTGTGTGTGTGTGTGTGTACGTGTGTGTGGTATTTCTGAAGTTTCCTCCACAAGACAAGAAAAGAGCCTGACGCACGGCTCATGGCTTTCCACGGGACGCTGAGTTCACCCGCCATACGAGGTGTTGGTGTCACGGTGATGCTGCGCGTTGCAGAGTGAGGGGTCGGTGGCGGTGTGGGATCTGCGCGAAGCGGCGTCTCAGCACAGGAAACACGCGACGGCGGGCAGGGAGTGGAGCCTCCGCTACCCCACCTACAACACAGGTACCTGCCACACGAGTGAAGCCAGGCGAACCCCCAGGGCCGAATTCAGGATTCAGAGCGCAAGAATTTATATCTGCTGGCGCGCGAGCACGTTATTTCACGGACCGAAGTGAAACCTGCTCTCGCTCACTTGAACCCGAGAAAGTTGGATCGGCCCCTGGATTCTGACACATGGAGTCGCCATGGTTCCAGAGGTGTCTGCTCTACGGACCTTTGACAGAACTCGCATATTTCCAGTTGCAAGGAATATTTGTTTCAACAAAAGATTTATTGGTTTCCAGCTGCCGTGCTACACAACGAGAACCACATGAGTCCGGTGTGCAGCGTCGCCGCGATCGGAGGAGCAGCTTCCGGTGATGTCACGTCCGGTTCAGGTCAGTCACGTGCTCACGTCACGTGTTCGTGTCACGTGGTGTCATCGCGTCCACCATGACCTGCCGCAGAAACATAACGGAGAACCAACGTGCATTGTTCCGTACAGTCTCTCAACTTTTGTGGACCGGGTCCTCATGAGTACTCACTGAAATTGTGCTTTCTGTTCCAGAGGAGGCGGGGTTGTCATTCCAACTCGCGACTCTGGAGGAAAACTCAACCGTCCACTTGTGGGTGAGTAAAGTGCCAGGCGTCTTCCCGTCTGAGTGAAGCTCTGTGTTCAGAATCAGGTCATGTTTGACCTTCAGTTTGACCTGTGACGCTGGTTGACGCGCCCGTGTCGCCCGCAGGTCGTGGCGGAGCTGAGTCGCGCGGACCTCGCGGGGTCCGAGTCGGACCTCGGCCTCGCGCCGGGCGGGAGGGTCCGGCTCGTGCGCAGCTCCACGCTCAGCCTCGAGAACCCGCTCAGGTGAGAACCTGACCCTCAGGTGGGGAGTGCCTCTCATGTCTTGACTGAGAACCTGCACAGGTTTTTGGTTTCCTTTGACAGCAGTCACGTGTTGCAGGGACGCGCGCCTGCTCACCATGATTATGACGTCATGTATTGCAGGTATACATGCCTGCGCATTGTGACGATGACCTCATGAATTGTTGTAGGGACGCGCGGCTGCGCACTGTAATGAAGTCGAGCGAGCTGCAGCTGCTGCCGTCCGACCCGTCGCACTTCTACGTCGCCACCAACACGGTAGGGGGCGCCGCCGGAGGACGCGCCGCTCATGCCTGGTGCACACTGAGGCCGAATCACACTGCACGTCTTTCTGAAAAAGCAGTTTTGCCAATCACGTTTCGTGACACAACTTCTGATTGGTTGAGTCGTGTCTTCGACCTGCAAGCATCAAGATTTTGCGTCTCTCCAGTCCTCAATGTGTGTCGCCTCGCAAGCGATGCAAGGCACATCCAGCGTGTAAAGAGGCGGGAAGCTGGGGCACTTCAGTTCGCTTGTTCAAACAACTTTGCCCCGTGTCTGCTTGCCTCGCCCTGCACTGTGCTGTCCCCGCTGCAGGGCTGCGTGCTGCACGGGGTGAGGTACGGCGGCCGCGCCCCTCCGCGCGCGCTCAGACCCGACGACGAGTCGCAGCTCAGCGTCACGTGCCTCGACTTCTCTCCGTTCCCGCCAAATCTGCTTCTGGTGAGTAACTTCCGGTTGTACAGTACTTCCGGTGGGGGAGTGGCACGAGAGGAAGGGCCTGTCGCTATACGCCTTTGGCGAACGCGTCTGAAAACAGTGCTGCAAAAAATAGCGACGCAGGGCATGGCACATGGCGCACGTTCACCTGCTGCAGCTTGCAATGCGTCCCTCAGCAGTGAGCACTGTGTCGCCAATGATGGAAATCCTCACCCTGGAGAACCTGAAATATGCAGGACAGCAACTGTTGCCCAACAGTTCTCTGTGTTATTGGGTTGAAACAGAAAAGCACCAGGCAAGAATTTTGCAGCACGCACATTTCCGTTTCCCTGTCAGCATCTCACTGTTGTATTCTCGGTTGCAGGCGGGCTGCTCCGACGGTAGCCTCAGGCTCTACAACCCCACCAGCGGTGAGTCCTGTGTCCCCTGTATTCTTCTGCGTTGTCTTCCTTTGTTGGGTCTTTTCCGATTCTTGTTTCTCCGCTGACGCCCCCACCCCCTTGTTCGCGCAGAGTCGCCTGTGTTGGTGTGGCCGCGCGCGGTGGACGCAGGCCGCGCCGTGCGCTCCGCCCTCTGGTGCCGCTCGCGCCCGTCCGTCTTCTTTGTGCTGGACGCGGCGTCGCACCTCTACACGTGGGACCTGCTCATGAACCAGAGCGAGGCGCTCAAGACGGAGCGCGTCTCCGAACACAGGTGAGGGACAAACACACGCGCACATAAACATGCAGGTGAGTGCCTCCCCACACGCACGCACAAAGAAAACACGCACACACACACACACACACACACACACACACACACATCTGAGTGTTTCCACCACGCACACTCACACACACACACAACAACAGGTGAGACGCGCACACACACGCACGCACACACACGGCACATACACACACACGCAAACACACACAACCACACACACAAGTGAGTGTGGGTGCGAACACAGTTGTACCTCATCCGCCGTCAGATCAGACGATCTTTTTGGCCATTCTCTAACTGCCTGTGCGGCGTCTTGTGACAGCGGCGGCGTCTGTTTCCAGGGTAACGAGCATTGCGTTATCCAACGACCACAGTGCCACGGGACTGGGCGCTCCGGGACGGAGGCCGCAGATGGTGAGTTCTTCGCTCTCCCGACGTCCACACAGCGTGTGGGGATGAGGCGTGTCACACTTGATGCGTCGCACAACAACACACTGTGTTTGTGTTTGGGCGTCATGCAGAGCGTCCCACTGCAAGTTGATGAGCGTTCTCTGGACTGAGTGATGCAGCACTTGTGCACAAGTTTATGAACAAGACGCACGGCGTTTCCAATGAATTATGCTTCAGACACCGCACTGACATGTGCTCTTGTTTGTCTCGTCCTCAGCTGATCGGGCTCTCGACGGGGGACGTGGAGGTGCACACCCTGAGTCAGAAGTTCTCGGCGCTCATCCCGGACGAGCCACGGCAGTTCGAGCTGCTCCTGGACACCTCACTCTGATCGGCGGGGCGGGAGGGCCGGGTGGGGGGCGCCATGAGGGACGGGTGGATCCGGATGGGTGGGGCAGTTGAGCCGCCACAGTTCCAGCTGCTCCTCGACACCTTGGTCTGATGGGCGGGTGGGGTGGGTGGGCGGTATGCGATGACGGGTGGGGCAAGTGGGAGGGGCAGGTGGAGCAACAGCCAATTGCAGCAGCTTGTGAGTTCTGCGATCTTGTGGGCCGGGAGGAGTGGGCAGGGCAGAACGGAGCATTCACTGATGCTCATGTCTGACTGGAACGTTGCTCATTGAATTCCTGTATCGTCGACCCGGCCACTGCAGACCGGTGAGAACGAATAGGTTCGCACCAAAAACACACGTCAGACATGATGCACGACTGATCAAAAGTCGTGCAGGGCTGGATCCAGGGACCCGTAACGCGGATAAATTTGCAATGGGGAAGGACGCTGCTCCAGGAAATGTTGAATCTGATGTCGTTATCTGAACCGGTGTCCTGTGCGTCAGGCCTTCATTCGAGCGCAGCGAATTTTCGGAACTTTCCCGTTTTTGTGGTGAAACTTGTGAAACGCAGTGGTACTTGGCGAACGAGCCGTTTAAGCTTTTAGGCTCGAGTGATTCGAGTCGGGTCGTCGCCACGTGAATCAGAAAATCTACTGACTGTTGCCTTTCTGTCGCATTTGTGTTTGTGCCAAGCAACTATGTGTGTGTGTGTGTGTGTGTGTGTGTGTGTGTGTGTGTATGTGTGTGTTCGTGATGGGTCACCCGTGTGTCATCTTGTGCCGCTATATTGAACCCGTTCGTACCGTGGCCTTGCGTGACGTTGACTATTGAAGTTGTTGCTGTATTTTTCTGATCTGCGCGACTTTACACGATGTGATACGAACCGTCCCGTTCAACGAATCCGCCCCGCACGAACGGGTCTCACTCTCCAACTCGAACAGGATTTTGGAATTTCGCGTGACGTATCTGGTGTCTTTGTCAAAATGAAGTGGGGAGTGAGGCCTGTGCGCGCGTTCTGCCTGTGATACTGAATATACCATCCACATTGTTCAATGCCTGAACAAGCGTCGCGTTCTGTTGAAATCTCTGTTGGGAATGCTACACTGTGTAGAAATTTGTTTTTTGCCCTGTTACACATTTTCTCGTCTTCTACCACATTCCTGAAACCAAGCACCTTGTGGTTCGTTCGCACTGATCGTGTCCGCAGTTTCCCGTCCAATCAAGGAGGGCGTGGTCCCTCGTGTGAAAGTTCCGACCGGAAGCTGTGGTCACGTGCGCAGACACGGCGTGAGCCACGGCGCAGTCCAACACCAGGGGCAGATCTCGATTGAAATTATTTATTCCTCTTTCAGTTACAGATTGAAAGTAAGAGAACAATTGTTGGTATCTTGTAGTTTCTGCAAAAATCTGTATTTTGTGCTGCGTACATTTGTTCACTTTGTTCACGAAAAATATACAACTTGCGATGAATCCGTTTCATCCCGTGTCTGGCCGTTTGTGAGGGACATTGGTCCGCAACATGGTTCGTCGGGGGAATCCTAATGTCCCAGTCTCCACGCTGTGTGTCACTATGGTTCGTTGGTGGACTCAGCCTCAGTGTATCCTCAATTTGTGACGGTTCACACATGCTGGACAAGTGTATCCTGCGAAATCACACTACCTTTCGAGACCTTTGGTCAAAAAACAAAAAAAAAGAGTTGTGTGAAGGAACAGGAACTGTTTATGTGTGTGAACTCACTACAGAGGGCACGCACGAGAGGCTTTGTGACGTCAGCGCTGCAGAAAGTCCCTTCACACAATCCTCTCACCGTGCAGTTGTGAAGCTGGTCGGTGTTCCGTGGCAGTGTTTCTGTTGTCATGGTTACAACACAGTACACAGGGACCACAGCGTCACTGTCGGGAAACAACACGTGAGAGTCCCCACTTCTGGTAAATTGCGATTCACGTCGCGTTGGGTCCGTTCCGAAAATCACGTCGCAGAAGTTTCTGCTCTGCTGTCAGTCCTGACAGGTGACGTTCAATTTCACGGGATTGAAAGGGGAAAGAATGGAAAGAATGGGATCAATTGTCTGATCGGACGCATCCAGAGACTGAGCGAAAACAAAAAAATCTCCCTTCACAGAAATGTCCTCTCAGCATTGCTTCTCTGAACCTTTCCAACTTGCCACGTTAGTTTGTAAAGTCCGCCCCTGTACGCTGGTGTTGTTTACTCCTTCTGTGGCAAACCGGAAGCAGAAGCGGCGTTCTTCAGAAGTGCATCGCCTCGTCGCTCACGTGGATGACGGGCGACGACCTGCGCTGCTCACCAGGGGGCGGCGCCGTCGGGATCGTCGTGCGCACCATGAACTTCCGGTTGGCGGCGCCGCTGCTGACGGAGCTGGCGTTACTGTGCTGCCGCCGCGGCCCGGTCGACGACCCGTCGCTCGTGATGCTGAACTGACGCACAGGGCCGCTTCCGTTCGACACGACAACGGAGGCCCCACCGGAAGGGACGTTCTGACGACTTCCGGTCGAGTACTCGCTGGTGTACGTGTAGTTGCTGATGACGTGCGAACCCGAGTTGCCGACGCCGTTGCGATTGTCGACGTTTCCATTCATCATGATCACTTCCGGTGCCGTCGTTGTCTGGGTGGCGGCGTTGTTGGTTGGCGGCGTCGCGGACGCCTGATTCCTGGCGTTGTTGTGTGAAACCATCACCTTGCCCCCGCTATCCATGCGCATCCCGTAGGAGCCGTTGCTGTATTTGAGGGGACGTTGCCGTGACGACGTGTTGGACGCGACGCGGGTCACGTCGACGCGGTGCACGTCCTCGAGCGATGGACGCCGCACGTAGAGACTCACGTCCTGCCACATCGCGGGGTCCTCGCCGTCCTCGCTGTTCACCGGCGATATCTCCACCCGGTCGCCCCCGGCAGCCTTCCCCTGCTCGTACTGGATGTCCCGGATGTGCGTTCTGGACGCTCTGGACGAATGTGGATTCTGCGGCCCGTGGACACCAGCGGGCTCCAACGCCGCTTCGATGACGTACTGACTGTCAGAAATGTGACGCACGTCTTGAGAATCCCCGTTGAGCTGCTTCTGTTGGGACGCGCGGTTTATGACGTCATTGTGGTGTCTGGACAAATCAGGAGGCTCGCTGTGCAGGATGCGCTCGGCGGTGACCTCGGAGATATGGCGCTGACCGTTGATTGGCTGCTGAGCGCCGTTCTGCAGTTTGATTGGCTGAGCGCGTCCCGGGGGCCGGGACAGCGTGTAGGAGTCTGCGTTGGAAGGCTGGCGGTACACTCTGCACGAGGAAACAAGTGGGTTTGTTCTGACACGCGCAACACATGAAGATTCCAGAAGTGGATCAAATAGGGCTCGACCTTCAAGTATTCTGCTTTCACCATTCAGCGTTCACACACACGCACGCGCACGCATACCTGCTGATGTCGGACGCGCGGGACAGCGACGCTGGCGGCGCCGGCTTCACGTAGACCGGGCGGTACGGAACCACGTAGCCACGTCGCACCTGCGTCGCGTACACGTCGCTCGGCGCGTAGCGGCTGCCGCCCCCAAACTCTGACCTGCGACGTGAAACGTGGAACGTGCGGAAGTGGGTCAAGAACGTGGTTGCACTGAATGCGTCTCGCGTTGCCCGTCAGCACAAGCATTTGGGAGCTGCAGACCCATGCAGCCTTTGCGCATGTACAGAGAAAACGCCTTGTAACTCCCCGTCTGAACTGTAAGGGGTCGCACAACGAGACTTGGGCGCACCGTGAATCTTGTGCGCACGCGTTGCGCCCAGCGAAATCTGTTTCGCTGCGCATTTCAACATGCAGCTGGAGCCACGCAAAACTTGGTTCACTCTGCGACACACTTGAACAAAAATCTCTCTGTTCTCATGATGCGGCAACGCAACGCAGGACTATCGTTCATGCGCTGCGCTGCCATCAACGAGGAAGGCTTGAAACGCACAACACTCCCGTTCTGAGTTTGTGCAGATTGCTCACACTTTGCCTTTCATGAATGCCAAAGGTGGAACTTTTCCTCAGAGAGCAAGCGAAGCGTGAAGCGAGCGACCCTGACCCAAAAGCGCCACAGCCTTTATGAAACAGGTTCTTTCGAACAAGTGTACGATTGTGATTTGTTCGCAACAACATTGCTGAATGTATTGACTCTGCCCAGCAGCGACAAGTGGACAATTCATGCAGGAAGCACGCGTGTGAGATCCAACCTCGTCACGAACAACAAAAGTTGAGATTTGTTGTTGGCCCACAGAGACGGGACAAAGCGCTTGTTGTGTTGGGCGCGTCAACGTTGCGCCCCTGCATGGGCGGTGCGTTGCTTTGGCACGTCAGTGCCCTTTCTGCATGCAGGGACACCACGCATGACGCCTCTGTTGCGATCCCCTCTGAAAGACGTTCGGGCACGCCCACGTGCGTGCGATAGGCAGAGTTTTTGTCTGCATCGCGTAAGCACTCGGTGCTCCGTCACGAGTATAGTTGCGAATGGTAACGTCCAGTTGCCATTGCCTGACACCTTCAGCGTAAACGCAATCCTGTTGGATACTTGCAGTGTACTTGTCTGCAGTGTACTCACCCGTACTTCTTTGTGGCGGCGGTGTAGGCGGGCGCCTGGAGGCGGCGGTACTTGTTCCTCTGGTGCAGGTAGTGGATCTCGTCGACGCTCGTCGTGCGGTTGATGGTGGACGCTCCGGCCCTGCGCAGCGACCCGGTCGGCAGGTACTCGATCTGTGCGCAGGCGCGACAAACACAGACGTCTACAGGTGCGTGAAACGTGTCAGTCGGATCTGGGGCACGCTCCGCACCTTCAGGCCGGGTTCACACAGGATGCGTCGTGCGTTGCGTGCCCGCGCACGTTGCTGGGCCTTGCGTCAACGCAACGCCGATAGACTGGGACGCCAAGCTTGGCTTGAACCCAGGCGAATCCACGTCTGGGTAGCGGCACTAAATTGCACCGCTGTTCATTTCAGCGTGTCCAGTGAGCCGAACGTACTTGGAGGTGACTCCGTTACGTACTGAACTGTGAGAGCGATGAATGCGTGTTGTGCTCGGATCTGTTTAATTTGGGTTGATGCGCACGTTCACGCTCTGATTGTCAGAACGTGTGTCGTGCAGTGTTGAAAAGCGCAATTGTTCCTGTGGCTGAAATTTATGCGCATTCCCGTGAGATATTGTCAGCATGGGAAATGCACGTTGACCACGTCTTTTTCATCGTCGTGGTTTGCATTACAGAGCATCAAAGTCGCTGTGCACTGATGTTTGACGCTCTTTGGCGCTGAACACACACCGGTACGTTGCCTGGCAACTCCGATTAAATTCAATGGCGCTGCAGGCTCAAGTTGACGGAGAGTCCGTTGGCCTGCACAGGGACGCCCCCTTTACGTTGCAGATTCAGGGAACCAACCCCTTGCTCACTGAGCACGACAGAAGGTCCCCATGTCATGAACCCACCGGTGTTTGCTTGCTCGTTGTACGTGTCAAAACGTGTGTATCTCCCCTTGTGTTGTGTGAGTACGTGGTGAGTACCTGTGGCGAGTACGAGTACTCGCTGTAGTTGGACGGGCGCGGCCTCCCGATGGGCAGCGTCGCCACCGACTCGGCCACGACGCTGCGCGCGACGCCGCCGCCGGCGACGCTGACGTCACGCGACGACGCTATGACGCGCGTCGGGTCGAGCACCACTTCCGGCAGATCACGTGGGAGGAAGGCAGCCTCGTTCTCGTCGACGGGCTCCAGCTTGTAGACGACGGTCATCTCGTCGGAGCTGTCGTCCATCTCGGCGTCGTGCAGACTGCAGGACACAAGACGAGATCGATGTGAAAGAGCTCATAAGTCTGTGTGTCTCACGGGCCCAAAGTGTGATTGAGGTGAGGAGGCTCCACCTCTTGTGGGAGGAATGCGGGTGTGAACTCGAAATGTTCTTCCAAAACAAGGACAGAGTCTCGGACTTGGTCGAAGATAACAAATTCACAAGAAATTGGGGGAGGGGGGTCACTGCTGGGGCTTGATCCACTCTCCATGGACGGGTCTCTGTGGGATCTGTGATGTCAGGTTGTTGATGAGGGGAACAACCAGGTGGAGGTTGACCAGTAAACCTTCGTTTGAGGTTCTTGCCACCCCAGGGTTTCCTCAGGGACCTTGGTCTTCGAGGCCGAGATGAGGTGACCTTGGCTCCCAGAGGCCTGTCTGTTCTGCTGTGATGCAACCACGTCTTTCTTGACCCAAGTTGAACTGTGAAATTTTGATGTTCCCAAGGGCCCGCGTGAATCTGCACCGGGAGAATTCTACTGTTACACCTGGGCTGCTCGGATGGTTCTGAATGCACGCACCACACACAGTGCATGTCAACACAACCGGGGGCAGTGTTGCGCGCAGTGCAGGCCCCTTGCGTGCTGAATGTATGGACAAGCTTGGCGTGACTGACGTGCTGACATTCTTGCGCTATTCACAAGCCGAGTGCATTCCCAGGTTACATTCCGCGCAGCCAGGAACTGTAAACGTCAAAATGCTTCAAGGAGGGACCTGAGAGGTGGATCCAAGGGAGGTGACATTGGGCGGATCCGTGGGAGGCCACAGGTGGATGCAAGCGGATTCGGGGGGGGACAACAGGTGGACCGGGGGTGACACGGGTAAATCCAAGGGTTCTTTGGGTGAGTCCAGTGGGGATCGGCATTTGACTGACCTGAAGCTTGACCTTCGTCCGAAGAGGGGGCAGGGAGCAATCGGAATTTGAAAACAGTGTCATGAGAAATAAGAATTCAGAGTGAATGAGGACGGCCCCACGTCTGGGTACTGGTCCCTCTGGTTGTTCTCTCGTTCCGCAGTCGGGACCTGGTTGAGCAGCCTCTGCTCCGGTGCCAGCTCTGCCTGAGGATTTTCCAGCGAAAGGTACACAAAGTGAGCGGGCTCATCATGATGTGCTGCTCAAACCAGTGTGTGTGTGTGTGTGTGTGTGTGTGTGTGTGTGTGTGTGTGCGTGTGTGTGCGCGTAATAGTCGATACCAAGAATTACGGAACCACGCCTTGTCCGAGAGCAGACTGAAGAATGGAGAAAAAGGGAACAGCTCCCCTGGCCCTGAACGTTTCTTTTTCCACACCACAGTGTTTCAGAGGTGTTGTTTGGGTGCCGCTTCAGGTTGGTCGCCGATTGAACCTTGAACCTTGAACCTGGTTTTGTGAACTTCAGGTCAATTTGCAAATCAAATCCCCCAATGCACAAATTCGACAGATTTGCTTCAAATCTCACAGATCTTGAGTTCCTCCGCTGGAGCTTCTGCCATCCACCGCAGCACGAAGAAGGTACAGTATCAAGAAACCACCGTTACATCTCCAGGTTGACATGATACATCAGGTGGGCCCTTGTTGTGGCGGAATTTCTCTCTCTCTCGCAGACACCTTTCAATGGCAAGTTTTCAGTTTTCATTTGAAGCGGAGAAATGCTCCCACGACCTGCGAGGATTAATCTCAGGTTCTGCCACAAAGGACTGCTCACTCCCAGACAAGGCTTCTCGCAGTGTGCTGAGGCTTGGTTCACATCAGATGCGCCTCTCCGCACAACAGGTCACCCGCCGCCCATTGACGTGACGCGGACGCTACGCCTGACGCATCCTGTGTGAAACAGACTGAAGACGAAGTCTCTTCACTGTAGGAATCGGTTGATGCTGCGACATGTTTTCAACAGAGATGCTTCAACAACGAGATTTGACTGATAAGGGCGAGAATGATTTGCTAATTTTCAAGTTCCAAACCCGTGAAAGGAAAGATGCTGCGAAAGAATTTGACGTTAATTGCACAACACAACACCAGTGTTCACATTCAGTTCGGGTTCACACTGGCTCCGTCAGGCGCCACGTTCTTGTTGGCAGACACGCTGGCTGTACATTGCTGCATCTTTGCACCGCTCTACCGCGGAAGATGAATTGATTTGTGCAGGGGAGCAACGTTTGACGCATCTGAGGCAAACAGTGCAAAGCCTGAAAATTACCATGTTGGGTGTCAAAAAGAACCTTTCGAGAATGTGCAAATTTTGACAGTGCCCTTTTAATGTCGTTTCGTGTTGTGTTTGTTCCCCGTCGGATGTTTTCAAGACTTTTTCTTCACTTCGACCCACATGATTCAAACACCTTGCGCAGTTTGGCAAATGTTCACAGCCCCACAATGGACGGGTTCGGTGGGACACACAGGTGCTTCCGCCGTGTCCTCACGTTCGGTGTGCTTTTGTGACAGATAGAATCTAACATGGGAAGATCTGCTATCTTGGCGGAGAGTGTGATCCTGGGTTACGTCTCCATTCTTGATTCCTTACAAGTTGACTACTTGCTGGCTGTTGACTCTCTCCGCTGTTATCTCAAGGGACCAGGATCGTGCACGAATGCATTGATGACTCCGACAGGAGTTTTACTCGTAGCCACGGTCTCATCCTCAGTTCCAGCTTTGCGTTGAAACACACCTGGTGTGTGTCTGCATGTCAGTGCTTTGTGGTGAGATGACACACAACTGTGAGAGAAAGAGACAGACAGACAGAGAGGGAGGGAGATGGAGAGAGAGAGAAAGAGAAAGAGAGAAAAGAGGAGGAAGATAGAGAGAAGAAAGAGAAAGAGGCTGTTCAACACCAGGAGCTTTGATTGATTTTGCTTGTTGTTTCCTTGATGACATTGCATCCTTTCTCCAGTTGGACTCGCTCGAGGAAGTCCACAACTCTCGCACAATTCTGAAGACTTGGTTCTGACGACTGAGACTCAGCGAACAATCCTGACAACCTGAGCCAAACCACCAAACGTCCATCCATTTGAATCACTTTCTGGCAAGAACAGAGTTGTGTATGTTTCCCTTTTGCTTTGATGGTTTCACCATTTGCTTGACAAACACGGCATTTTAGATGCGGAACAACAACACGCACCGCAGGGCTGTAGAGAGACAGCAGACACAGACACCCCCTGGGTCCTCGCTACAGATAAGCTCGGAGACGTGCATGTAGGTATTTCAACTGCACAACACTCTGAAACTTCAACCTTCAATCAACAGGCTCAAAATTCCTGCACTGGGACTCCGTTTGACAAAAGCACAAAAGACATTAATTTTCTACTACGTTGTGAACCATGGCAGATTGTGTACAACAAATAATTGAGGCTGTCAGCTGTGGCACCGAGGCTTTGGACGTCAGAATCACGGTGTGAGAAGAACAAGGCTGCATGGAGTGGCTACAGAAGCTCAAGGTGCTTTCACACCGGAACAACACTTTTCACCCTTCCATGATGAAAATTGGCTTCCAGTTCTTTGCTGTACACACGCGCAACAAGGGAAAGAATTTTGTTGAAATCTGTGGACGAAGGAAAGCAAGGGACCCTTTGCACCACACGGGACAAAACCATCGTGCAGGCTGCTCGCCCAGCAAAAGGGCGAGTCTGTGTGTGATATTCTCATCCCAAGTTCTGACAGGGTTGGTGCGTGTCTACCAGCGATAATGCCCTCCGATCACCCGACCTGTGACTTGTGGAGGGGAGAAGCCTCATACGGCGTGCATGTCCACGGGCCTGAATAGCGAAGTCTCGAGAACACATTCCTCACTAATGCGTGGCTTAGAGTCTGCTTCTTGAGACGAGTTCACATCAGGTGCGTCGTGGGCTAGACCCCTGCACCAGGGAGTATATGGCGTCAGGACATGCGACGCAGCCTGAAGACTTGTGCAGGGAATGACCCAATGTGAACCTGGCCTGATGTGCTTTGCTTGTCAAGTTTCATTCGCGGACTTTCCCTGTTCTTAAAGTTTTCCACGCCGACGTTTGTACCCTTTTGAGCTGACAAGGTTCACTGAAGTCACGAATTCTCAAGTTTATCTCGGGTTGCCCCTCTACCTGCCCTCTGATCCTCGAAATCAATCCCTATGATTTTGCGCAATTGGGCACTTGGCCTCCATAGCTTGCCAGTAAGTTGTGATTGTGCCCACCCACACGGGTCTCTGCTTTCTACCTTTGCGAAAAGTCTGGATCCCCTGTGATTTTGTTCTCGTAACACCTCAAATGGAGGGGTTCAAAAGACTTTCTTCACCAAACAGTGTTCCGAATCACACCCTACTCAGGAATGTTGTTGTGTCAAACGCGTGGTGCACGTTGCAGCAATAACGATGAATCCTCAAATGCGTGCACACACCGAGAATGACTCTGAACATTGAAAAAAGTGTGTATCCACCTGGTTCCGCCAGATTTGAACCCCATTGAAGTCAGTTCAAGTATAGCTGAGATTGAGAAAGAGTGAAATTTTGACATGGCGTCAGTGGTCCAATGGTCAACAGGATCTGTCCGAATTGGTTTTGCAGTACGTGAGCCTGTTGAAAAATGGGCGTCGAAATGGTTTATTGTTGACTTCAGAGAAAAATCACTGAGAAGGAACCATTTGTCACTCACCTCATCTTGAAAGTTTTCCTTGTCCAAGTTTCCTTGTCTCAGGTCACTTCAATCCAGTGCACGTGTCTCAGTGTCCACGGCTCCAGTACACGTGTTTTTGTTAGTCCACTGTTGTATAAATGTGCAGTTCACATTCTGCGTGTCTCCACGAGGGTTTCTGTTTCGAGTGTCACTCAAGAACTGAGAAAAAGTTCTCAACATCACAACAACATCGCTCTGCTTGGGGCTGGGTCACACTGACGACGTCATGCGTCACGTATTGCGCCGCTATGCAGGTCAAGGGGCGCTGCGTCGCAAGAGACCTTTTTACCGTCAGCGACCATTACAACTTTGACGCCTGCAGTGTGAACCAGACCCAAGAGCCCAGCGCGCTCCAATGCCTTTGCCTGTCTTTCTACCAAAAATACCACACCTCGTGAAAATTGAACTCAAAAGCTCTGCAATGTCAGTGAAGACTCTAAACAGACCACACCAGAGTCCATCTCCAGGGCCGGCTGCACCCTGGATGCCACACGTGTCGGGCCCTGCGTGGTCGCCTCCCGAAAGGACGCAGCCCCTGGTGGCGAGACGCAGGGAGCAACGCGTGACGCACCCAGAGTGAACCAGGCCTCGATCACAAACAGCTGATTTTTGATGCGATATTCCCCGCAGCACTTTTATCCTTCCGGCGCAGACAGATCCAGGGAAAAATAATTTTCCACCAAATTTTCTTTTTTGTCGCAACAATACCCCCATGCACTGATGAACGTACAAACTTTAAATTCGAACAATAAGTGCGAGGTACTTGTTCCAGGTATGGCAGTGAGTAGGTGTGAGAGAACCCAATGCGGTGCCTGAAGTGCTTTTTCTCTTTTGCGCAGTTATGGAGGAATGTCTCTATTGAGGGTGCGAGGCTCGCAGAGGATGCTCTGCGTCACGCCGCGTTCACACGGGACGCGCTGTGTGCTGCGTCCCTGGACATGTCGATGTGCCCTGCATCTCAGTGATGCATGCAGAGGCCAGTGAGTGATGCAGTGAAGCAACGCACGACGCCTCCAGTGTGAACCTTGCCGCAGTCCCTGCATGCGACCTTGACTCTGTGAAATTCAGGCTTTGGAAAAGGTCCTCCAGGTATTGACTTTGACACGTGAACTCCAAACTTGGTGTCAAATCGTCAACTCCGTTCGAAGTGGTTTCTGAGAATGTTGATTCTAATCACAATGCGAGAAATTCATCACTGATGCTCCAGGACCTCTGAAGCCGGGTTCACACCAGACTTGTGCTGTGTGAAGCAAACCCGAAGTCAGATCAACATTTCAAGCGTTGCGTCCTGGCAGTGACGACGCATTGACACGTGATGTAACGCGTGGCGCCTTCTGTGTGAATCCCGCCTCATGCACAGAGCATCTTAGAGATGGGGTTGTCGTCCATGCGTCACCATCTGCAGAATCTGATGGGTTTCGCTCTCGCATTTCAACACGTGTTCCTCTCCGCAATCTCTCATTGACGTCAGATGTGATGCATTGAACACTGACTTGGAACGTGTCAGGCTGTGTTTTCAGACTTCGAAAAAATTATCCATCCGCGCCCAGGTCTGAGTCACCCTGGACGCGACACACCCAGCGTTTCACGACTGAACGTCTCCAAACTTACGCTGCGGCCAGTCACAGCGCATTCACCATGAATCCAATCCACATTGAGCGCAGCCTTTTGTGGATGAAGACTGAGCGGAGAAAGGTAATGCGCCTCCAATTGCCTTGAGTTCCTCCTACAAATTGTCCTTATTCGACTATTACGCGAATTTTATGTCAGTTAGCCTCAAGTGAAGTTGAGACACATGCCTCGCAAAAAGTAATTTCGGGAGAAGGTTGAGGCTCTACCTGTCACTTGGAAAGGCTTTGTCAAACCCTGGATAAACAAGCCTGTTCCAAGTCACATGACTTTTCTTCCTCAAGGCAAACTTCACATTGGATGCGACACACGAGGCGAGTTTGCAGATCTGCCAGTCAAAGAACGATGTGCTGTGGCAAAGCGACGCAGTCGTACTGGTACCTCATGGACGTGTGGGGACGCAATGCGTGACCCACACAGCGTGCATCTGGCCTCAAACTTTTAGCATCCCTGATTGTCTTGTCCTGTGGCAGTTTCGTGGTGGTTGATGTGTGATTGCAACAAACACCACTTCAGAGCGATAACATCCAAACCTGGTCCTGTGCCCCTGGCCGAGTCCAGATGGAATGCCGCGGGGACCTGAGTGAAGGCTGTAGCCGCCGAGAGACTGAAGCTCGGCTCACACTGGATGGGTCATGCACTGCACCCCGTCACCAAACTCGTCCATGCAGCGTCCATGCATTAATACAAATTTAGTGCAAAAACGGCATTAAAATCCCAGTCCTGTACCAAACCAAGTACCAAGTCTGTCCTTGTGTCTGGTGTTATATATATTTACCATGACCACCCCCTAAGACTGCCATGGCCTTCCATAGCCACAGCAACAGCCACAGCCAATCATATCATTCCCTAGATGGAGCCACTATCCTA
>JAAUXT010107774.1_pt1 | contig 17740 bp, 26 predicted proteins | sample 7278171 | NCBI WGS metagenome assembly JAAUXT01 (sample SAMN14350112, study PRJNA611818) | marine sediment metagenome | isolation source: surface marine sediment (1.8m) | place: French Polynesia: Moorea | collected 2018-08
GCAAGCCAAATCTGAGTGACCCAAATCAGAGCAAGCCAAATCAGAGCAAGCCAAATCAGAGTAACTGAAATTTCCTCAAATCACCGCGAGCTCCATGGAGCTATTTTTTGAGAACCACGCTGAATCTTTTCTCCGTCTACTTCAGCCTTTTGCACCGGACCAGATCGACAAACTGGTGGCGGGGAGTGAGAACGTGGACCAGACTCAGGTGTGGAATCTTTCAGCCTGACAACACACTGCCTTTGTTCTTTTGGAATGTAGCTTAAGTCTCACTGCAAAAGTTTTTTTCCTCCATTCTGACGATGTCGTGTGCAGGTTGTGCGGCAGCTGCGGAACGTGATGATTCTGACGGGGACCTACATCATGAAGGGTCGCGCAGTCTCGGTGGAACAGCGACAGGAAATGATCTCCAGCGGCGCGGACCAAACAACCAACAACGTTTGTGCCTGTTTGGGATCTGGGGTCGATTCGGAATTTGCTGCCGTTGTTACAAACTGCACTGAAGCGATGTTGGCAATCAAGTTGTGCGCGCACGAGGAGTGTGAATCAGAGAGTCGGCATGCAGGTCTTTAATTTCCTTCCAGAAATTTCAGGAGAGTTTGGTTCAACGCAAAAACAAGGATCTGCACATTCCCGCTTTACCCTCAGAATGGATATTGTGCCGCGCACATCGCTTTGCCTACGAGGCTTTCGGATTTGCTCCGAAAAATGATCCATTCGATTTTGTGCTGAGAGAAGTGCACCCCGATTTGCCGGACGTGAGGCGTGAGAGCCAAATCATCACGTTGGATTTTCTTGTGGAGAATTTGGCCTGGCATCTCAAACTCGTCACAAAGATAAAGTTGATGAACAACAGACTGGAGCAGATTCCGGACGAATTCTTCTCGACGTTTCCAAATCTGAAAATGTTGAACCTGAGTAGCAATCGACTCACCCGCATTCCAAACGGTGAGCTGGTGAATTCTGCCGCTTCACACTGGTCATTTATCTTGCATAAGAGCAGTTTCGGATGACAGCTGAACGCGCGCGCGCGCGTGTGTGTGTGTGTGTGTGTGTGTGTGTGTGTGTGCACGTGTGTGTGTTTGTGTGTGTGTATGTGTGTGTGAGTGTTTGTGCAAGAGTGTTTGTGTGTGTGTTTGTGCGTGTGTGTTTGTGTGTGTGTGTTTGTTTGCACACGTGTGTATGTGCGCGCCCAATGTGTGCGTGCGTGCAGAGGTGACGTGATGTGTGTGCTTTTCACGTGTCACTCGTACTTTAGGGATCAGTGTGTGCAAAAAGTTGGCGTCCCTGGTGTTGACAAGGAACCAACTCACGCAGTTGCCTGAGGACCTTGGTGACGCTCAGTCGCTGGAGATGGTGCGTACAGTCAAGTTGTTGCCGAAACAGAATCGCCCCAAGCACTATCTTTGTGTCAAAGTCTGCCAATTAAATCTTTCCTTTTCAGTTGGTGTTGAACGAAAATCCACTGGGCCGCCTGGACGACTGTGTGTTTCAGTGCCAGAGACTTACCATCCTCCGTGCCAGCGACATTGGGATGACGGAATTGCCTTCCAAGATCGGTATGCAGACATCTAAGGACCAAACAGCAAGAGACATTTGCACAAACCGTTCACTCTGGGAATCTGAACATTTTTTGAAACGCCTTTGGCATATTTTGTTGTCAAGATATTCTCATACACAGAATGTCTGACGAAGCTGCAGAGCCTGAGCTTGGACTTCAACTTTTTGTCTGACTTGCCGGAGAGTCTTTCGAAGTTGGAGGAGTTGGAAGACTTGAAAATGCAAGGTATACCTCACAGCTACGTTGACAAATGGGGAAGTTAGACAGTCAGCGAGCCCCTCATGCCGACTTGAGAAATGAAAATCAACAGTAGGGTGTAGTTTCCTTGTCACACAAACAATCCTGAGGAAACCTCAGAGTCTCACAAGGGGCCGTGGAGAGATTTGCGTTGTGCTGTGATTTGGTGATTTGGCCCGACTTCAAGAAGACTTATCCTCTTTGTCATTCCCGTTGTCTGTGACCACCTTGACATTTCTTGCAGGCAGCCCATGGTTCACTGAAGGATACGAATCCAAGCAGGCCGTGTTGAGAAAGGACAAGTTCAGAGCATTTGCGCAGGATCACATGTTGACGCTCAGTTGGGACGAAGAGGTAATCTTCCTTCTTGCCGCCAAATGAATCTTCAGTGAATCGACGAATTTTTCGTCCAACCTCTGGACATGCACATGCGGCACTGCAAAGTCGCGCAATATTTCCAGGCTTTGAATGAACTGTTTGGACCGGATGGCGACGAAGCGATGCTGGAATACAAGGAGATACAAGTTCTCAACGCCAAACTGTACAAAACCGTCCCTCGTCTCAGAGCGCAGAAACCACCAGGTTGGCTCCAGACTGCAGCACATCTTTCTTTGGTCGTCGAAAGCACTTTGAGGGGAATCGCAGACAGAGCTCATGTTTCCTGCGAATTGCTGTCGTGAAAATTTTGTGTTGTTTTCAGACGAGGAGAAAGAAGACTACACTGGAGGAATTCCAAGTGCGATCTTCAAGCTCAAGAACCTGAAGTTCTTGGACTTGTCGTATCAGGTGAGAGCGACACAGGGCATGCAGAGACACAAGCAAAGTAACTTGTGGCTCCACTTTGCTCCTCCATTGTGGACTTGAAACAAAGGGACCAAAAGCTGTGTATTTTTTTCAGGGCATCGTGAGGGTGACGAAGCACATCGGAGAGTTGAAGAAATTGGTGACACTGAGACTGAACTACAACCCACAGCTCGAGAGTCTGTCCGCCGAAGTGGGAACCCTGCCTCTTTCTGGTGGGTTGAGCAAGAAACGGGCTCCAGTGTTCTCCTATTCACGTTTGATCTCCACTATATGAGTGACGTGCGTGTTATTCTCAATTGCTTGCAGCCAATCAGCTGGAGCTGCGATCATGCGTTTCCCTGAAGACGCCACCGAAAGAAATCGTGCGAAGAGGCTTCTCTGCGGTGATCGGTTACCTCAAGAGGCTCATGCTCGGTTCAGTCTCCTGCAAACGTACCAAACTGATGCTCGTCGGACTCGGCGGTGCAGGCAAAACCAGGTGACGTGAGTCTTGAGGTCATTTCACCAGAGTGACGAGAGCTCCATTTACTTCCTGCACTTTGGTTCAACTGGAACACTTTCACTTGCATTTCAGTCTGGTGCGTGCACTGACGAGCGAGTACTACCAGTCTGACGGGACGCAGGGCGAGCGCATCACGGACGGAATCGACATTACGACGTGGAACGTGAAACGCAACGACGACCAGGTCGTCTTTTCCGTGTGGGACTTTGCTGGACAGACGGTGTACTACAACACACACCAGGTGCGAATGCTGTTGGCGTCTGCCCCTTTCCGAACTGCCTGCGGAGTCGTGTGTGATGTGGTCGGCTGCGAATGGGTTGGAGTTTGATCCCTGCACCCACCATTTGACAGATCGTCTGTTTCCAACTTGAGCGGTGATTGTGGGCTTCCCACCCCTTTGCAAACGGACGCTTTTTTTTCTGATCTTAAGTTTTTCCTGTCGAACCGCGCGGTGTACTTCCTGCTGTGGAACATCCGGCTCGGCTGGGAACACGCCGGCCTCGACTTCTGGCTCAGCTCCATCGCCTGCCACGCGCCCAAGGCGCCCATCATGGTCATCGGTTCGCACAGGGACCAAGTGAGAAAAGACTTGTCTTTTCGACCTTTGATTTGGATGATGTACTTGCCCAAAAAAATCCTCATTGCACTGCATTGTCGGAGGCGTGCATGAAGTTTGATCGAGCAAGAAATCTTTTGTTCTGGGTGTGATCCAAAAGATTTCAAACGTAGACATGTCTTGTTTTTCCAGGTGGAAAAGTTTTCGCTGCCGGTGGAAGAGCTGCAGAGGAGGTATCCGCAGATTGCTGGTTTCCACTACATCAGCTCCTACACCGGGGATGTAAGTTGTTGTGATCACTGAGCAATGGTTTGAAGAAGTTTATTTCAAGGAATCGGTTATGACGAATGCGCATGTCAACGAGTGCGATGATTCGCGTTTTGAAGGGTGTGAAGGAGCTGGCCGACCAGCTGATGGAAGTTGCCCTGCGCGAGAAGTACATGGGTGAAAAGATTCCGGAAGCCTGGCTCAAGTTTGAGGGGAGAATACTCACGTGAGCACTGGATTTCTTTCATTCTCTTGGAACACTCCAATCAAGTTTTCTGAACAAATGAACTGCAAACGATTGAACGATCCTGCCAGATATAAACCCCACTGATTGTTTGACAACGCACGAAAATTTATTTCCCTTCTTCTTGTCTTTCGTTTAGTTGTAAGCATTTCAACACACGCACAGCTCTTCGTGAATAGTGTGCACATCTCGTCTTACCGCAATCACCAGTCTGGTAAATGTTGTGTGTTGATCATCGTTTCTGTGGGTGACACTGTCTTTCACTGTTCGGTTTGGGTTTATCACATTTTGTACTTCGGAACTTCCTGCACAGTGAATTTCATGCCCTGCATGCCTGTCCTCAACACTCGCGCGCGAACCATTGATCCGTGGGCTCTTGCAGAGCGAGAAAGAATGCTGACCTTCTTCCACTCAAAGATGTGGAGAACTACGCCGCTGAATGTGGAATCTTCGACAAATCAGAGGTATTCCCCAAGAAAGAGTTGCGCTTTGTGTAATGCCGTCCCAAAGAGCAGTGCAGGCTCTTGACCCGGACTCTCTTCACCAGATGGTGGAGGCGGTGAGCTTCCTGCACAGCCTGGGGTCGCTGCAGCACTTCTCGAGCGACGCGCTCAAGTCGCGCGTCGTCATCAACCCGCAGTGGATCGTCGACGTCATGGCGTGCGTCGTGTCTGTTCGCAGCAACGCCATCGAGGTGCGCTCCATGATTACGATTTCGTTTCTGTGTTCGTGAAACGCTAGTTGCTGTTTTACAAACGTCACTGCGAAACAGTGAAAGCACGCGTGCAAATTATTTGTCGTTCGAACAAAATAGGCAGCTTGTTCAATTTGATTGCAGGAGGGTAGACTACTGCATTCCAACATTCCCTTGATTTGGAAAGACTATCCCGCTGAACTGCACTCGTGGTTGCTGCGCTTGACAGAGGAGTTCGACTTGACATTCCCACTCCCTGATGAAACTTGCAACATCGTGCCTTGTCTGCTGCCGGAGACAGAGCCTGAGGTAGACCACGCACACTTCACGGAACCTGACGAACTTTTGATCTTCATTTCTTTTGATATCACAGCGGAACGAAAATTGTTGCTCAAATCTGACAAGGATGAATCTCCCAAAGGATTTTGAACAAGCCATCTGCTCGATGTTCAAAAAGCACACTGCCAGATTTGTTATTTGCACAGATATGCATGGTAATTGTCTTTGTTCAGTATGACTGGCCGGACGTGAGTGACGATCCAGCTGTGAGAGAATCCAAAATGCTCTACAAATTCGAATACCTTCCTGCGGGGTTGTTCAACAGAGGACAGGTAACGTCGCTCAAACCTGAAATTGTTACCGCGCATGAGACGCAATTGCTCGAAATTCCCATCACGCCTTTTCAGGGTTTTGTTTGTGGACAAACTTGATTCTTCCTTCACTGCACGTTAGTGTGATTCTTCTTGCAGGTGCGACTTTACCAGTTCTCGGACAGCTCAGTCATCTGGAAGAAGGGTTCGCTTTTGAAGAAGAATGGACATCTAGCTTTACTCTTGGTGAAGTGAGTCGCTCTTTTGCAACTCAGGACAGCTGCAAGCATGTTTCTCTTTGTTTTTCCTGCAGTCATGGACACTTTCTTTTCTCAGAGAGCGGGAAGTGCTTGTGAAAGTGCAAGGGTCGCGGCCGGAGAACATCCAGTTCCTGGTGCACGAGGTGTTCGAGAGTCTCATCTCAGAGTCGTTCCACGGAGTCACCTACGACTTCTTTTTCCCGTGCACCGACTGTCTGAAGGTGGTAAGTACTGACGAATTACGACGCGCCAAAAGCACAAAGCAGATGTTTGTTCAATCACTTCTTGGGCTCCGTGGCCACGTGTTGCTCCTGCGTTTCAGGGGACAACTGATCCCTGCATGTTTCCAGCGTCCAAGATTCGTCGAGCGACAGAGCTGAAGGCACCTTTTCTGCAATGCGACAAATACTTCCACACACTTTCACTCACGGAGCTGCACGGTAAACATGTGTCATTCAGCAAAATGACGTACATTTTATGAGATTGCGTGCTTCACTGATTGGTCTCCGGTGGGACAAGGGATTCATCTTGTGTCTCCGCCTGGTGTTGTTGTTTACCTGCAGTCAGTGGCTGCCTTGGCACAAAAGTTTGCAGACGATCGTGCTGAATTTCCAGATCTTGGGAACGTTTGCGTCAGATCCCCGTCCCTTCCTTTTCCAGCCATCATGCCCCCGGACTCGAGCGCGGACTTCGATGTGCACCTGGAGCGGAGTCTGCGCGACCTGAAGGACCTGCGCGAAGACCTCTCCACCGACGTCTTCATCTTCTACGACAAGCGCGACGTGCCCAACTCGGACGAGGAACACAAGAAAGTCAGTCCGCGGAAAATCTACTTGGACCTCGTCGAGAGGGGTTACAAGTGGTACGTGATCGGGCGGTGTTCGTGTGAACCAAATCAAACCGGAGCAACCCAGTTGAAATCAGGAATATTATCCTTGTGCTTGACGAAAGAGTTGCATTTCAGTTGGTACCCTGACAACCCCAACGAAGTGGACCTGCAGCAAATATCCATCACCATGAGAGATGCCAAGGTGCGCAGTTCTTTTCGTTTCTTTCCTTCCCTTCAGTTGTCTCATTTTTGAACTGTTTGGGTGATTCCACCAACCGCACTGCGTTGTGAATGTATTTTCAGCTTGTGCTTGTGCTCCTGTCGAAGCACTTCCTGTCCAACAGCCACTGCTGTGATGTGTTCTACTACGCGCACAACAGTCTGCAGAAAAAGATCAAGCCGCTGCTCATGGACAGTGACATGAGCTGGACGAAAACCGACATCGGGATGCAGCTCTCCGGAGAGGTGCGTCTTCCTGTTGCTCAACACGTTTCCGCTTGTTGAGAAGAAACCAAAACCAAACTGGAGTGGCAGACGCCAAGGCGCCTATTGTTCCGTTTTCTACAGGTATTCATCAAGATATACGACCCGAAGAGGTATCTGCACAAGATCAAGGAAGTTTACGAGGCTGTGGACAGTGCCATTGGAGTTCAAGCCAAATCGGTAAGCAAATCTAGATCTACTTTCAGTCCGTGACAACCCTTCAGAACACAGACCGGTTCACAGACAAATTTTCTTCTTGTCAGACGGAGAAGTTGCCGAAGTGCTTCATCAGTTACTGCTGGGCGAACTCGCACGACGCGGTGAAGAAGGGAAGTCGCGCGGTGCCGGAGGCGCTCGGCTGGGGCGACCCGCGCGACCTCAAGCGCCACCTCGAGTCGGGCGGCGTCACCTGCTGGATGGACATCGAGCGCGTCGGACAGGTGGGTGGATGCGGCTCAGAACGCTGCACGGGAAGAACTTGGCTCAAACCAAAGCTGTCTGAATTTCTTTTCCTGAGTAACCAATTCTTGTGTGCGGGCCAGTGTCTCCACTTATGACAAGGCCGACCTCTTGATTCAAAAGAACTTGCAAAACGTCTGTTTGAATCAAACGCAGGGTGGCCTGTTTGAAGACATCGCTGAAGGTCTGCGCCGCGCGAAGCTGATGGTCGCCTGTGTGTCAGATGAATACTCCAAGTCAAAGAATTGCTTGATGGAACTCCGGTTCGCGACGGTGTCGCTCAAAATACCCGTCATTGTGGCCATCGTGGGAACGGGATTCAAGTGGGAAGCGTCAGAGGTACTCATCGTGCACCTCGAATGAAAATCTCATTCAATTGGTCTCTGTATGGACCATCAACTCCTTGTTGGTGAACTATCATAATTCATCACAGGTCGGAATGCTTTGCCTGGGAACACCGAAGCTCAATTTCCAGTACGAAAGCCCAGAGTCAGTGAACAAACTGGTGGGTCTGGTCCAGAAGTACCTGCCTCCGGAAGAGGAGGAGACGAACGGTGACAACCAAGACGAGAATGAAAACGACGAAGGAAACCAAAATGCTTTCCAAGTCAGTTCCAATTTGCTCACTATCTGTAACAAGTGTCACAAAGTCACAATCCCGTGAAGATTGCAGCCGCACATTCTCTGCGAACACGCAAGGAGGACACGTCCACACTTGAAAATATTCTTGTTGCTCACCGATGCCATTGTTTCAGGAACTACTTGAACTGGCGCAGAGGAAATTCCTGAGGCAGATCATCAACTACACGTCGAGTGAAGGAGGCGCCTTTCCGCGCATCATCTTCATCGACTTCTGGACGGCCGACGAAATCAAAGAACACAAAAAGGCCTTTGAAAACATGAAGAGACGAAAGCTGGAGGAAGCTCAAGCGAAGGAGAAAGCAAATGTTGAGAAAGCAGAGCAAGATTGTGATTCTGCGAAGCAAGATGCGGGAGAAGGTGCATGCACAGAAGACGCGAAATCAGAGGAAAGTGAAACAAAACAGAAAGCGGCCAAAAATGAGAAAGAAGACGCTGAGAACAAACAAAAACCTCAACAGAAAGAAGAAAACTCAGTCAAGCCGGAGGACGGCTGTCAGCGCTTGGATGAGCTGGAGGAGTACGAGGGTCCGGGCAGTGAGTTCTGCGTCAGACTCATGTGTGAACACGAACAGGTGCGGATTTTCAGAACTCCTGTTGATGAAAGTCTTTCAATCAACAATGTTTGTTTGCTCGGAGTTGGTCAAACAACTCGCATCAAAACGACTGCTGGTTTGAACAGCTTGTAAATGATGACTCGATGGGAAAGTCCACTCTGCCATTTTGCGGTTGCAGGGCTGGCACACGTGCGGGCCCGGCCTGGCGCTGCGGAACCGCGACGGGAGGCGGCAGTTCAGCGCCAAGGAGATCGCCGAGTTCACCGAGGTGTACGCGCCGTACGGAGCGCGCCTCATGGCCATCCTGCGCCACACGACCCAGAGCCTGCCCTGCCTCAGCACCGAGCGTGGGGAGCAATTCAGAGAGAAACTTGAAGCGGTATGAACCTCATTTACGCAAGATCATCCTTTCAAGTAGTCTCCTGTATGAATTGTGCAGAAGTGGTCATCTTCTTGTGCGACGTCAGGGAGACAGATGGTTCCACATGCTGGTTTCTGTTTTTCTGTGACCAACTCACTTTGATCCACTTGCAGAAATGTGGTCTGGAATCTGAATTCAAACAACAGTACGGGATGCTGAGGAAGTGCGCAATCCTTTCTGACACAGCCAAAACGTTCGGCTCTCTTGCCAGGTAATGCGCGCAAACATTCGTTTGCCTCCCATCTTTTGCATCCATTAGATTTTGCGTTTGAGTGTTCACCGACTGATGTTTTGACTTGACTGCTCTTCCCTTTGACCACCAACTGCCCTGTTGCAGATGCCACCTGCCGAGCGGGAAGGTGGTGTGGCTGTGTCCGGAGCACCAGGCGGCGGAGCGCGTCACGGTGCTCGCGTCGGGAGACGTCGTCGACGGAGACTTCGCCGAGGACGACGACGTCTTCATCTCTCACATCGCGCAGCAGACGCAGGAGTCCGACAGGCCCGGTATGCACTCCAAAAACTCTCACTGGACACGAGATCAATGTTCTTGATTTATCCTGCAATCTTCAGCAGAGATAACTGCGTTTCTTTTCCAGGAACAGCGGGCCGCCCCAAAACTGCAAGTCGCCCGAAACTGGCTGGAAAGCAGCTGAGCAAGAGGAAGAGTCAGGCTGTGATGTCGACGCCGTGGATGAAGAAGTCCGAGACGGACTCGCAGCCGCGCGCACCGGACGGACCGACCAGCGAGGCCTGCTGCGTCCAGTGAAGCGTGCAGCGCTCATGGGTTTATTGGGCAGAAGCCCACACGGGTATTTACTACACATATGCTGCAAAAATGTTGGTCCAGTCTGGTGAACTCGTTTTGACAGCAAGTTCTGTGCAAAGGCAATCCGTCCAGTAACGCTTTCTGTCACATCAACTCATCCTAGTCTGCTGTGCAAGCATCGATTCTCAGGTTCCTGCAAAAAAACTGTGGTCACTTGCTCCACTCAGGTCCATCAAGCACAACTTGTCTGCTTTTGTGTGATATCAGGGAAGCACATTTTGCTCTTTGACATTGGTTGTAAAACAATGTATTGTGAACGAGTGTGCCAACTTAGACATCTTGCCTTTTTTCAAAGCCACATACGGCCAGAAACTCTCATGACAATACTGCAGATCTACCTACTCGTGTCGCACCAGAAAATATGAAATGAACACGAAGTATAATTTTCTGTGATGCGTTGTTTCCGCTCTCAACATAAATTTACACAATAGTGGTTCTGCTCGTGACTTTGTTCGTGCTCATCAGTTCCTGCGAAAGACGTTATTGGTCCCTGCAGTAAGTGTTGAGTAGAATTGTTTCTTGGCTTTGAACTTGACCACGGTGATCGGAATTCTGCAGCTCCCTCTCTCAGACACAAGTTGCTTCAAATTACTCGCAAGGGGAAAAATGTCAAAATCGTTCAGAAAATATTCAGATTTTCCCACCGAGCCGCGTTTCAAACGAAACTTTCGTGACCAAGTTGCTGTCAGACTCCGTTGATTCTGCTGAGCGTTTCTACATATCTTTAGCGTCTGTGATAATGTGCCGCTTGCATCTTGTCTCGTTTAGGAAGTTCTGCCGAAGCTATTGTGATGGACGGGAAAGTCGAGTAGATTGTCCTATTTTGTGCTCCGTTTGCTTTTGCAATAAATAATTTGCATTGGTCCACACAGTGGTGCAATTTTTATCGTCCCGGTTTTCGACCACCTGTTGATGCAAATTTTCAGTCCACGTCAACAAAAAGATTCAGTTTCATGAAAAGTTGAGGATGTTTCACACCAAATCATGATCTCTGTACGAGACAGCCTGATCCAACTGCACGAGCAGCAGGACTTGTCGCTCAACGCGATCGTGCCGAACTTTTTCAAGCAACACACCTTCAAACTTCTGGGACTGTCTATCTTGGGATACGTATCGTACAAGATATGGAAGCGACCAAGAAATCTACCTCCAGGGCCAATCAACTGGCCGATCCAAACTGCCATTGAACAGCCGGACTCCTGGCACATTGACTTTGTGCGACTGGGTCGTCAATATGGTGATGTGTTCTCCTTCTACTATGGGAGCAGGTTCGTATCCCGAGCTGTTGTGGTGTATATTGATGGCTTTGAACTCTGGCGAATCCAAGGTTGGGGTTTATTGCGAGTCAGAAAGAGGCAGGCACTGATTGAGCCTTGGGTAGACCAAACGACAAGAACTCGTCTGAACTACAACTTATTAAGTCAGTACATGGTAGGTAGAGTGATGCATGAAACCGACAGACGGGAACCTTACGATTGACCTGAAAGCTACGAAAGCCAGCAAAAGAAAACACCTGAATTCATCTGCCTTGACGTGGTGTTGCACTTTTGCGTTGACAGGTTGATTGTCGTGTTGAACAGTCACGACGCGATTCGCGAGTGCTTTCAGAAGAGGAAGGACTTCTGCGAGCGTGTCCCTCCCGCCTTCAACTACTTTCTCAACTTTGACGACGGTACAAATCTGTCCATACGGGTACATTTACGAGTTCTGACATATGGGCCACCAACAGGCTGCAGCCCTGGAACGTCCAACACCCTCTTTTTCCCCAGAGATTAGTGGACAGCGGTACAGTGACAAATGGAAAGAAAACAAGAAGTTTGCCGTGCAAGCTCTCCGAAAATCAGGGTTTGGAGCTCCCTCTTCAGAACAGAAAGTGCAGGCGCAGGTAAGTAACCATCATTTTACGATGCCGCTAATCAGCCTGAAGTTTAAACCATTGCACGCAATGTTTGCAACTTTGCTGAAATCCGCTCGACTGTCTCTGGTGAGAGGACGCCTCACTTGTCGGCACCTCCGTGTTCAGATCGACGAGCTGCTGCTGTACGTGCGCGAACTGGGCGGCGAGGCGGTCGACCTGCTCGAGCCGCTGCGCTTCACCACGGCCAACGTGATCGCGTCCGTGCTCGTCAGCGCGTCCTACCCGTGGGGACATCCCGACCAGATTCAGGTCAGCGCTTCACGCATGGCACCGCTGACAAGATCAGCATTGTGGAAGCACAATCAAATTTGATGCGTCTGTGATTTTAGCTGATCGAAGGCACTGAGCAGCTTCTGGCCACGTTCGGCGACTGCCACTTTGTCAACCAATTGGCGGCGTGGCTTCCGTACTGGGCCATCAAGGTCTTTTTCCCGTCCACCGTGCGAACCTTGGCAGGAGGCATCGGGAAACTCGCGGACTATATCCACAAACGTATCCACGAGCACAGACAGACTTTCGACCCTGACAACCCGAGAGACTTTCTGGACATCTATATAAAGCACAGAAGCCAGGAGGAGGATTTCTCTGACCACAGATTCGTGTGCACGACCATGGCGTTCATGCCCGACGCTATTGACACGACTGCATTCGTTGTTCTGTGGAGTCTGCTGTTTCTTGGTCATTTTCCAGGTATTTGCAAAGCTCGACCGACTCACGAAGACTGTTTTCTTTTGAGCTGCAATTCAAAAACTGACCTGGTCATGATGCATTTCTTTGAAGACGAACAAGAGAAAGCTACACGTCAAATTCAATCGGTATGCAAGGGCGGAAGACCACCTTGTTTGAACGACAGATCTTCTCTGACCTGCGTGGAAGCTATAATCCTTGAAACCATGCGGATCGTCAACATCTGTGAGTCTGGCGTCCTTGCGCCACGTTTTCCCACGACTTTCCAACAACATGGACACGGAACGATTTGACGCTTGAAAGTCTGGTTCAACAACATCACATTTCAGTTCCAACAACAACTGCTCACTCGGCCCTCGAGGACACGACGTTTCGAGGGTTCCACATCCCGAAGAGCGCCGACGTCTTCGCCAATCTGTACGGCGTCCACCTCGACCCCAATGTCTTTGAAGAACCAACTGAGTTCAGACCCAGTCGATTCCTGGATGAACATCAGAACCTGGCCAACACTGAGTCAGTCATTCCGTTCGGAGTCGGTGAGTGACCTCCTCCTGTCGCTTCTCTCAAATTTTGCAACAAAACAACGGTGAACTCCAGAACAACAATGTTCCTTTCAGGAAGGAGAATGTGCATGGGTGAGCAGCTGGTTCGCATTGAGCTGTTTCTCATCCTCAGCAGTTTGCTGCATCAGTTCACATTCGCCTTTCCACCGAACCAAGAGAAACCAGCGCTCGATGCCAACAGAAACGTCATATCATCTCCACAGAGATTCCTCATCAGTGCCAAGTCTCACGCGTGACACTTGAAATGAAAAGGAATTTACTCTTCCAATCACAAGAAAAAAGTGCCCGTTTCAAAGTTCCTTGTGTGCATTTATTCTCAACCTTCGATCACACCAGCACCAGCAAAAGAAACACTGATCTGTTGTACACAGCCGCTGCTTCATGTCCGAAAGTGTCCGAGAAGCAGGGGACCTTCCCTGAGCTAATTCGCATTTGTTTCCCCCTCCTCCGTACAAAGTATCACTGCGACATGTTAGTTTTCTGCAAGATGGAATTTGCCCCCCACCCCCGCGCCCCAAAGGTTCGTGGCCTGGGTTTGGTGGTCACTGACTCCACTCTTGGTTCCGCTGCATTTGTCAGAGAGGTTTAGTATCACAGAAACCCGAAACACAAATGACGGGACGCCCAAAATCACTTTCAAGGCATTCCCCATTGCACAGCCTCGATGTCTGGACACAGTACAATTTGGAATCCTGAGCTTTTGTACATGGTCTTCAAAGAGAGGCCTACGTGCCTCATAGTGACTAGGAATTGAGCAAAAAAAGTATCCTTCACCAGCTTCTGATCAAACAGCTCCTCGTTCTCACTCACACCCAGCAGTGCGCGCACGAACTAAGTTCTGGTCGGCCAATCCAGCTGTTGTCCCAGAAACCAGCGCACAGGTACCCGCCGGGGCCCGCCTCCTTGAACCGCGGGCCAGTGACAACGTAGTCGGGAACCAGGTTGGAGAACTGCAAACCAAGAAACAATTATGTGACGGCGATGTTGGCTATACGAGGGAGGCAAAGTTTTGGGACAGTGGAATTTCATCTTTCCAAGCGGAAAGTGCAAATTCACGATGCAAAGTTGGGGATCCTCACAGGAGATCTTGTCATGGGGGGAATGGTGGGCGTCGTGAGCGACACGGCGTCCCACAGTCCCGACAGCGAGTTGCCCAGCAGCAGCAGCGCCAGCCCGTCCTCGTGGTGCGGAGCGACCATCAGCGCGCCCGTGCGCTCCTCACCGAACTCACACAGACCGAGCTTCACACCTACAACATCCCGAGGAAAGCTCTGTTCTTGACTCACGTACAGAAGGTGAGTCCCCAAAACAATCACAGGCAATTCAAAGGTACGGATACGTGTGAATACTGTGAAAAAAGCAAAAGATATACCGACCTGAAAAAGAAAAATTCACACCGAGCTTCTCCATAAATTGACGGGAATGCGCATTCTGATCGGGCGACCCCACAATGATCAAATTGTGACTGTCTGCAAAGTGAGTTCACGAATAATGTGGAGAGGTGAATCTGCAGAGTTTCGTGCCACCACTGCACTGAACAGAATGACATGTTGATCAAACACAAAACTTTCAGAGAGACGATTTACCGAAATCTTCCTGCGACAGTTCTGTATCCTTGACAATGACAGCAGCGGTGTCACTGGTGAGAAAGAAGAGGTTGGCGATGTAAACTGCCAAATCTTCCAACAGCTCGGCTTCGCTCCTGTCTGACCCACCAGTACCTGCAAGTGAACAGCAACACGCACTGATGCGCACGTCCAATTCCCGTGTTAAGAGCATTTGCTTCGCTTCGAAACGCAGCGCACACGTGTGGTGCTTGCAGAATGCCGGCGTTACAGATCATAAGGTGTCACTTCACCTGTGACGACAAGGAAAGGTCGTTCCGCCACGCGCCTTGCAGGCCCCTGCGAAGCGACAGTTCTCCCCTCTTCACTCTCTTCACCACTGCAATCTCTCCACATCCCTGCAAGTGGCACAATGCAGACGAAAACTGCCGGTATCTCTGGCGATCTCAATGTAAACGTTTGTCGCCGTCCATGAGAATGAATCATCACGCTTGTCTTTCACCTGAGGTTTGACAAAGGTGCCGCTCCTGCTTCTCTGAAGGTTCTATGACAAACACACCGTCGATCTGCAAATTTCAGCGAACCGTAGAAAGTCACAGGTGGAAGAAGAAACGCTCAACACCCAAGGCTCGAATGCAGAAGACTTGGTGCACTTTTGAAACTGACCACAAGTTTCCGCTGGCTCCAGAACATAGGACGTAAGGGTGACAACTTGTCACTGAGCAGCAGGCTGCGCACGTTGGTTGTTGCGATTTCAACTTGATCTTCTTTGGCGCGAACCTGCAATGCGATAAACTATCGAAACTGCTGCAAAGTAGTTCTTTCGATACGAAAGTGATTGATCAAGGCACTGTCAGAACAACACAATTGTGGTTTGATTGCTTGCCTTCACCAAAGACTTGCTGAACGGAATGGTCTGCTGCAGAATTTTCACGCCCCTCATTGAACCTGAGAACGCGGGGTTTACCAAGACGTATTCGAAGTTCTCCAGTTGGTTTGATGTCTCCTTGTACTCTGCAACGGAACGAGAAAATGTATCAAACAGTTCCAACAGCCAGTTCAAGCAGCACACGTCAAACATATCACGTTTTACGCACCAAACGAATGTGCAAAAGTCAAATATCTCACGGCTGGAATGCATGCAATCGCCAGTTTCCGCATCGCAGGACTGTTCCACAGGAATACGGCTGTGCGTGTTCATGAAGTCTCGCAGCTGCTTGTCATTTACTGCTCCACCGTCATTTGTGTCTCTGAACACAAAGATGTCAAGAAATGAAAGGACCCGATATTTCTGTGCCGGACGACAAACAGTTTTCAAATTTTTGACGAGATATTGCAACGCTCGTGGGACAATCAATCGAAATTGAGATCCGCCCTCACTGCCTTGAAGTTTCCAGGGTTGCTGCACCCACAAATTGAACACAGGTAAAATGTGCGCTGTTTGGTACACGACCTGAGTTGATTATTTCTCATTTGTAACTTGTTCCGTTTGCCTTTCGAATTTCTGTAGCAGCAGACACTCACACAGTGTCCCACCACCAGTGCTCCTTGCCCTGCAGCTCGCTGTAGGAGACGTCGACGCCGTGTTGTCGCAGCACGCGAACCATCCTGCGCACGAAGTACGGGTGAACCGTCCGGTCATTCGCGCCGATCCGAGCCAAGACCGGAACACCCTGACAGTTCAAAGTCCAGTGAGACGGACACAGTTGCGTCAAGAACAGCCAGTCGAAGAAATTGTGGAATGCCCAAATGAAGGAGACGAAGCTGTGCAATCACCTTGAGGTTCGACGCGTGTTTGTCAGCTTCATTTTCTGCAACGCAAGCTTCCATCACAGCTTTGGTCTTCGGATCCACCGAGCTCACCGCGATGTCATGCCTGGCTCCAGCAAACATCAATCAGAGAATGAATGGGCGGTCGTCTCAACATGGAACCAAGCCAACGCAACGAGGGCCATCGTACACTGAGTTTGATTTTGTGACATGCATTTTTCAAGCAGAAATCGTCTTTGAGTACCTAAAAAATAGATTGCTGTCGCCATAATCCTCTTTCCTGTTCCAGCCTGCAAGCGCCACCACCGCGAGCGCTCTGTCGGGATAATGGGTGGCCAGATGCCAGGCCCCGTGACCTCCCATGGAGTGGCCTGCAAAGATTTTTTCAATTACCTTCAGGCCAATGTAGAAAATGGTAACACTTTGGGACTTAGTTTCAGCCAAGTTTCACGAGAAGACCCAAAGAAAGGCCTTTTTAGCAACTTGCTTCCAGTGCAAGCGCAGAACTTGGAAGACCTCCGCAGAAACGGTCAATAGCCTCAGGCAGCTGTCAATTTGTGCGTAAAATGTCAGCAAATCCAAAATTCAAAGCAATCGCAAACCCGTGCAAAATTCACTTCACTTTCTTCACTATGTTTCCTCCTCAGCGACTTTCAAAACACATCGACACGAACATTTCACGAAAAGAGCCTTTTGGAGATTGTTTGCTTTCACCGTGGTTCTGAACACGAATTTCTGCATTTGACATCATCATGTAGCCGTTGAGCACTCACCAGCGTAAATGACATAGTTTTCGTTCGCTTTGTTGGAGAGCCACGGCGCAGATCGAGTTCGTTCGCTCAGGAAGTGCAAAGCTGTCATCGCCGTCAGCGCGCCGGGTCCCTCCCAGTTGTGCGCACCATGCCTGACAAGGAGACCAGGATACGTAATTGCTGTAATAAACCTGAACGCGCACTGTGACAGTCTGAAAAACACTGTTTGTGACAAACAACTCATTTCATCACAACGTCTGGGCCGGTAAAAAGCAGCTACTTTTCCAGTTGGCGCTTGGACATAGACGACAATACGAGGGAGATCCGCAAAGTCCGGTTCGTGGCCAATTTTGAGTATGTTCCTCAGGTTTTGACTCCCATTTACCCATACTATCAGAAAGAAAAGGTACCAAAGATTATTTTAATCATTTATCAAAATTAAATAGTCTCTAAATACTCAGTAATTAAGTATTTAAATTTGTATTAATTGTCCTTTTAGCCATTAAATTTGCCTTGTCTTTTCTGCACTGAGGTTAATTGCTATATAAAATCAATA
>JAAUXT010050504.1_pt1 | contig 17735 bp, 9 predicted proteins | sample 7278171 | NCBI WGS metagenome assembly JAAUXT01 (sample SAMN14350112, study PRJNA611818) | marine sediment metagenome | isolation source: surface marine sediment (1.8m) | place: French Polynesia: Moorea | collected 2018-08
ATTGTGTGTTGGCAGTCTGGGTCATGTGCCCAGCTTAGGATAGTGGCTCCATCTAGGGAATGATATGATTGGCTGTGGCTGTTGCTGTGGCTATGGAAGGCCATGGCAGTCTCAGGGGGTGGTCATGGTAAATATATATAACAACATACTTTTGGAAGACCCTGCCTGTGGGTGATTTGACTTCGATTGCTCCGATTTCACTCGCTGTTTCCAAAAGCTCAAAAATTGGACCAAGCTCCGCAAATCACCTAAAAAGCCTGTTGAACGCAAACACGGAATTTGTGATTCCATGGCATTCAAGGAAGGAGGGAGTCCCAAGTGCCCGGGAATAAATATATGTTTCCATTTGTTTGTTAGATTACCCAAGACACTCTGGATACAGTCGAGTCGTTGAGACAGGAAATAAAAGTGCGATTGTCAGATGTTGTGTTTCTTCGAACACTTTCTCTTGGGTCTTGGCGATGTCTGATTTACAGTCCCAAAGTGACAAGGAGAACTCTTTGGGTTCCAATGGATTCAAGAAGTTTGATACAATGTTCCCTTTTCTTATAGCTGCAGACAAGTCAGTTTGAGATCGGAGCAATTGGACTCAACTGGAGAAACACAACGGAATTGATCGTTTTGACCTCAGAAATAGGATTCTCTTCGTTACCTACTCAAGCAGCAGAGTCACTGATCGGAACGTTATCAGGAGACGCCGCTCAACAGACAAAATTGAAGCGATCAACACTGCTTTTTGCCGACACAAAACACTCAAATTCTCCTGATAGAAAAAGAAATGAGAAATATTGTGGCAATGATACGAGGGGATTTTTGCGTGCAACGGCAAAGTTCAGCTGACAAGGGATCATTAAAATGCATCAGATTTGAATAACATCGTCTGCAGTGAACTCAGCTGTGCTCGGTGCAAGTCGCTTCGTTACTCACTGCAAATCCCTAGGAATTCAAAACACAGCCGAAGATGTGTCGAGTTCCCGACAGATATTGTGCAACAGTCTGCGGTGAAGTCAACAGTCTGATGCATTGAAGTCGTAGAGTCTAAACTACCACAGAAAAAAACACACTCAAAGGTGTGAAAACGGCGCGAACAATAGTAAACAGAGAAAACAACCAACTTTCCGTAGCACACTGATTCAAAATTACGTGCATGCCACACCCTCTTTCATTTACATCAGCAAAATATCGTCTCACCCAAGTTACATTTCCTGTGGCCGCTTTTTCGTCAAAACCCTTGGCCATCTGGAATTGGAAGGGTTCCAATGAGACAGACAGGGTGTATAAATGGACCCGAAGTGTCAAAGTTTCTTTTTTCTTTGAGTGGGGGGACCACCGCCTGTTGCGCGGAGGCAGTTCAGCAACAGCGACGACGACGAGGTCCGTTTCACATTGAACAGTCCCAGCCGCTGCACGGGAATTCGATTACGTTGGGACTGTGACAATTTACATTGTGATCTCGCAGAGAAGGTTCCCAATTAATGAATCTGTCCACAGAGGCTGCGGAAATACAGAGAAGTGGGATGATGGAAGACTTCGTCGAAGAAACAATCATTTGAAAGTGGCAGGAAATCTATTGGTTCTTGTAATTTATTGCTTCTTTACTGGGACAGATCTGGCTCTTACCCTGATGATCTGGCCCTTCTATCAGGACGCCTGGTCTAACCTGCTTACAACCCATCTCCAGATCGAAGTCACCGCTGTAACCGAGTTGCGTTTGTCAATTCAGTGGAATGGAAGATGAAATCCCTCGCGGTGGATCTGTCTCCACTTCTGCTTCAGAAGCTGTATTCAGTTTCGTGGTTCAGCGCGTTTGTCAGAAGTTTCAAAGTGTGTGAAATAGATTGGTTTCGGCAGTGGCTTTAGTGTTTCCAGACCTGCGTTCAGTTCAGGCCAACAGTGGATCCAAGCTGCAGGCCTGCTTGGTTGTTCTTTCACACGGTACAAGATGCGAATACACAATAGATCTGCACGACAAACTCGAGCTCAGTTCGTTCCGTTTCCTGGCCAATTCAAAGTTGTGAGATGGAAAATGCATCTCCCATTGGTAACCAAAGAAAGTTCTGCTACAGCAGGAGTTTCGGTGGCCAGTTCAAAGACTAAAGACCCAAAGACCTTCTTTCTACACGCATTCGAACAACCAAGTGGGCCGAGGTGTGTTGTTCGCCGAAAAAAAACCCAGCTGCTGCCAATTCAAGTTCGGATCTCCTCCGAGGCTCAAAGTTTGCTGTTTTTGCTTTGGCCAGTGACACCACCAGGCATGGCGGAAGTGACAGCTCTCCGCAAATTTGCGTCCGCGGCGTATACCATGAGGCACAAACAACCCAGGAGCACAGTTGAGATTTACAGAATTTCATATTACTCTTTCTGTCAACGTAAAGTGCTGCAAATCTGAAAGTCAATATCATCCTCATCCCTGTCTGGGCCATTTGGTCATCAGGGTCAGTTTGGCACATTTCTCAAAAAGCACCACTTGTGCTGGGTCCGTCCAGGGAAGTCTGGACTTCATCACCATCTCAGTACCTTGTTGTGACAGAATCCATACAGCTGAGAAAGAAAAGCCAAAGGTGCCTTTTACAGCCAGACAAAAAAGACAGTGAGACAGTGATGCACAGATAATGGTGCGCACCAGTTTCCTGTCACACTGAATGTTCGTCTGTCTCGACGTGTGTTTTTGCTGCTTCTCTCTTTCATTGTTCCTGGGTTTCTGTTGAGTCCCATCAAGCAGGGTGACCGTGACCTTTTCTGCATGAATGAGAGGTACCAGTGAGAAATGTTGCTACACAATTCAAAAATGTTGTTTCTATGTAGATTCAAAGGAATCACAAGGTGTGCCTTTTTTCTGGTATCAAACTGTTGCCCAGGAAATAGCTCCACGGGTGATGTTGATTGCGAGCACTTGGTTCTCTTTATCGGCAGGTGAAAAATCTGCAACAGCCCAACTGTACTCGTACGTTAAGCGGAATGAAAGTAGGGTGAAACGATTGTAATGGGGCACACACCCCATGCCATAATAGCAGAAAAGGTGAGGGTCACCGTTCCCCATCGGAGAATTAACTGAGTCGAAATCAGGGACTATTAGCTCAACAATTGCACTTTATGATGAGATCCGTATCAATATTGTGCGTAAGTATAGATCCAGGATGTTGCCAACTGCGCGGAGTGGGAGGGGGAAGTCCGCAGTCTGTACGCAACGACTTTGACAACAATATTGTCCGGGCCAAAAACGCCGTAATTTACGAGTTATTCGAAGCCCACAGGAGCTCCAAACTACACGGAACGTTGATTCTGGATCGACTGCGCGGACGGGGTGCTTCGTGTCAATAGAACTTCTTCCCCTGAAAGGCAGCGCCGAGAACGGAAATGACACCTCTCAGTTCGATCAGGGTGTGACATCAACCTTTGTATTTCTATTTTCAGGGATCGGAAGCAGGGTGAATCAGTCGCGCCGACTTTCCGCATCGATTTACCCGCGGGATTCGACTGATAATCCCCGGATAAGCGCGAGAAATCCGACATCACTCGGGCGTGAAATTGCTTCGTCAGTAAAACCGCGCTGAAGACGCGGGGATGCGGTTGGAATAAACATCGAACGTCCCTGAGCAGCGGACATCGCGTCGGACATGTCCGTTGTTCCGGTCGTGGCCACGGCCGGCCAGGCCGGGATCACCGCCGACAACAACCTGACGTTCGTGCAGAGCAACATCCTGCTCTTCGCTAACGGCAGCGCGAACGGCCCGCCTCCCTTCGGCCCGGGCGGCGGCGCGCACGACAACGGAAGCATCACGCACGATATTTTCCAGGATGTCTTCTACATCGTGTTGACCCCTGCCGTCAGCCTCTTCGGCTGCGTCGGCAACATCCTCAACATCATCGCGCTGGTGCGGAGCCGGCAGAAGATGAAGAAGGCGGATGGAGGACGTGACTCGGGGACGCTGCTCGGGCTCATGGTGCTCGCCGTCTCCGACATGCTCTTCTGCGCCACCGTGTTCCCCCGCGCGTTCGCCAAGATCGGCGGCAACGAAGCCGTCTTCGAGCCCAACGACTTCAGAGTGTATTATCAGGTGTACGGGACTGGGTTCCTCAACACCTTCTTACTCACCAGTACTTGGATTACAGTTGCCATGGCGACGATGAGATACATTGGAATCTGTCATCCCCTCGCAACCAGAAAGATTGACAGCGCGGCGTGCGTTCGGTGTACCTATATCATGATCGTCGTTATCTGTGTTGTGGTCAATATTCCAATCTTCTACCAGTTCAAGATCGATGATATCGAAATTGAAGGACACGTCTATTACCTGATTGACATCGGGGAGTTTTCCATTGACTCGCAGAGGGGCTACGTGTTTCTGTGGTTTCGCGCCTTCATTGGGATCTTCTCACCGGCGGGGCTCCTCACTTTCTGTAACTGCTCGCTCATCATGGCTCTGCGCAGGTCTCGGCGCATGCGCCGTGAGTGTCGCGTGCAGAACTCGGCGGCTGCGTCGCGCGCGAGTAACCGCATCACGCTGCTGCTCATCATCATTGTGATTCTCTTCGTCGTCCTCGTGTTCCCCGCCGAGCTCATGGACTTCTTCCTCGCAGTGACGCAGAGTGACCCCGACCGCACCTACACGTTCATGGTCATCCGCTGCGTCGCCAATTTCCTGCAGGTCGTCAACGGCTCGTGTAACTTCGTTCTCTACTGCGCGCTCAACGTGCATTTCCGCAAGACGATGAAGGAATTGTTGACCTGCAAAACGAGGCCCTTCTCGAGTCAGCGCCGAGGGTCACTGACCTCATCCGCCAGCAGAACCGACCGCACCAAGCAGGTCTGGTTGTGAGCGAGAGCTAGATATGGTGAATTCCAGAGACAAGTTCAATTCAGCACAGAAAACATCAAACGAAACAGGTTTCGTTTGTGATGTTCGGCTGACCTGGGCCAAGCGTGCTATCTTGCACACACACACACACACACACACACACACACACACACACACACACACACACACACAAGCACACACATCTGGTTGCCCTGCACCGTCCTGGGTTGCGGAATGAAATGACAAGATACGAGCTTGCCCAGACATGAGTCAATCGCGCCCTTGGTGTGCAGAAGGACATATCCAGTCCAACATGAATTGGTTTGGCACCCCTGAAAATACCACTGGGAGCCTTAATGCGTGCCTGACCAATTCAGGCTCAACATGACATGACCAGACAGCCGTGTCTCCTGGTTCAGGGTCTGGCCATTTCATTACACCGGGGCGTGTCAGCGGGTCCGCTCCCCTGACGCGGTCGCCTCACCGAATTGATGGATGATGAGTTTATCTCATCACTCCGGCTCTGGGGATAAATCAACCGAAACGCGCCGACTGCTGTTGTGTCTGGCCACAACGCCTCAATTCTACGGGCGCCACGAGCTCACGCGCTGGAGACCAAACCACAGCGATGCAAAAAGCTTCGGACACCTGTGCGCAGGAATCAAACGTGTGTTCAGTTGATGGGAGAAACCACAACACTCCTGCTGGAGGCGCAATGTTGGTTTTACGGAAACTGATGGACCCCACAGCTCGTACATTACCTGCAATTCACACCCGTGCAGGAGGAAATTGCAGTTTTATGCTGAGGTTATGTACAGAGATGTGTCTACAACGTTACACAAAGAAAGATGCGAAGATATTTATGACAGTATTACATAACACGTTGTTGATCTTGTGCCAAGCACTGTTATTTTCTCAATAGATTTACACAGCGAGCTTCAGTTTGATGTGATTCGAGTGAAAAAGGGTCAAGTTGTTGACGAACGACAACCAAACCCGAATTACCTTTGAAGCAAAAACAGAACGAATTCCTCAGCACCTGTGAATCTCTGCGCACTCGGCTGTGAAAGGCTGGTCAACTCACTTGTTCCTCTGGGACTCCTGATTCCTCAGTTTATTCTGATTCGGCAGGACGAACCAAAAGCCGCGTGGAGGAAGTGGAGAGGCTTCAGGTGCCCCCCCCCCCTCAACAAACCTCCCTCCAGTTGGACAGTTCCAGTAGTCTTCGAAACCTTTTGGACTCCGAACACCTTTCAAGGTTCATTGTTTCTCTTAAAGTCATCTCTATTGGAACGACAATCCGGTTTGGCATTGTCAAGCTTTTCACACCCGATAAATGGACTGCGTGAGTGGTGTAACAGCAGAACGGCATCGCACTGCTGACCGGCTTCACAACGGACGCGTCAGGCCTCTCACCGTCGTGAGACAAACTCACGCAAACCGCGACTTACCTGGTGTGAACCTGGTTTTAACACGGTACAGAGTCATGGCTGGAAACCGCCAATTCCGTTCTGGGTGTACATACAACGGATGCTTGTTGTCGGCTTTGTGCGCACTTACATTTTCTGCATTTCCTGTGTAAATATCGCCTCGGGATAACTTTGACAAATGTACATTTTCATGATCAAATGGCTGGAAAGTATGCAACTCAATTTCATGCTTTGCACCATTGAACATAAATTTTTGAAGACTCACATTTGGAAATATTCGTGTTCACGGGGAAGTTCCCTCTCTTCAACGCGCACAGATCAACCACAATGTTCTGCACAGCTGTTTAGAATATTTGTTGTTGAAAACATATGACACATGCCAAATGTAACTATCAATTAATGGACATGTTTTTGTGTATTAGACTCATGTTATTGTACGATTGTGCAATAAAACGTCTGTTTCCGTGGTCCCCACTGTGTTCGATCGCAGTTCGGTTCAAGTCGCTTCTCACATACGCTTCGAAATCGTGAAGAAGATCGAGCATTCGAGTGTTCGAAGGCTCTGAACAGTTCCGAAAAGGAAAACCTCTGCAACGTATGATTTGCCTCGAAAAGTAAGGTCAGGCAATGACACCCTTCGTTCCGACCCCTGCTACGGCGTTTCTACGAGTCTGAAGTTCTCACCAGATTCATCCAGATGCTCATTGCGATCGAGCAAGGCAATTCGCGTTGCTTTCCGCTCTCGTTTCTCGCAGCGCCGTGATCGCTGAGCGATGATAGCTGGACAGCGCACAGCTCGCTTTGATCTGTCGACCCGATTCACCTGGAACGATTCGGATGGGGAGAAGGATCAGAAGAGCTGGGCACCTGTGGGAAGAGAAAACCAGAAACGTGCGAGTGAACGTTCACTTCCAACACCACAATCTCCCTGTGCACAATATTTTTTTCAGTTGGTTCACTTCAAGATCGACTTCGATGGAGGGAGAGAAGGCGCCGTGGGATGCCCTCCATGGAATCTTGCGCAGCAGGAACTGCCCGACCAACGTCTTCTGCACTGACTCAAATCGAATCATATTGTTTGTTCTCGCGTTCACACCCACACAGAAAGAAATACAGAAAGGGTTCTGTTGTGCCAAACATGCATTGCCTGCCAAAAATAGAACAACTCCTCAATGCCTTTTCATCGCAACGTCCAAATGAAACACGGGGGCCTCACATCAGATGCACCGAGCACGCAACTTCGTAAACTCCAACCGAGTCGTCTTGCATTTTGTCAAGTGCAAACAATAGTTTTGGGACTGCTCTTCACTGTTGAGGTGACGTCAGAGGGATCCGGAAGTTGAAGTGCGCGAGTTAACCTTTTTGACAGAGAAACACCAGGTCACTGCTTGAAAAGGAACCAAAAAGCCCAACGTTGACCACAGGCTTGTCCTCTCTCATACCCTCACAGATGACGTTGCCGTCTTTGGTTCTGTACGTTTTTTGACTGCGTTTCATAAAAATTCGAACAGCCAGGTCACTACATCCTGCCGTGGGAAAAGGTCAGTTGCAGCGAAGATGACGCCAAACGAAGCTCAGCCGCTTCAGAAAAGAGACACATCTGACACGTTCTGTCACAATCAGAGGCACTTGAAACCCTTGATCACCAGCTCTGTAACACGTCGGTGTCCACCACACCGTACGTTTCTCACTTCATCTGGTGATTGAAGCCAGGTCCACATTGAGGCTGCAGCGCCGTCCTTGCTGGCCTCACGCCCATCCGAATAAGTTTCGGCATTTCGAAACCGAAAATCACTTTTGAATCGCAACACCCCACACCCACTGCAAGGCCTTGCAGCATGACAGATGTTCTCAGTCTCGCACGTGGAACTCCATCAGCCATAGCTGCAGTGAAGTTCTCTCATCGAACAAACCATGCGTGTTTTGGGGTTGACCCAGGAGTTGAATGGAACACAGAACCCACAGAGGAACCTTGTCCCCAAGACTGCGGGCAACACAATGATGCAACACCGGGAATGTTTCGAACACAACAGGGCGCATATAAGGTCTACTAAGACATGGAAGGAACACCTAAATGCTCCCAAAGTCTTGACTGATCCTTTTCGGATTTGCCTGGCCGTCTGGTATTTTCACTTCAGGGTTGCGTAAGGCTTGTGGAGACCTTCTGTCTCGCCAACACTTTCCAATGTTCTCAGTTCCCGGATGATCAAATCACCAAGGCCAGACACGCCGTGAGTCGAGTTGCCATTCAACACACACCAGGCGGAACAAAGCCTCAGATTGCAACCCAAACGCGCAGGCGACAGCTGAAAATACGAAACGAGATGTTCTGCGTCAATACTGTTGATATCACGCCGTGACAATCTTGCCCGAAAAAAACTCGCAATTTTCAACCAACAAACGGGGACGCAGAAAAGGCCAAAAACGGTTCTTTCAAACACCACTCTTTGTTTGACTGAAGCACAAAGGTGTTTTGGAACAAAGAGGCCGGGTCCTTTCAGGCCTGGAGCCTCCCGACGAAATCATGCGTTTGCGTGCACGTTATCTCCAACCCAGCTTCGGCTACACAGTCGGATCAGACAGTCACGCAGACACACAGGCGCCTCCACGCTGCCCTTTCCCCTTGTTACACCTCAGACCCAACAGGTCTGCAGCCAAAAACGCACACAAACTCGAGTGCAAATTACACCAGGTGTGTTTTGATGTTACAGTTAATTCTAATTGCATGCCAACCTCTCGTTACTGGAAGCTGCCCTGGATTCCCTGCTCATTAGTATTGAGTGGGGCGAGCAAATAGGTCACGGGAGATAAACACAACTTCATTTGCACGTCCAATTGACACGACAAAACTCAGCGTTTTATTGCATTTCCGCGATCATTCAAGGAAAACACACCATTGTGTTCGCAAATCCCATCTCTAGTGTCAAAAATGGCCGCAAGAATGAAAACAAAGGAAAACACGTGTGTTTCCTGTGCATCCCTTGACACCAGTGAAACTGAGACAGACTGAATTCTTTGAACATGCTCCAAGATGCCGCTCCACTGCACAGACTCTCACATCGGCGTGGTGACTGCGTTCAAAACTCTCAAGACCAAGCTCCATCTCCAGAAAGAAGCCCCCCCCCCCCTTGTGTTTTTGAATTAAGCCCAAAGCGTGTCCGCATCTGGTGCCAAATGTTGTTGCAGGTCCCACCAAGAACCAGGACTTCACTGACACATCATCATTTTGGTTTGGGTCAACGACCCGTCCGGCAAGCACTGGGTTGTCATCAGTGTGGTTGCACTCGACAAGATCCACATCCTCAAACCCAGGCAAGAACGATCGACCCTCAAATGCCTGCTTGTGTTTGTTCTTTGATCATGAGGGCATCATTTTCAAAGAGTGGGTTCCTCGCGGAGTGAGAATCAATGCTCGAAGACACCCTGTAACAGACTGAGAGAGTGATCTGATGTCATCGACTCTTGTTGGCACCTTCAGCATGGCGGGCAACTGTACACTGCGCTCGCCTGGTGTCCAGATTCCTCTTCAGCATCAGACCAGCTGTGTTCCTTACCCTGAGTGGTTTCCTTTCTTGGCTCCGAGTGACTTCTGGGTTGTTGATCACACAAAAGAGAGGGACTAGATTCCAGTCCATCGCAGCACTGAAAACCGCTGTGGCTGGACGATGCACGAAGTTTGAGTTTGGTAATCCTTCCTCTGCTGCAAATGTCGTCTGCAAGTGTGTGTGTGTGTGTGTGTGTGTGTGTGTGTGTGTATGTGTGTGTGTGCATGTGCGTGTGTGTGTGCGTGTGTATGTGTGTGCGTGTGTGTGCGAACAGAAGCAATGTCTGGAGTGACGCACGAAAAGAACCTGCATGGATGTCAAACACTGCAAGAACATGATTTTGAAATGTCCATGGAGTTGAGCCAGGGCCATCAGGACCACACCCACTTCTTTGTGCTGCCAAAAATATCCTTCTGAACTTTTTTTCTGGGCGAGGCAGCGTCGAGTCGATTAAAAATTTCCGCAACGTGTCCGTAACCCCTCCAGCTCTCAGTAACGTTTTTGCTCATTCTCCCGGTTGGTCTACGAGCAGAGTCCTGACAGTTGTGTTGTTCTGCATGAATTCGCAACAAATGATGTGGATTTTTTTTCTGAATATGCTGTATTTTGTGTCCAACATTTGCAACATGTTCGCCGGAGATTTGACTTGAGCAGCAAATGACAATTTTGTGTCCTGAACACGACGTCAATTCCCTTCTTCACTCTCCAACCGAAGTTTTTGGGGGTGGAACAGAGATGGTGGAACAGCGGAACTTTGTCGGAACAAAAGCTGTATCACGGATTGGCTTCCGACTTTTGTTTCCACTGGGTGGGAGAATCTTTGCTTTCTCCACCTCTGACGCACAGACATTGAGATGAGATGTTTTGCAACCAAAAATCCTGACCCCTGTTTGCACGTTTTCCACTGGTCAAGAGGTGGCCTTTTAGCCTCTCCCGAGAACAACCTTCCTCGAAGTGTTTGTGACAGCGGAAGTCGTCTGCATGTGACACTGAAGACTCCACAGCTCTCGAGATGGACGAAAAGAAGCAGCCAATTGGACTCCTCTGACTCCCAATTGGTGAGACATCTCCGCACTAGTACTTCCGCGTTGTTCGTTGGGACGCATCATGCAGTCAGTGCGTTACGTTGCGGCTCAAGAGAAGGGATGAGCGTTTTGTTTTCTGTGGTTGACTTGCAGAAGTTTGCACCACCGCCCATGCCACACGTCAACACAACATTTTGACTTCTGTTGGCCACAGCAAGAGTAAGTTTTGTGCTCTTTTATTTTTATCTACCTTTTTTCTGGGTGACTCTGCCTATTCTTGAAGTCTGGCGCCTTCTTGTTTTCTTTGCCTGTTTGTGAATTCCCTGCACACGCAGTGTTTGTTGAAAACAACCGTTCCAGAAAGACGATTGGTAAACAAACCCGGTCGACTGAATTTTGTATGAATGAGTACATTTCTGCCTTATTAGCAATTCACAACACAGCAAAAACATGAAAATAATTTCTCGGTAATCAATCTTTCCTGGCAGTACGACACCAAAATGTTCGGCAACGCAATCAGGAGCTCTTGACGTTCAATTTATCATTTCAACATGCCATCTCTTTCAAGTAGCTACTTGAACTGCAGGGATTTCCTTGTTCGCTTCGTGAAGAGCCTGTCAAGTAGTTCGTGTGCCTTTCAAGCTGACTTGCGTCTTGCTGTCAAAACCGTTTTTCTTGACCCTGAGGAAACACCATGAGATGGAAATGCGCGTAGAACTCTTGCGCAAGTCTGGGTCTTCAGGGTGGGTCAAGCACACAGCTTCAAAGAACTTTGCCAATTGGCAGGGGCAACTCAAGACTGCAAGATTCACTTCATCCCCTTGCATCAGCGTTCAAAACTGTGGCTGAAAGACTGACGCGCGTGACAGACACGGGTCTGTGAGTGGTGACGGGCGGAGCGGAGCGGCTGGAGCTGCTCGGTGCCTCATCATCCCGTCCAGGCCGACTCCACACTTCACTCACAGCTGCGCTCAGAGTCCGCGCGACGTGACCATACAGAATCAAGACAGAAGCACCGAGAAGCTGCGTCACCGCCCCCGCGCACAGATCCGTCTGGCTCCTCGCTGAGTCCCCACTCACTTCACTGAAACTATTACCAAAAAGTCCAATATGTTACCCTGTTGAAAATGCAGTGTTCTCCGGAGCTAACCAGGTGCAACTTGGGTTTTTGATTGTCAGTTCCATTTTGTGGTCAGTCTTTGTCTGCGTGGCGAAACTGGTGGCTTGCGCTCGACGCGCTGCCAAACAGACGCGATAAACCCTCCTGTTGCACAGATGGCGTTTTCAGTCTCGAAATTCTGGAGAATCTCAACAAGAACAACATCCACAAAATAGCAATAGTTATTGAACTTTGTACTAAAGACTCACTGTTTGCGTCTCATTCCTGCGCAATCTCGACCCAAACAGTGAGTATTCGTCTTTAGGACAGGGTTCAATAACCCTCTCAGACAATGACAAACTCTGAGAGTGAAGTATTTACTGACCTGCTGAGTTTGCAGGAGTGAGGCAAGTGAAGGCTTTCAGTAAAAGTGCCAATAACCAACATGATTCATGCAAATTACACCTTCGCAGTTATGAGGCGGTGTCTGGCTGCAGAGTGATATTCGTGATGTAATCAGAGACAAACGCACTCGACGTGGGTGGGTGGGTGAGTGTTGGGCGGGTGGGTGTCGGGTGGGTGGGTGTTAGGGAGGTGGGTGTGCAAGCTGCAGGCCACTCTCCAACAAGGTCCCACGATGACCACGTAAACGGAAGTGATTTGCTGGGCTTTGGTTGGTCAGGTCGCAGCTGAACGCGTCCAGGCCTGGATCAGGAAACCGCAGGCTGAACGCTCTGAGTTACTGAGCCACTTCAGCGGCTGCATGCGGGTGTAAACGAGCTCGACTGGGCTGCGTATGGGCAAAACAGCTGTTCGCTGCCAAGTAGGAAAGCTCGTGATACGGGGAATGTCCATTTCCATACTTCGTTGTCGCAAATGGACTTGGTTTGGTGAGTTATTTGTTTTCGCGCGGGGCTGCTGGGTTGCGCGCCAAAGTGACATCAATCTACATAGTGGTGCTTTGTCGCTCACAGATGAATATTGCATTTTTCATTAAAACATTCATTTGAAAGTGGCGGAAAACGACGCGCCAAATTATCCAATTAGATAGAAGCGAATCTGCCATGAAAGAAATGGGCAATTGCAGCACTTTGTCCCTTCAGAAACAGAAACGCTGTGAGAACTGAATTTTTGCTTCTTTCTTGCAAAAAGTGACAGAAGCTGCGAAATGTTTCAAACGAGTTTTAGATCTGATGATGATGTTTGCTTCTCAGCTTTGGATACATCGACAAGTTTGTTTCCTCTTTGCTTACCAACAAACAGGGGGGAATGAGGGCACCTCACCGCGGAACTCCTGCCAGTGATTGCAACGTACTCGCTGCCTCCGTTCACTGAGGTGAACGCCGAAAGTTGCATCTCCCCCGCTGATGCTGCGCTGTATGAGTTGGATACACACGTAGACAGAGAAGAACTTTTCACGGTGCGAGATTAATGAATCAATAGCTCTTCGCAGGGAGACACGGAATCCCTTTTGAGCCATTAGATGATCCTTTGCAACTGTGCGAGCACGACGGCACAGTCTGTCGCCGCGTGCCGCAGCATCTGCGCGGAGGCGCCGGGGACCGGGAGTTCCCGGAGTGCACTCTCGTCATCAAGTAGGAGTGGAGGAGTCGGGGACAGTCCGCAGTGGACAGAGCTCATCGCAACATGAAACTGCTGAATGCTTCCAAAATGGACAATTTCACATTCGTCGGGTCTTATGGAAACTGGACGTTTGACGCGAACATGAGTTGGTCGGACGCGCATCACATGGACGCGGACTCGGGGGGACGAGTCTCCTACTGGCTACAGGACGTGTTTTACATTGCGATCACTCCCGCGATAAGTCTGTTCGGATGCATAGGGAACGTGCTCAACATCGTGGTGCTCGTGCGAAGTCGACAGCGCATGAAGTCAGCGGACGGGGGCCGGGACAGCGGTACCCTGCTGGGCCTCCTCGTGCTGGCCGTGTCGGACATGTTGTTCTGCATCACAGTCTTTCCTCGAGCCTTCGCAAAAATAGGTGGGAATGAGGCCTTGTTTGAGCCGACGGACTTCAGGCTGTACTACCAGGTCTATGGAACAGGGGTGATCAACACGTTCATACTGACCAGTACTTGGATTACCGTGACCATGGCCAGTATGAGGTACAAGGGGATTTGCCACAAACTGACCACGGCAGAAGTGTTCCGTCCAAACTGTGTGAGACTGATCTACTTCACGACGACACTGGCGTGTGTACTTGTGAATCTGCCCATGTTCTGGCAGTACAAAATCACGGATTTCAAAATGGACGGACACGTGTATTACCTCATTGACATTGGCGACTTCGCACTCAACTCGAGGAAAGGGTACGTGTTTCTGTGGTGCAGGGCGGTGGCCGGCATATTTTCCCCCGCGCTGTTGCTCATCTACTGCAACTGTTCTCTGATCATGGCGCTGCGTCGCTCCAAGACGATCCGCAACGAGGGGATGGTTCGCTCCTCCGTGTCTCGCAGCCACAACCGCATCACGAGGCTCCTCGTCGTCATCGTCCTCCTCTTCATCCTCCTCGTGTTCCCCGCCGAACTCATGGACTTCTGCCAGGCCGTCCTCGTCACCCACCCCAGCGCCACACCCCTCTTCCTCCTGCTCAGGTGTCTCGCCAACTTTCTTCAGGTGGTCAATTTCTCATGTAACTTTCTGGTGTACTGTGCTCTGAATGTCCATTTTCGAAACACCATTCGGGAACTGGTGACGTTCAAGCGGACTCGGTTCTCCATAAGGAGGTCCTCGTCCGTGTTGTCGACGAGCAAGGCTGAGCCGACGCGCCAGACGTGGCTCCGGGAGCTTCTGCCGCCCGGGATGCGGAGGACCGCCACGCTCAGCGCCGGTGCGCCGGCAGCGGCGTCCGCGGCGTCGGCGTCGTCAGCGGCTGCGCCAGGTTCCAGTGTCAAGGAGGCCCAGAGAACAAGACTCGTGCCTGAGGCGCCGCCGTACTCCGTCTGAAGCGACAACGACGACGACGACGCTGGGGCCTTTTCGCACCGACGGGAGGCGCGCGTGTTACGTTCCCTACGTGCACCGCCCCAAATCGTACAAACATATGAAAAGAAAACATTGGTAACATTTAACACCATACGTCAACAGGAAAAAGCAGCGGACGCCCCAAGAAAGTATCGATTTCACGCAAACTCATAGATGTTGTGTTCGTAAACAAGCCTGCTTTCAGGATCTTTCCGTACATTCTCTCCATAAGAATGCGAAACACGGGTCATTTCTCACATTTCAAGGTACAAGTGTGTGGTCAAGTGTTTTGGTCATCAAGCAGCCTGACTGGAAGAACAAAATGCACCTTGTGCACGACAGTGGGAGTGAAGATCAGTGTGCCTGTGCTCGTGTCCCAGTTCGTTCTCAAGGTCAGGCCGCCCGGTGTGCCAGACGTGGGATGGACAGGTCGGAGCGTTGGTGTAGGGTGTCTCAATATGGTTCAGAACGTTTTGAGGTTCTCTCAACTGTGGTTGTTTCTGCCAGTCAGATTCCCCAGTGTCTTTTTGTATTGCGTTCGACAAGTCTGTGGTGGAATGAACATTCTCAGAGAATCGATCGCTGAGAACCGTGTGATGTGTCGGACCAACATGTTGAGGGGAACAGGTCAAGACGGTGAGTGTTGTGTTGAGTGTCGAACGCCAAGTGCTGTTGAAAGGTGTTTTGTGCAAATAAAGCCTTGCCATTTTAGCTGAACTCCGGGCTTTCCGCTTTTCTTCCGCGCTGCGTCTGAGTCGCTCCGTTCACGCTGCTTCGCCCCCGTCGACTCCAGTCTCCGTCGCACAATAGAGTCTGCTCTACTCGAGAACAGCTTTGAAAGTCACCACGAAAACACTTTTTCTTTGACGGAAATTTTACTTGCCATTCGCGTACTCAGCTGAACTACGGAGTCTGTCCACAAATTTCCCGTTCCTCTTCAACGGCACCCAAGAGTGCAGAACACTCAAGAAAGAGAACTTTCACAGAACATTTTGGGCAGAACTGAAAGTTTTGCTTTGTCAATTCCAACTCCTTGGTTGTCCCACCAGTTAGTGTGGTAAATCTAGCCTGACCAGTTGGTGTGGAAGATCCAACCCCACCAGTTATTGTGGTGAATCTGGCCCCACTAGTTGGTGTAGTCAATCTGGTCCTCACCAGCTGGTGTGGTGGATCTTTGAGTGAGGATTCTGCGGAACAGATTATGAGTCCAAGTTTGAGAATATCGAGGGAAGGGGGAAACTCGTGGACAAACCTCGCACCTTCGTTGACCAGGTTGCGTCTGGTGTCCTTTCGCCATTTGTATTCCTTGAGAAAGGCAGACGTGCCATGTTTGAAGATAAAGCGGCACAATAGTGCACAAAAAATAACATTTTGTGTCCGCGGTGAAATGTTCGTGAATTGGCAGACGGAGAATTGACTGCCCACTGAAACAAAGGTTCAGGTTAATTTTTCCCCGGATGAACTGACGTGCTCAGGTTCTTGTGATTTCACATTTTTCAGACAGAAAAAGAAACAACTTCGAACCCCGATGTGGGGCTCTGTGGTTGCTCAGTTAGGAGGACCTGCACTGAGACTGACTGGTCGAGGACAGCAAAACACAACCCGACGACCAAGACGAGACAACATTCCCCTCACCGGAAATTATAATCGCGTTGCGGACGTCCTTTCGATTTGTTGAAACTGGTGTTCAACCTCGCAATTCTCTTTGGCTCTCTCAAAAATTGAAACAGAGCCAAACAGGTTGCAACAGCATATGTACGTGTTTTTTGTTGTACCAAAGAGCGTGATTGATGTTTGACCTGTTGTCGTAATGTGACTTGCCGCACTCGAGCAACCCTGGTTAATAATGGAAAGACCTTGATATTTACAACTGTCAAACAAGGACACGCCTTGGTGCATTCAGAGGGTCTTTCTCTTTTCAGGCACCTTTCATCCGCTTTTGTTTGTCAAAGAAGAGACTTGACGTCTTCTCCGCGGCAAACACGAGAAAGAACCTGCAAGTCCCAAACCGGATTCTGCAGAAAAACAACAAATTGTTCCCGTTGTTCCTGGTTTGTTTTTCACGCAACTTCAAACCAAGACCCCCTGTGTGTTTGGCTTCCCTTTTGGGTCCGAACGAAAGGAAGAAACCTTTTCAGTGCAAGAGTGATGAAACACAATCTAAATCATTTCTTTCAGTTGGAACTTCACAGAACCTAATTATCTGCCTTTGAATGGGTTCTTTTTAACAACAAGCTGCGGCGACATTTGTCAAGGCTTTGTGAAAATGTACCAAATGTAGTAAAGGCTTTTCTCGGCAAGGTCAACTTGTTTGTCACCTTGGGCCAGCCAAAACTGATGTGAACTGGACGTCCCAAAACGAAAAGGTTCGACGTCAGTGTGTCCGGGAAAAGTTTGTGTGGCAGGCACTGTGTCGGCTTCTGTCCTTCCCCCATCCGCTGCTGGCTTGCTCAAGAAAGCTTTTCAGAAGGCCAGCGTTTCCGTCAGAAGGAAGATGATGCTCGTTCAATTATCCTGTGCGCGTCTCGGATTGTTGCTCTTTTGAGTTCACCTTGCACAGAGACAAGATTGTAGTTCCGGACACAGGCGCTGCGAAGTGGGAGTCATCTCCGGATGGAGCATCGGGGATGAGGGATGTGGGAGTGACAGGAGCGCCACCTCCTTCCGCCTCAGATTCTGCCAGATCTGTTGACGTGCACAGTGAATGTGAGGTCATTGCAATGCGAGTCTGAATCCATGATACATCATAAGTACATCTTGCCCTGCCCAGCAGTACCTGCTATCCAAGCTAAAAATTCAATTTTTTGTACTTAAAAGTACAACTATGTACTCATGAATACATCACAGTACAA
>JAAUXT010115644.1_pt1 | contig 17733 bp, 26 predicted proteins | sample 7278171 | NCBI WGS metagenome assembly JAAUXT01 (sample SAMN14350112, study PRJNA611818) | marine sediment metagenome | isolation source: surface marine sediment (1.8m) | place: French Polynesia: Moorea | collected 2018-08
GAGAGAGAGAGAGAGAGAGAGAGAGAGAGAGAGAGAGAGAGAGAGAGAGAGAGAGAGAGAGAGAGAGAGGGACGAGGTGGTGGAACAGGTGAGCAACTCACCCATCTTTAAACGACATGAAGAAACACGACCTCTGTGTGAGCGCGGCTTGACGAGACATGTCTCCTGTTGCTTCGGGTCCCGCGCTCCTTCGCTTTGTCCAGTCTCTCGCTCAGTGTCCCCCTCCTGCTGCCCTGCCCTGAGACTTGTCATGCTGCGTGTACTCCTCCAATGTGTCATCACTCTGCCCTTTGTCTTCTCCAAATATCGTGCTCTGCATTCTGCTCCACCAGATCTCATCGTCCATGTCCTCTCTCAAACTTCACGTTCAGTCGCCTCTCCTTCTGTCTCCTCAACCTCTCCTCTCCTTCTGTCTCCTCTTTGCCTCAACCTACATGTTGCTGTCGGTCTCGTACGAGTGCTATGTGTTCTTGTGCAGGTCTCATTGCTCTGTGTTCTCCTGAAAGTCTCGTGCTCTGTGGTATTGTGTAGGTCTCGACCTCTGTTCTACTGCAGGTCTCACGCTCTCTGTGTTCTCCTGTAGGTCTCATGCTCGCCATTGTCATCGGCATCGTTCTCGGCATCATCATCGGGCTCGTACTGCTCGGTCTCGTCTACGTTCTGCGCAAATCGTACGTTTTCCAGTTTATTCCTCAAAAACTGAGCGCTCCATGCACACCTTGTTGAACGAGGTTTCACTGGCCTTGTGGGATTCATGAATCAATTTGCTGCGCCACATTTTGAGCCCCAGTAATGGATGAGCTGCCTCTGAGTTGAAGAAGGAATGTGTTCCATCTGATGAAAAGTGGACGTGGATCTGCCTGAGATTGACCTGGTAATGCGTACTGCAGTGGGGTCCAATGATCACCAATTGACAGACTTTTCACAATGAGGCCTAGGAAATTGTGACGCACTGGGGTCCAGATCCCGGGCGACAGAACCAAAATTCCAACCTCAGTCGTCATGCAGTTTGGGTGTGGAGAGCATCGCCAGTCACGTGGACCTGACTTCCGGTTCCTCTCGCGCTGCAGGTACTCGGGCAACTCGCACCCTGAGCGGAAGCGGGTCCCGGCGGACGCCGCGGATATCTACGGCTCCACGGCGGAGGCGGCGGCGCAGCGCGCCGCGTTCACGTCGCTCATCCGCGCGCCGCACGCCACCATCTCCGCGAGCGGCGACCCGCGCATCCACTGCCCCGCCGAGTACGGCACGACGCTGGAGCGCGAGCAGCTGTTCAAGGTGGAGACGCCGCCGCCGCCGCAGGGAGCCACCGGCGCCACCAACACGTGCGGCAGGAGGGAGGACCTGCTCAAGAAGGTCGAGTGTCCCCGCCCCCCGCCCGACGTCAGCAACGTGCACATCCGCGGAAACACAGTCGTAACGCTGAAAGGACATGTTTACGAAAGTCCCAAGATTATGAGAGGAGGCTCATTTCCTCCCGGGGCTTATCACGAACTTGGCACTGAGGCGGAGGACAGAAGAGGAAAACTCACCACCACGTAGAACTTTCCATCGAGTCTCATTTCCAATGTTTGATTATCTGTTCACAATAATTTTTCACGTTAATTTTGTGTGGAGCAGCTGTGAAATCATTTTTTGCACGAACACAATGACTGTCACACACTTTATTGTCACTGCACAGTTGATGAACAATGCAACGTGGAGCGTGGATGTGCAGCCAACATATCATGACAAGGCAGAGCTGCAGCGGACGATCACAGCGACGTCCCCCATGTTCCCCATCTCTGCAGAAACATTTCGTATTCTTCATTTGGTGCCATTGCCATTATGCTTCATTCCACTCAGTAAAATTTTTGATCTTTGAAGCTCTCTGACGGCCTGCCATTGGCCAAATTCTTGATCCGCCCCTGTCTGGAAGCAATGGAAACACACATACCCCGGGGGAATTAATTAATCTGAAGGTAATTTCACCGTCATACGACTCAGCAATGATCTCAGCAGTCTGCGACGCCTCCACAATGGAGACGGATAGACGCCATGAAATGGTTTCCACGGTTTTTGTCTCAAGAAATATTGTTCGTTTCAAACACGTTGTTCAATTTATCCAAATAAAAGCAAGTATTTTGACAAATGACAATGGTTTTGTTGTGTGTGCAAGGACGAGTGATCTGAACAAAAGAAAACATAAATTTTGTCTTCTTCATTGAGTGCCATTGCCATTATGCTTCATTCCACTCAGTAAAATTTTCAATCTTTGAGGCTCTCTGACGGCCTGCCATTGGCCAAATTCTTGGTCCGCCCCTGTCTCGAAGCAATGGAAACACATATTCCCACAAAAAAGTTGTTCCTTTCAAGAAGAAACTGAAACACTGCGAAAAGGCATGAATGGCTTCGTTGTCAGTCACAAATAGACATGTCGCGGAATGAACACACCAAAGTTAGAATAAACAAGAAACACATTCCATCTTATTCTCCACAATATCTTGTCAATTTTTTTGCAAGAGTTTCGATCACACATCAGCTTTTGTTGGTTTTCACCAAATACGAGGATCCACCCCTCAACAGTCCACGTACGAGTTCTGCAATTCTTCGTGTGGCGAATTATTGTGGTGAACAATGGCTGCCTGTTTGACGGAAGGATCCACTGCGTCATGTTTTAATTTTCTCTGCACTTAATCGTCGTGAAGAGAGGATCAGCTCAGGAGGATTATTCCCTCATGTGTCATTTCATCTGGAGAAATGACATTTTGGTGATGGTTGCTGCAGGACTGAAAGTTTTTCCATTCCACAAAGTTGGGGTTTGTCAGCTTCTGTCGAATCTTCACAGAACATAGTTTCTCAGTTGTGAAGCCTAAACATACACAACCTTTGGTTTGTTCAAGAAGAGAAAAAGCGTACAAAACAGAGAACTTTCAAGACAGATCAGAAGGGCTTTGAGACTCTGGAAGCTCTCAGGGACTTGTGTCACACACAAATGCGTGTTTCGTACATTGATACACAGAGAGATGGAGTTTATTCAGTCTCAACCGCACGCACTACACTGTTCCCAGAAGTGCTGTAAAACAATTGCTGCAGAAAGTTAGAATCCTCGCACAAGGAAATGAGACTTCTAGCTGCAGATTCATTTGCCACAAGCCAGCTGTGGTGAATCTTGTCCCGTTTTTTGAGCGTTGCAAAAACACAGCATCACTGCCGTGCAGATGTCCATGTTTGTTTCTTTCTTATGTGTTCCGCGTTTGTACATGGATCCCCGAGAGCAGTTTTCACCATGGGCTTGAAGTCTCCGAAGAAAATCAAACGATGCCCAGGACGAGAACCGCTTCCACTATAACCAGCTGAGTGGAGGGAGAGGTGTGAGTAGGGGTGTCAACAGTACCCAAGCAACGTGTAAACAGTGCGAACATGCCAACAAACCAACACGCAGCAATGGCAGTCCAGATCTTGGTCTCCTCCCACAACTGGAAGAAGAGCACCACAATGCACAACAAAGGGCAGATTCAAGGAAGAACTCCCACTGAAATGGGTGCGAACAACAATCAGTGACTGAATGGCAAGACAGAAAACAAGAAATTTCACACTTTTAGCACCTGCATCCTTCGGTTCCCGTTTTGTGTAAACATCTCACTCGTCACCAAGGAAAACTCTCGTCCCGTGCAGCAGAATTTGCTGTTGAAGGAAAACCGTGTGCTGTGACCAAGAAAACGAGTATCGATCTTCAATTTTCTTACGCAATACGTTCACCTGTTTTGTGATGTTTCAAGTTCCATGACGGTGTGAGTCAAGCTTCCCAAAAATTGTGGCTTGCAAAATTATCATGAGCAAAAACAAAGAGTGAAGAGGCATCACACAGTTGGTGCGTGCACCAGACTGGCAGGAAATTCATTGTGGTGTCCTTACAAGAGCCAAGTTTCAGAGGGTCTTGCGAGTACTTCAAACAGTTTTGGCTCGTTCGCGCACTGCGCGACTGACAAATTGTCTCAAAGATTGGATGAATTTTCCTTTTCGGGGGCCATTGGGACTGTCCTCCTCAATTCAGTGGTTTTCTTGCACTGGTCTGTGATGTGAACATCTCTGTTCCTCCCTGATGCACAGAACGTGCTCTAGCTCCGTGGGACTCGTAGAAACTTCCCAGATCTCCTCAGTATTTCTACATGCGCACGGCAGCGCAGTCGCCCCTCAGTCAGAGCTTCATGATTTGCAACCAGAGTCTGGCTCCTTTATCCACCCAGAAACGCCTTGCTGCTCCTTCTGATGTTGTGCGCGCGACCAACTGATGATGATTTCAAACTTTGAGGAGTGAAGTTTAAAAATTGTTGAGCATATTTATTCTGTGGGAAAATTCAATGGAAGCGAGTTTAATTAAGGGAGGAGGCACTCCAGGGTAAGGAGTTGGGGTAATTTAATGCTCGGCAGCACTGATTGTTCTTGTCATACAACCCATCTTACGTTTCAATTAGGGAATTTTCGAAGCTTCCGTGAACAGTGAAAGCAAATTAATCAAGCCAGACCAATGAACACTGAGATTCCTGAAGAGACTGAAGCCCTGTGGATACAAAACTGATTTGCTGTTTGGAGACACACTTGTGTGCTTTTTCAGAACGTGCGCACAGCAAAGAACCCAAAACGGTTCAGGGAATGCTGTCTGATTCCCTCATTTTCCACATGTTATTTTGCTTCGACTTGTTGGTTGGGTCCTTCGATACAGAGTAAATCATCGAAGGTTGAGTCTGATTTCCACTGGGTCTTAAATTTAAACATCGAGCGGTGTAAATCTCTCGCTTCGCCGGGGAGACAATCATTGCAGTTTTGCAGCTTTGTTGCTCCCAGCAGTGAGATTGAACTGACACGGCTCCGAATTGTATGGAGATCCTCGTCAACACTATTGATAGTTAGTCATCAATTCGAGCCCTTGATTTACACCCAGTGAGACTTGTACAACACTTAAGTTACATTTCATTGCTCACGGAGACATAGATCACATCGCGTGTACGACTCACATTGCTTTTTCAGATCAATGCAAAATTCGCGCGTCGATTCTTGTGGTCGCGGCAAATTTTCCAAGCTCCCCCCAGTTCAGGGCTGTAAAACGCAGGAAGCGTTCACCAGAAGCGCAATTTAACGAGACAGCCGCAATTCACAGCACAACCATCGCGGCAGGACAATTTCCACGATTGTGAATCACAAATTGATTCTGCCCACCGTACCTCACAACAGCTTCTGCCAACAAACAACCGCTGCATGACGGGCATATTTCAGGGCATCCGAGAGAAGCCTTTGAAAAACTCCTCTGATGAAACACACATCGGGCAGCGCGATGGACCACGCTGAGCTCAAGCCGATTACACCGCACTTGGTGCAACAGATACGATTCGGAGTGAAACTCACTGGACAATCGAAAGCTGCGTCACTTGCGACTTGCTCTCAAACTGACTCCCCCAATCACTATCCTTCCCCGAAAAGTCGATGACTGAAGAAGTCCAACAATCTAAATCCAACATCAGAATGTTCAAATGACACGACAACAGTGAAAAAGAAGTCGGCCGTCTGCGACTAATTTCAAGCACAGCGGACTCAATTGCTTCTCATGTTTCATGTTGGTGTCCAAGACTGAAATCTGTGTCGCGAAATTCAATTGCTTCTCCATTGACACAGAAGAACTTGGTTCTTTTCAACAAGGTTCCTGGCATTCAAATCTCCAACACGACGAAAAAGAAACTCCAGGTGGTCAGCTGGAAGCTTCCAACAGTGTTCTTGCACAATGATTCCTTTTCGTTTTGAAAATTGCGAGACCCATTTGATTCCAAAGTGCGACATTTCTGTGGGTGTTTCTGTGGGTGGCATCGGGAGCCAAGCCGGCTGAAAATAACCACAGCTTGGCCACAGAATAATGCAAGGTAAGAAATCACTGGGACTGAAATCACGTTTCCAGCTTGTGACAATCTCAGAGAGAGATACAGGAAGCCTTAGTTATCACACAAGGCTATCAATTACCGACAAGGCGAAATATTGATGTCATTGCAAGCATTTGATTGGGTTCTCCTGGCGACTGATGTCGAGTTGTTCTCCGCAGAAATGCAGATACACCTGAAGTCCATCTAATCCGACTTCACTCGGACCTCAATCATCATTCCGGATCAAGCAGAATGTCAAAACAGGTGACGTGCTGTTTGTGACGTTCCTGACGATGTGGAGAGCCATTGTGGATGGTGCCGAAGGACACTGACACTGGACTGCAGTTGCGGACCAAAAAAGGCCAGATGACGTAGCGCGTCCAATGGCTCAGGACCGCATCGATGCCTGTTGGGACAGGAAGGCACACGCACTGACACGCTCAGCGAAAGAGGTCTCGAGAGAATCCTGAAATTTACATATTCCTGTGCAAGCTGATGAAGTTTTAATCTTTGCACCAAGATCGGCTGCGCACAGAGCGGGTGTTGGGCGCGCGGCCGCTGAAGACGGATCAGGTGCGGTGATGGATTGCGTGGTAAGGATCAGCATATTGAGATGTAGCGCCGAGAAAACATCCCCGCAGAATACAAAACAATAGTTATGAAATCCTTTACGAATTGGAGTGTCTGCATACATTCTTGTCAACGGCTGATCCGGCTTTAAGGAGGGGTCTAATTTTAGCTTTGCAACATTTGTTGCCTCCCGTGGCGCGACACGGTGGGAGAGGCCGTTTCTCGGCGAGGATGCTCGACGAAGCCGCGGCGGGCGTCGCCCGGACAACGGCGGGCGTCGCCCGGACAGCGGTGGGCGTCGACTCCCAGCCCGAGCTTCCGCAGGAAAGGTTCATCGAGGCTGCCTGACCTTCTAAGACGATTACCTGGGTCGTCTTTCCACACACAAATCATTCCGGACCGCGGGGCACACTGCAGTCGGATTGCAGTTCTTCATCGCGCGTCCTTTGTCTGGACTGAAAGTTTTTGCACCTTTTGTGATGTAGGATACAAGAGGAATTGGAGTCTGTGAAAAGAGTGTCGCGGGTGGGGTTTCATTGTTTGGTATTTTTTTTGCCCTGAAGCGCACTGTGCCTCAACAGAGTCAAGATTATTCCGCATCATAAAGTTTCAGATTCATGGGTTTTGTGCCAAACCGAAGCAGAGTTTCCTATAATTTACAATGGCCACCCTTTCTATAGAACCTGACAATGTGAGATGAAAAACTAGAAACGTTTTTACAACGAGAATTTATCTGCTGTGTTGTGTTGTTTCGCACAATACACTTTTCACATTCATTGCCTTTGCTATTCCCCGGGGTTCTCAACAAAGCAACCACTATCAATGGTGGAAAATCCCGGGAGTGAGAAGCGTCTCCCTTTTTCCAACGGGACCTGTAAGATTCACAGCAGAATCATTACCGGAAAGTCAGCCTAATTTGTATGGACAAAAGCGCGTGTTCTGGTTGCGGAGACGAGTCTATTGTTTGTGGCTATGAGATAGAGACGTCTCTTCGTGCCTCGGCCCATCCCACGATCACAAGACTTCACAGGCCCAGTAATCTCGCGTAACAAAGCTTTCGTGAGGAATATTAATTCGTCTCCGCAGCCATTAATTGGAAATGTTTGCTTCCTATTAACGCGCAAAGCAAGTGCGAGTAGTTTTTGCACAGTTCTCAAAATCAAAGCTAAAAGCACTTGTGTTTTTGTGCGTCTATGAATAATTAATGAACGATGGAAATGCATTAAGAGCTGCGCACAGAGAAAACTGATATAAATGGCTCAAAAAGAAGTCGCCCAAATGAAGATGAAACATTTCTTTAATGGTGTCGAAATTCTCTTGGGAATGGCGGCTCGTGTGAATTACGCACAGCGCTGTTCTTGGCTTGACTCAGTTGCCCGAAGCTTTTGTTTTCCGTCGCTGAAGGTGCGGCGGTTCGGAGCTGATTGAGAGGTTCCTGGGGACGCACCGCGCTGGAGGCACGACGCTGCGCAGGTGAATCTGCTCATCCGCGCAGGTGCGGAAACCTTAGCGCGCAGGCAATTTGCTCTCCAGAATCGGAGATTTCTCAGACATCAACAACATGCTTCCTTCTCCGTGTGTACTTATTCCTGCAAAATATGCGAGGCGAAAAAATGAAACTGAATCCCGGAAAGACAGGTTAATGCGTGGCCTACAATCAGCAGCACTCAACTGTCAGCGCAGAGCAACTTAAGTGCTTTCATATCAGCGGCGAAGATCATCCGCCCAAGATTACGCGAAGCCGACAGGTTGAAAAGATTGAGCTCGAATGCCTTCGTTAAGCTTCGCACACCTCCTGACATGAGCCAACGTCAGACCCATTTTTACTGCAACACATAGTTTTGTCCTCTCGCTAGGTTTGGCAACTGAATGTCTTTCAGCTGAAGTTAGAGCAGAATACACGGATCGATTTTCAAGGAAATTTCTTGTTAAAGATCAGAGTTCCGTCCTTGATACACAGCTGCTGAGCAAATTTATTCTTCACATCATCTGGATCCATGCCCAGCAGCTTCAAAGGGTTTCTGAAGCAGATCGTTTCCAAGTCTTCAATGGAGTTTATCAAATTTCTCTGCAAAGAAATCCAGAGTGACATTTCAGTGTGATAACGTAATCCGCGGGAAGCCATTCACAGATTCTTTGGAAGGAACGTCTTTCTTCTCCTGGAAATTTGAGTGACAAACTCGAGCCAGCGAAATTCTCATTTACATCCTTCAAACTTCTGAAGAAGGAACATTCACCTGCAGAAGGTAATTTGCGCACTGCAGTGTATTGAAGGCCGACCCGGCTTTGACACCTGTGTCCTTGAGCCGTAAATGGCTGTCTGCTCCGAGGATCACCCGGCGTCCGTACATGGTGTATTCTCCAGGCTCGCATCCTGCAACACACGACAGGACGTCGCATTGTCAGTCACGCCTAATGAAGGTCGACTCCACGGGCTTCTTCCGATACAACTGTGACGCTGCATCTGTTTGTATATCGCAAAAAAATTAACGCTACGTGGTCTTGTTTTTGTCCAAGGACAAACGAATTTAGAAGAATCGGGAAGATTGACAGCTTTTTGGGGTCATTTCCATTGTCTCCTTTGGTTCACGTCGTGTGATCATGTCATTCCTGCCTCTCAAGAAGAACGCGTGACCCTGGTCGGAACTCATGTATTTGAGGATAATGAAAGGAGGCTTCCCGCTGCCTTTCCCCATTACCATGAGGATCTTTGTCACAAGTTCTAATTTTGAAGTGATTTGTCAACCTCAGTATGTTGTCTGAAAATACAAAGGTCAGACCACGACACGTACGAGTACGTACAACACAGCCTTTGTTCTGCAATGTTGTCAAGCAGAATTTCACTTCCCCTTTCACAAATTTCTGGAACCTTGGACTCTGCTTTTGGACTCATGTGTTGTCACGCGCCATCACACAAAGAGCATTCCTGGCCATTCTGTGGTCAAAACGTGGGACCCAAGGCCACAGAAAGTTGCGCACGAGCAAGACAGTCTCCACTTTCCCTCGCTGCTCCGAGTCGGCAAACTAGGTGTGCCTCAGGTCTCATATGCCCTGGTCAAGCAATGGTTTCCAAAAGTCACCGTTTGAAGCAAGAAATTCTCTCCCAGGATCCACACAGCTACAATTTTTGATACAGACCTGCAACAGGAGCGGCGTCGCTGACGATCAGCACGCCGCGCGGTCCCTTCACTTTGAGCACGAGTTGGACGAAGCGGTCGGGGAGGTGGATCCCGTCGGTGATGAGCGACGCGGAGAGCGCGTCCTCGCCGAGCCCGGCCTGCACCGCGTTGTCGAGGCGCGGGACCCAGGGCGGGGACCCGTTCCCGAAGTGCGTGAGCAGCGCCGCGCCGCCGCGCACCGCGCGCCGCAGCGACTCCGAACCTGCCGCCGTTGACGGGAAGAAACATGGCTTCGAAGCAAAATATTCGTTTCAAGAAAAACTGAATGCAAATTGAAAGTTGTTTTTAAAAATTGCACTGGGTGAAAATTAAACGGAAATGAGAGGGAAATGATGTTTTTCTTGCTTTATTTTAAATTGGGCGGAAGATGGAGTGGGTGAAGAGAACGCACCGGCTGACTGGTGTCCCAAGCAAACAACGACTCCCGATGCCGTGGCGTATTGTGTGAATTTCTCGGCTCCCTCGAGCTCAGCAGCAATAGTCACGAGGACAATCCTGCCCCGCGCCAACCTCTGCCACTTGTCTAATAGATCTGTGTTGGGTGAAAGCAGGTGGGCGGCGTCGTGACAGCCGCGGGCCTCGCTGCACAGGAACGGGCCCTCGAGATGAATGCCGGGGACCCTGGAGCGCAGCTCTTCATCTCCCTCGATCACGTCGGCCATGAGCGGCAGCACGTGCTCGTACACCGCCTCGCTCGACGAGATGACAGTCGGCACGAATATGAGCGCAAAGCTGTCGAGGATGCGATGACAGATCTGCCTGAAGCTGCTTTTGGTAAGAGCCAGGTCGGAGAAGCTGATGCCTTCGTATCCGTTGACTTGGATGTCAACAAGACCCGGGAAAGGAAGCTTGCCATCTGGACATGGCGGTGCTTTGGTTGCTTCATTGTAGAGGGCGTAGGAGTCTTGATCCAGCCAGAATACGGCCTTGCTGTGCCTTCTGAGCACACTGGCCGGACACGCGGTACTGATCTCGCCCAGCAGGGCGTTCTTCACGGCGGGAGCCTTTCTCGACTCCGGGACAACGACGCTGACGACGTGCGCGCGCATGATCGCGGGGACGGTGAGCGTGGCGGCCCGGGAGGGGGCGTGCGCCAAGTCGGGGAACCAGCCCTCCCCGACCTGCTGCCACCTACAGGCGTCGTCGAGCTCCACCAACTTCACCTGCCTCGCGTCTTCGAAATCAGCCACCGGCGGGTCGTTGAAGGCGATATGGCCATTCTCACCGATACCAATGCAGGCTATGTCAATGTCGTTCTCGAGCAACAGAGCCTCGTATTCGTCTATTTTATCCGGGTCCAACTTGTGCACTTCACCCATGTTAACCTTGCTCCACACTCTGTCCTCCAAATACCGACGGAAACTTGCTGGGTGGTCGGGCGACAAACCGACGTATTCGTCAAGATGAAAACATGTCACTTTGTCCCAGGACACAGACGTTGACACGAGCGCGTCCAGAAAGGCGAACTGCGACACGCCGGTGGCGAGAATGATCCTCGCTGTCCCCTTCCGGGAGATGCTCTTGTTGACAATTCCGGCACAGAATGCTGCGGCCATTTCCCCCATTTCGGATCTGTTTTCAAAAATTCTGAGATCCATTCTCTATTCTTTGATAACTGCCCAGAAAGAATGTAGAAGAAAGTTTTGAACTTGATACGCTTGACTTCAGTTGCCTATCTGGGGCAAGTTGATAAAAATGACCACTCCAGAAGTCAGTCGCTGCACACGCACATTTATCAGCCGTGTGAAAGAACTTTTGTCAACACTGTTCTGCCCCTGTGCACATACACACTATCCTTGTGTCTTGAGTCCAGAGAGGCATTTCTGTGCAACAGGCCTCTTTTGTTGTGTGTGAACAGGTAAGCATGAGAGATAACTTGCGCAAAAAATGTATTACATAAAATTTATTGATGAACCTGGAAATTACAAAACGACTGACATAAAAAGGAGCGGTTTGAACATTGCAAGAGTTTCAAAACAAGCAACTGGTACATTTTCTACAGAACGCGATCAGAAATTTCACTGGTGAACATCAGTGTTACAGAGTCAAAAAATCCTGCAATTGCTGCCCAAAAATTTCAGTCTTGTCACTTTGCAACAATTTCAGAGACGAACAGACAACAGCTTGGACAGTTGATTGCAAACACACATGAAAACATTGAACAAAGTCTTTTCAGACTGATTCGGATTTTTTTCCTGTGGCCAGGACAATCGCACCGCTCCAGACATCAAACATTGTTTCTGCACCAAAGACAACAGTTTGCTCTGCTGTTGCTTGGTTTCTGGCAAGAGAAGAATCCGCTTGCCAAATGCAGAACATCACTGCACATTGAAGAAAAGTGTATGCATCAGCCGATTGGCTCCAAAATTCCAACTGCAAATGGTCTCAAAACACAGTCCAAATTCTGTTTCAAAATTTACTGTTTGGACACTGCTTACTCCGACACTTTTCAAAGTTTTATCGGAATTGCTTGTAGTTTTTGCGAACTCAATCTCTCTTTTGCTCGTCTTATTCAGCTTCCGCACACTCAAGCCTGTCCCGTTCGAAACACAGTGAATGTGACACAAATGTTGACGATGTCACACAAAAGCTGAACTTTCCAGAATGACAAATGGATGACTATTTCACTGGACAGAGCATCTACACAAACGAGATTTGTTTCTTTTTCCAAAGAAAGAGAGAAACAGTACAACATTGACCGGACGAGGTTTTGCAAAGGAAGTCTCTGCGCTGGCTTCTGATACTGTCTGCGATGTAAGATTCTGCAGAAACCTTTCCCCTCTGATTTACGAGTGATTGCCAAACCCGGTGGGTGCACAGCTCAAACAGACAGGGGAATCTGTACAAATGTTCTCTGATCAAGGGAGAAAACGCGGCACACAAAGGCGCACAAACAGAAAGACTCGACTGGAAACATTACCACCTCTTTTGAATGATGGTAACAATCACAAAAAAAACGGAAAGCCAATGTCAAGGAGACATGCTCCATAGAGAACAGAGACCGTTTGGTCACTGGCAGGAAAACTCAAAAGGTGGATCGGATGGAGTTGTGAGTGACTAACCTGGGCTCGGGCTCTTCCTTGCAGTAATGTAAAGAGAAACATCATGAGCGCTTGAATTGTTCGTTGCACGAAACATTGCCCCAGTCCCACCACACCTCCCTCCCTCATCGGTATTTCACACTGATATCGTGAAACGTTTCGTCCGGGTTGGTCGGAGCGGCCTTGTTTTTCGGCGTCGCCGCACCGTAACCATCGACCGCTTCTCCGTCCTGCAAGTTTCACAGTCGAACTAGACTTTCAAGTATGTAGAATATCAGCCTGCATGCAGCCTGCACAAAAATGATAAGTTCAAATTTTTTATCACCTGGTCACCATGACCAGGGTGGGGCAAACCAGACAACTCAGCTTTTCAGACAACTTTTTTGGATAAAACCCAAAATGGACAAAATAACAAGTCCAACTTTTTGACAAGACCATGGATGGGGGTGGACGGAGGGGGAGGGAAGGTTGGCACGAGGACACCAGACAGGTGCCCGATAAGTAGGCAAAACAATATCAGCCCAAGCAGTTGATACAATCAAGTGTGTTACTTTTGCAGAGTAACAGGTCTGTCTTTTCCTGCCAATCACACAACCTCCAAGAACCTCCAAAAATGTTACTTTTGCAGGTGACAGTCTCTTTCTTCCCCACCAATGACATGACCTCCGAGAACCTCCACAATAAATGTATTACTTTTGCAGGCAACACATTTATTTAGCTCATCAAAAAACCTTGTTAGCTGAAAAGTAACACGTCAGAAATAACATCTCTGTTTTGGTGAGTCAAAAAATGTGAAAACTGCAAAAGTAACATGCCTGAAGTTAGAGGTCTGTGATTTGCAGGAAAAAAAAATGTATTTCCCACAAAAGTAGCACATATATTCTTGATGTTCCTGGAGGTCATGTGATGCAACGGCAGCTGGTAAATGGCCATTGCAATTGCATAAAGTAAATCTTGACTTGGTCCAACAGGAAATGGAGCCTTGCTTTTTTCACGGCAACTTTTAGCATTCTGCTTTGATTTCCTGCTGAAGAGATCAGTCCAGACCAGATCAATGGAAAAGAACATCATCACATCAGCATTGAAGTGCAAGGAGCCCAAGCTCCATGGAGTTTTCATGCTGTACAGTTTGGCTCACTCACCTGATGGACGTATTTATCCTGGTTCTTCTCGTCGCTCCTGCGCTTGAGCACGACGATGATGATGACGATGATCGCGATGAGAACGAGGCCGCCGACAATGGCCAGGATCAGCCACGTGTAGTCCTTCTTCTCCCCGTCACTCGCCGACACCGGCCCCACCGGGTCCACCTCGTCTGAGAAACGTGCAACAAGAAATACAATCTACTCCCAAACGTGCGACGTTCTCCGCAAAATTGACACTGAAAAGTGAAGCTTTCTCGAACTGTAACCGCGCTCATGTGCAAAGGTATTTGGTTGAGACGAAGACCCCCACACACAGACATACACGTACACACCTCAGGGGGGGGGACCCCGATTCAAGACCGGGTAATCCTTCCCCTCATCTTGGTTCAATAGGGTGGGGATGCAGAAAGACAAAACACTGAGAAAGACTCTTACTGATTTTGGTTCCAACACACTCGAACTTGTTGATGCATCCTGAGGTCAAACATAAACAAACACAACACAGTGAAAGAAATCAAACGCATTTTTTTTCAGAAGAGAAAGCGAATGGTAAACACAACACAACTGGGGATGGATGGCAGCGGGAGAACCAGTCATCACCTCATGAGACAGACTCGACAGAGTCACTCACGGAAGACGACGGCGAATCTCTTGTCGTTGCCTTTGTGCGCGGCGGACGCGGAGCAGCCGTCCACCCCCAGCGCGATCCCTGCGAGGGGAGCAAACACGGTCAGACTCGTTCAGCAAGAGGCGCAGCTGAGCTTCTGGGCTCAAGAGGAAAGTGCTCATTTGCTTTCGTAGGAAACTTCATTGGACGCTGCACGAACATAACCGAGACAACTTCATGGGTCCTGGACCTTGTTTCTTTCACGCAAAATGACTGCTGCCAAAATTCTGTTTGACGGCGACAGAGTGGTGCTCTTCTGCGCACGGAGTATGTGGTTGGGAGCCCATGTAGTGTTTCTGTTCTTTCAGAGCTGATGCGGACTTGCAGTGAAGAACACAGGAGCCTCCAACCTTTGTCCAGTTCGACGTATCTCATCTTCCTCCAGTCGAGAGACCCGAAGTTGTCCACAGTCACGTCCTCCGTCTTGAACTTCACTTGATCGGGGTCGCTGGCGTCCAGGGCCAGCAGCTCCTTCGAATTCTCGTCCAGGATGCGAATAAATGCAGAACTCTGGGGTCGTTTCACCTGCATTACATGAAAATCGCAAGCCCATCGTAAAAGGAGGCATAAGAAGAATCTCAAAGCCACTTGTCCTTTTGCGATTATGTTTCTTGTTCACTCACGTAAAGTCCATTCTTGAAAAATATCTTCAGTTCGTCAGATTTTTCGTAGTATTCGACAGATTCCACCTCTGGAGGGTCATCTGAAATAGGCAGGAAGGCAAACCAAGAGTGAAGAGGCAAGACGAAAGTTCTGTTGACATGGATGCGTTTTCCCGCAAACATTGGCTTGTCTTGCCACCCGCCCAAATCGTTCTGACCCCAAACGGAATTCGAAGGAGGATCCGCAGACAATACTCACTGAGCCCCACGACGATGCTGATGCACCTCTGTCCAGTGTTGCTTCTGCTTGGTGTTCATTGCGCAAAGGGAGATGAAAAGAACAGAAATTTTAGTCACATTGCGATACAGGCGGGAGTGTGGCGCAGTGAGCGTTGAAAACAAAAGCCAAATGTTTCAACATTCTGAAAACTCAGGTCTCCAGACACCTCATTCTGTCATTCAATGCGTGTCTGTATTCCACGAATTTCTGACCAACACAGGAAGCACAGGCCAAGCAATGGCTGCTGTTGTCGCTTGTATGCATTACCACTCCATATGTGAATTTACACCCCCTGGGAAAGGTAACGTTGGGTATCTCTGATTTCTTCAGGTTTGTACGCACCCCTCAGAGTCGGTGGCGGAGAAGCAGTACGGCTGGGAGCCGACGTTGTCGGACCCGGGCTGCCAGAAGACCTCGATGCCCCAGTCCTGGTAGTCGCGCCCCCGTGCGGACAGCAGCTGCAGCGCGCCGCGGTACATCCCGATGCTCGAGCGCGTCGTGATCTCTCGGATCCTGCGGTGACAGCAACGAGGGTCACGGCCAGGTTCTGCGGGGGCGGGTGTGTGTGTTCCTGTGCGTACCCAGCAGGTTGTACTCATGATTGAGCTCCCTCGAGCTTGTGTATACATCACAATTGATAGAAAGGAAAGAAGAACCACGACCATCACAAAAGTAAAGAAACACATTCGTCAGACTCAGAGTGAGGTTCTCAACACTTTCAGGTCAAGGCTGCCGAGTTGTGCCAGAAGGGACAAAAAAAATGGACTCATTTTTATCCACACAGATACTGCGGTTCGGAACTTCCTTCCCATTCCAACATCAACTACAGTTGCTCTGACCATCGGTGTTGACGGCAGAACGCGGAGCGGACTCACTGCACTGCGGCGGCGCTGGACCGCGCGACGACGGGGAAGCTGCCGGGGCGACCCGCCGGGAAGTAAACGCACTGTCCCTGCGCCGGCGTCGGCGCCACGAACACCGGGTGCGCGTCGCACGGCACCGTGGACGAGATCACCTGCGCAGAATCAACATGGTTGAAATTCGCTATTCTGCTGAATGCCAGCTCAGGGTTATCGCTGACGGACACAGCGTTGGAAACCTTTTCCGAAGACCGCGGTCTGCACCGTGAACTCACGTTGGCGATGAACTGGAGCGGGACGGAGCTGAGCGGCTCGCGCTGCCACCGCACGTAGTCCTCGAGCTGGATCGCCAGCGCGTACTTGCCGACGCCGATGTTGGGCGGCAGCGTCACGCGGCAGCGCTCCTGAAACATGTGTGAAGCGGCTTTGCTTTAATGGACCGAGTTTGCGGTCATATATATCTTGACGACTCGATCCCAACAGCTGATCCATTTGGGTAGAAAAGTCCTTTCAGACAAGAGAGTCGGAACCTGGTCGATTTCGATGGAGCGTCCGTTCTGCGTGACCGCGATCGACTGCGACGTCCGACAGATGCCGCCGCACTCCTCGCGCTGCTGCTCCGCCCAGCGACACTTGACCGAGTCGCCGTCGGGATCCGTCACTGCAGGGGAAACCAGCCCAAGGAGTCCGTCAGCGAAAACTCTGACCCTTTGGTGGATTTAGAGATCCCAACGATCTGGGTTCCTTCCTCAAACTCGGGGATTTTCGTATTGTTGGACAAAAATCTGCGACTGCATGCCCACGAAACACTGCAGAGGTTGCAGGGAATGTTTCAGAGGATCTATCACATATCCCTTTCTGTTTCAGGTTTCAGCACGCACAACTAACTCCAGTTCCGCTGAAGCAACCTGGTTTAGAGGTTGTAGCGACTCTTGAATTTCGAGCACTTTTTCATCGCATAATTAATGATGTTTTGGTCAAGAATGTACGGCACGAAACCACTCAGCAAAGGTTGTCCTCCGTACAGTTCACCACCCAAGATTTACTTCTGTGCGACGCAACAGATGTCCTGGCCTCACCTGGGATGTCGATGACCATGTTGCAGCCGAGCTTGACGCTGATGATGGTTGTCATGGGAGCGAAGGGCGAGCTGTTGACGAGGCTGGTGTCGGAGCGCGGCGTCAGGTCGGCCGTCACCTTGAGCGTCCATGGCGCGTCCGACCCGAACTCGAGCACGTTCAGCCAGCCCGTGCCCTCCCACCTGAAGCATTGTGCGCACACTCCGATGCAGCAAAGAGTCAAACTGAACGTGTAAACAACAACCATTTTTGGCCCCCTTTCCCTGCAAGTTGTGCGAAACGAGGGTACAACTTCTTGCTTTTTGATGGTCGCGTAGCCGGCCATCTAGGTGACGCTGTTGGCTTAAAAACCCTTAGTATTCATGTGTGCGTCTGTCCACACTTTGGAATGTAACCTCCCCCTCCCCTGCCAACACCCC
>JAAUXT010136357.1_pt1 | contig 17731 bp, 21 predicted proteins | sample 7278171 | NCBI WGS metagenome assembly JAAUXT01 (sample SAMN14350112, study PRJNA611818) | marine sediment metagenome | isolation source: surface marine sediment (1.8m) | place: French Polynesia: Moorea | collected 2018-08
TGTGTGTGTGTGTGTGTGTGTGTGTGTGTGTGTGTGTGTAGACATGTTGAGTTGCTAGGGGGTAACTCAACATGCTGCTGAAAATTAGCCAGGATCATTTTAGGTCATTTTAAGCATTTTTGATTTTTTTACCCATGTTGAGTTGGCCAGGCCACATTAAGTGACCCAGGGGAGGGGATACCTCAATCTGCTTAAATTTAACCAAGATTATTGTCAGGCCATTTTGAGCATTTTTCATTTTTTGGCCATGTAAAGTGACCCCCCCCCCATAACTTAATATGGACTGGCTGGCCAACTCAACATGGAAATTTTCAAAATTTTCTTTTAGGTGAACAGCGTCAGACCGCGTGCTTTTAGACGGTGCCTTCTTGTTGGTTTTCTTACATGGTGGACCAACAAAAAGACAAAGGATCATGACCACCGAAGCAAACACCCGGGGACTTCGCACTTGCAGTCGCCCTGTGCACTGCTTCTCTTGTTCTAAAGTATCTTTATCCTTCTCAAATATCGTTCTGCTGACACGCAATCTCACATTTTGTAGGATACGTACAAAGCAGTGTTCAAAGCGTATGATCCTGACGGGAACCTGCTGGGTGACCCGAACGGACAGGTCGGTTGCCTCGCCGTGCCGCCCGCCAAGACTTGTACCATCCACATAGAGGACCTTGATACGTTTCCTCCGGGCACCAAGTTCGACGTGGACGTTGTGTCCGTCAGCAAAGGCCAGGAGAGCGAACCTACCAGCGGAACCACCCACTCAGGTGGGTGGAGGAGGCAGGACCTGGGTGGCAATGGAGGAGGAGGACGGAACTATCCGGACAAATTCGTGGTGGAACGTCCAATTTCTTGGAACAAGAGCGAAGTTGTGGTCCCCATCTATCAGAGTGACACGTCTGCAAAATACTTTTGAAATTTCTCTGAGACCTGAAGCAAGAAATAAAGATTTTCAACAAAAAATATGCGCTAGTTTTTACTCGCGTCCGCATTGCTCGTCTGCAGGTCCACCGCCGTTCGAGCAGACGGACGAGAATACGTCCATCACGCCGCTGGAGGACGGATTCGAAGTCGACTGGGAACCTGAATCAACAGAGGGCGTCTCCGATTGGAAGGTCCGACATACGCGCATCAACTCTGCAATGAGTACAGTGCAGAGGTTCAGGCCTGCTTCACACTGAGTGCATCATACGTTGCGTCCCAGAACAAACCGAGCGGGTGCTCGTCGCCATACGACGCAGCGCCTACAGATTGCAGGGACGCAATCCATGACGCAAACCAGTGTGAAACAGGCCTTGAAGAAACAACCAGACAACACACACACATTTACCGCAGGTGGAGTACAAGGCACCAGACAGCGACGAGTGGAAGCCTGTGGTTGTGGCGGGGGGAGACACCACCGAAGCGACAGTGAAGCCGCCAGGCGCGATCCCCGGCCAGACGTACCAGGCACGCATCGTGCCTGCCGCTGGCGACACGGAGAGCCCAGACAGCGTTGTCAAGGAAATTACGCTGAGTGAGTGCGCTGGGTGGTGCGTGGAGGGGGGAGGGTAGTTGCTAACAAGTGGGACACTGTCGGACGGACAGGGGACAAGAACAACAAACTGGGCAGAAGGGAAAAGGGGCAGTGCGGAAAAGTGCAGGGAGGGAGTGTGTTGAGGCAGAAGATAGAACAGACTGACTCCAAGTGGTTTGATTCCAAGTGGGCACAAATTTAACCGTAAAATAAATGCAAGTGACGAGTGGGCACCTTGACAAGAAATTCCTGTTCAGAATTCGCGTTTTCCTTCCCTGCATCATTCAAGTGCGTTGTGCTGTGTTGTCCTGCAGAGCCGCTTCCGCCCGAGAATGTGGTCGCTGAGGGGAGTGGCCACGAGGACGACGAACTGGTCGTCACGTGGGATCCGCCTGCTGGTGACAGTATCCAGGTCAGAACTCGCAAATTTTTTTTGAATGAACGTGTATGTTGTAAGAAACCGTGATTCCTCAAGTGGCCCTGAATAAACAACGGACAACCTGTGTCACCCTGTCTTCAGGATGAGTACGAGGCGAAATTCAAGGCGTACGACCCCGATGGCAACTTGATCGGCGACCCGAACGGGCAAGTGGGCTGCATCGCGGCGGTCCCGATCGAAACGTGCACCATCAAGCTGGACAAATCACAGTTTCCCCCAGGCACCAAGTTCGACGTGGAAGTAGTCTCGAAGAGCAATGATGTGGCCAGCGATCCGAAAACCAGCACGACGCACAGCAGTAAGCAAGGCGTTCTGCTCTTGTCACGAACCTGAGCCGCAAAACCTGCTTCAAATGAGGCACGGTTTCGAGAAACTGAACTCCAAAATACAGCTTGTACACATTGCGGTCAACATGGCAGACTTCATCTCCGAATGAGCACGACTCGGGACGTGAATATGGCGTCAGTTGCAACCAAAGTCCCCACTTCATTGCAGGTCCGACGGCGTTTGAGCCCGAAGCAGATGAAGTCACAGTGACGCCAAGTGAAGACGGCTTCCAGGTTGACTGGGATTACCCGCATAATGACAGCAATCCCGAGGGCTGGAAGGTCTACTACAAACCGACAGGCGCCGATGACTGGATTGAACCTCCTCTTGACTTGAAGGACGGCGACGCCAACTCAGCCAGTGTGTCGCTCCCTGGCGCCAAGCCCGGCGAGACGTACGACGTGCTCCTCGTCCCGTACGCTGGTGACGTGGAGAGCGACGATGCCACTCCGATCAAGACCACGCTCAGTCAGTAGCTCCTTCCTTTTCAGTTTGTGTCACATCTCGTGAAGAAAAAGACTCAATCCGATTGGCTGCATTGCATATTGATATTGGTGTCGTGCAAAAACCTTTCAAAACATCTTTTTCTGTGTCTGTGCACTGGACCTCAGGGGAAGTGGAGAACCGTGTTGGAAAAAGGTGGCGCTGTTGTTTCAGAGCCGCTGCCGCCGACGGACGTCACCTTGGACGAAGAGACGACGGACACAATGCGCGTTTCTTGGACTCCGGATCCGGACAGCGTACAGGTCAGGGAAGGGAACCGGAGGGGGCGAGCCACTTGTCCCGGGAGGCACGAAAAAAAAGCTCTCTGCTTCTCCGATTTCGTGTCGTAGACGTGGAATTGTATCTTAATGTTTCAGATCCTGGTGTTGGCCCCTGGAACCGAGCTCATTTTCTATGCGGGAAACAACGCACGTGCCTGAGGTCCAAAAAAATAATAAAAAATGAGGAAAGAAAAACGAAAACCCACAACGAAAAGATTTGTACTCGTGACCTTGCACTCATTCCTGTCTTGCAATCAGCTTCAGTGAAACTGCATTTTCAAGCAACGCCTGAAAATGTAAACACAGAAAGGAAGGGGGTGTGAGGTGCTTTGAACTCTCCCCTCCAAAAAAACCATACAAAACAAAACAAACAAAAACCCAGAAAATATGATGATGACACAGAGCGTTGCGTCTCAAAACATGGACCATCACTGCACAAGTGTTGTCACTACGTTCCCGACTGAACTCTTCTCTTTCATCTCTGTTAAAAATTCCCTTTCCCCCATGTCAACATTCCAGGATTCCTACCTGGTCACTTACGAGGCGGTGGATGAGAACGGAGATCTCCTGGACCCCAGCAAGCCCCCGCAGGAGGGCTGCCGGGCCGTGGCTCCGGTGGCGGACTGCACGCTGTCGGTGGATCCGGACGAGTATCCGCCAGGCACCCGCTTCAAAGTCGCCGTCCAGTCGCTGTCGAACAACGTGAAAAGCGACAAGAGTCCAACCGAGGAGACCAACACAAGTACGTGCACACTTAAGCCTGAGGCCCGATTCATACCAGATACGTTGATCATGCTAAACGTCTGCGAAGGAGACAAACGGGCCACGTCGTTGTTCCATCATCGCAGAGCTTACCAACATGTTTTGTGCCCCCAGATATGTGGAATTGTTTGTCAAACTGCAGCTCCCGATTGCCTCTTTTTCCTTCGACACAGAGCCAAAGCCCTTCAGGCCCAGCCATGGAGACGGAGACGGAGACGCCGCCACGACGGTCGAGCCCACCACTTCCAGTTTTGATGTCGGCTGGACGTACCCGCCGGGAAGTAAGGTGGACGGCTGGAAGGTTAACTTCAAACCGGAAGGCGCCGACGATTGGGAGGACTCCGTCAACACGACCGATGGCAACGCCGACAGCGCGACGTTGTCTCCGACCGACCCCATCCCAGGAGCCACGTATGACGTGCAGATTGTGCCGGTGGCGGGAGATGAGGAGAATGCGGACAGTGAAATCCAGAAAATGACCCTGAGTAAGTGAACTTTGCGCAACTTCAACCTTTCTTGAGCCTTGAGCCATGAATGGGTCAGGCGGACAGGCAGCAACGCGGCTTCTCTTCTGGTGCAGTGTTTTTGAATGAATAGCCACGCTCGACCTTCTGAACAACTTTATGCGAATAATATGGCGACCGTGTTTCAAGGCTGAAACTGCCAGTGAAGTGATAAACAGTTCAGACCGCGAACACACTGACAGTATGACACTTCTTTCGGAAATCATTTCAATTTTTTCATTTGTGTTCCAGGACCTCTGACTCCGGAGAACGTGGAGTTAAGTGCGGAAACCATGGACAGCATTTCCGTGTCATGGGATAAACCTTCCAGCCCCAGCATCCAGGTCTGTCTGCAGAACCTGCCGCCATAGCTGTTTGCTCAACACCTGTTTTGTGCTGGGTGGGGTGTTGCTTTGTCCGAGGACTGGAAAAGAAGCTCTGTCTCTCTCTGTCTCTGTCTCTGTCGCTCTCTCTCTCTCTCTCTCTCTCTCTCTCTCTCTCTCTCTCTCTGAGGTGACATGTGTGAGGTAGGTGTTCCAGGAATTTACTCTGATTTACCATTCTGGGTAAAAAACCTCAGATTTCTTTCTTTCTTTGGCTCATGTCGCAACGAGAAGAATTGGTTGTTGCGAACGTGTCAACCGACTCTCTCCCTTTCTCTGTGTGTTTCTTTCTCCCTCTCTCTGTCTGTCTCTGTCTCTCTCACACACACAAACAAACAAACAAACACACACGTACACAGACGTTTCCTCGAGACTGCTTGGTTTCTCAAACCAAACTTTTACGCATTTTCTGCAGGATGGCTACCGAGTGACGTACAAGGTGGTGGACCAGGACGGGAACCCGGTGACGGGCGAGGAGCTCGAGGGTTGTCAGGCGAAAGCACCCGCCGAGGAGTGCACCATCCCCGTGGACAAGTCGCAGTACCCGCCCGGCACCAAGTTTGAGGTGCAGGTGTACTCCTTGAGCAACAACGTGTCGAGCGCCCCCACCGCTCCGGAACAGGTCAACACAAGTGAGTACCTGACGCACCTGAAGCCTGTTTCATTCTCGCTTGCTACTCATCGCCTGGTGAAAGTCTTGACGCATCCAGTCTGATACAGCCTCGGAGGTTTTTCTCCTGCGTCCTTCGATGCAAAATGAGTCCCTCGTTGCATTTCTACTTGAGTCATTACCAGCCGCGCTGGTGTTGGTTTTGCCCCTGTATCTGTGTCCATGCCCTGGAACCAGACAAATTTCCATGTTACCCCCTTCCCCCCACTCTCGGTACGAAGTTGGAAGTTGGCAATTTCCAGATCCAGGAATTTCTGCATCACTTCCAACTTCCATCCAACTTTGTATGCAAGAGGGGGGGGGGCAGACGTTAAAATGTGGAAATTTCTGGATCTGGAAAAGGGAAAGAAAAAAGCACAAATTTCTAGATCCAGAAATTTCTGCTCACCCCCCCCGGTCCAAAGTTGGAAGTTATGCACAAATTTCTGGACAAGGAAAAATGGAAATTTCCTGTTCTAGGAATTTCAGAGTTATACCTCAAGCCCACGTACAAAATTGGGAAGTTGCAAGTAACGCGGACATTTCCAGATCTGGAAATTTCTTTTATTCCGGCGCACGGCTGGTTCTCCACTTGAAAGTCTGCGAAGTTGGTCACCTGCGTGGTTTGGCATGGTGAATCGTGAGTGAGCCTGACTTGCTGGAGAAGTCAAAAACTATCCACTTCAGGACAAGTCCCAAAGTTTTCCTGGAACTTGCTTTTTAGTGCCTAATGCTTTCAACCACACGGACAACAACCCGACCATCGAAACGACGGCGTCTACCATCGACGTGGACTGGACGTACGACGATCCCGAAAACAGCGAGGTGAGGCGTGCCTACGTGCATGTTCACGTAACGTTGGGAAGAGCTGACTCCTGTGGCTGTTGAGATCACTCGAATAACTTGAAGGAAAGTCATTTTCGACGGGGCTCTGGCGGACCCAGCATCGAAATTGGACGTCCAACCTCCGTCTCGGCGGATCTCAGCAACAAAACTCCAAAGATAAGACCTCTTTCAGGCTTCCTGGAGTTTCCCCTCCCTGGATCCGCGAGAGTCAGGCCTCAAGTTGTGGACTCTGTTTTGCTACCAAACACAAAGACTTTCAACCGCATCTTTTGGACCCTGTTGCACGCTGCATTGTATGCACGATTTGCAGACTGAAAATTTTTGCTGCGTGTTGTTGCCAGGTGACAGCGTGGAAAGTGTACCATCGCGTACAAGGCTCGGACGTGTGGGAACCGCCGCGCGACGTGTCCGACCCGTCGCGCACCGAGGCCACCCTGACGCCACAGTCGCCCAAACCCGGCGAGACGTACGAGGTGAAAGTGGTGCCTGTAGCGGGCGAGTCGGAAGCGTGGGGCTGCTCGTCGGACGTCACCCTCACTACGCTGAGTAAGAACATTGAAGCTACCCGCCATGCGTTGTTCTGTGTTGGTCCGGTGCCTCGAGTTGAACACCCCTGCCTCTTCACAAGTCATGCACTCACGCTTGTTGTGTCGCAGGTCCGCTCAAGCCCACGATCACGCGCGTGTATGGCGTCAGCACGACGGAGCTGCTCGTCGAATGGGTGCCCGACTCCAACAGCGTTCAGGTGACGCCCTGGCGCAGTTCTCCCGTCCCTGCGCAATTGCAGTTCTTGATTCCAAGCACACAGTGAAGAATAGATCCCAAGGATAAGTTGCCCGAAGATGCGGGCGTGTGCTGCTGAATTGAAAAAAAAAAATGTTTTTTCCAAAAAATATGATGGAAGGCTGAGTCTTTAGGCGTCCTAGACATAACCCCTGTCAACTTTCAAGAGGCGTAACACGTTGAAATTCGGGAAAACCACGGAAGAACACAGAGATTCGTTCGGGGGCCGCCATTCAGTCACCAACCAATGGAGGCTTTGTGCATTGTTGTGGCATGGAATTGAGAATTCGGGCACGCAACACGAAGAAACGTACCTGGTGCAAACTGGTGTTGGCTTTGCCCACAGGATGAGTACCGGGTGTGGTACCAGGCGGAAGGCGCCCCCGCGCGGGAGCACGGCTGCACGATTCACGGCCCGACCTACTGCACGTTCTTCGTGAACGAGACGTACCTGCCAGGCCACCTGCACGAGGTGACGATGCACTCAGTGAGCCGCGACTCCGAGAGCGAGGTCTCCGACCCCATGTCCGCCCATACAAGTACGTGTCGCCCTGCCATGTGCTCGCACCTGAGAGATTCCTTTCAGGCTGAAGAAAATTTCAAAAGGAGTTGCATGGCATGCTTCTCCCTCTTTGCACTTTGGTGTCTGTGTGCAGCCAGGGTGAGTTCTGAACGCCAGTGAGTTTGTGGGGTTCTTGTTGCAGGACCGATGCCGCCTCAGAACCTGCACCAGCTGCTGAACGAGACGACCTCAGTGCAGTTCGCCTTCGCCTGGGACGACCCGACAGGAACCAGCATCGTATCTGATTACATTATTCACTACAAGGTAGGTCTGGAGCCAGCTGTGGCCATGTGTTGAGGAGGTTTAGCAAATCCACGTAATGATGAAAACGTGCGGGGCCGGGGGGGGGGGCGTTGCCTCCTCAACAAATTTTTCTGACCAAAAAAGGATTTGAGAGAAAACACAAGCACATGGCCTCTCCATTAAAATGGAAAAAGTGGAGGGACCAAGCAGCAAAGAGCGGATATTTTTCCCGTGTGTTGTGAGCTTGTCACGGAACACGTTCTTCGTGTCATGTCGCACGGATTTGCTAAAGTCCCCCTTGTGAGCATTTCACGAAGCACAAACGTACGCGTGGATCTCGCCTGTTTCCACCGGGCACCGTTGTTGGACCATTTTCCTCAGTCTTCGCGAGGTGAAGCACGCAAGGCTCAACTCATTGCAGGAGCTGGGCAGCCCTGGTTGGATGAACACCCCGATGGAGGTGGCGGGCGACACCACTGACGCAGAGGTGACGCCCGAGGACTACTTGCCGTTGCGCGTGTACGAGGTGCGCATGAAGGCGCTGTCTGGGGAGGCGGTGAGCAACTACAGCGAGGAGATCCAGTGCGCGAAGCTGAGTGAGTACCCGCGGGGGGTGGGGAGTAGAGACGTGGATGAGGTGCACACTGATTGTCGCACCCGCCACTTCGTGTCTGGAAGGGTGCTTTCTGTTTGGGTCCCAGCCGAGTCTCCGGGTGTCTCAGTTGCAAATCGCAACGGCACCGCTTTGAGCTCAGGAAAGGAACTCGTCCCTTCCCAGTCGGCTTGCAACCTGCTTCATCAAACAGGCGTGTTCGAAAGTTTCTGGCTCGAACTCGCCGCACGACTCGGCCTTGTTTTTGTCAATGAACTGTGGGAGCGAGGACGGAAAATAGCTCCCGTTCTCCGTTGAAAAACTCCTGCGTATCATGTTCACGATATGCTTTGTTGCAGCAGCGATTTCGTGTATCAAGGCTTTCAGTTTTCGACTTGTTTCCGCAGAGCTGGAGCCAGTGGTGCACCTGCAGGCGCGCTCCGAAGACCACGACACGATGCACGTGCGCTGGGATCCACCCTTCTCTCGCAACCTGGTAAGTGTTGTGTGCTTGCAGTGAGCGTATGATGTGATTTCTTGGCTCTTCACTGTGTTTTTGCCCGTGAGGTGTTCAGCTGACGACGAGCGTTGGTGCGTGTGTGCGTGGGCCTCTGAGGCCAGGCTCACCCTGCTACTGCGTGTCGACCTTGCACGTCAAATGCACAGAACTTTGGTGCTCAACAGTCGTTGTGTTTCCAGACAGCAAAGCTAGAGGAGACCGGAGGAATCGAGGGCCTCTTCAACGAGACGGGAGACCCGCTGACCTACCACAGCCTCCTGCGGGTCAGTAGAGCGCCGATATCATCGCACAGTCTTTGGCAGCTTTCACAACGTGTTTCTGTTGTTCAGGAAGCAGTGTATTGAGTCATCCTAACGCGACGTGTTTGCACACGCAGTTCTGGTACGACGTGACGTTCGAGCCTCTTGACGGCCACGCTCCCGTGACGAAAGCGTGCGCCGTGTACTGGGGAGAGCATTGCGAATTCAACGTGAGCTCCGCCGACTACCGCCCCGGCAGCGGCGTCAACATCACCGTCACGTCACGAAAGGGCGGCATCGGGAGCGACCCCGCCCATACATGGGGTCATTTCAGTACGTTGTTGTGCGATGTCCCTTCGGCTCTCACTGGTTATACACTTTGGCACAGGACGCCTGGAGCGTGCCGTGCGCTGCATCCCTGCACTTGTGAGTCAATGAGACTTTGTGTTGTTGCTTCCGCCCAGCACCCATTGACTCAACGCTTGATCCATCTCGTACGAAACTGTGCTGAGATGTTGCGACGCGTTCTCTTGCAGAACCGCTGATCACCTCGGATCTGGAGGTCGTGAAGACATCTCGTCACGAGATTAAGGCCGAGTACACGCCGACCGATCACAACGTGACTGACTACGATGGATATCTCTTCTTCATCGTGCCCCTGACTTTCTCGAACGCTGTATGTTTGTGGGAAGTTCACACACTCCAAACGATGTTCTTGTACCCTCTATCCATTGTTCATTTCTCTCTGCCCACCACAAAAGGATAGGGTCACCAGGACTCGTCATGCGTTTCCGTTTTTGTACAAAGCATTGGGAGCTGCATCGCAAGTAACGACGTACCTTGTGTGAACCCAGACGAGCCATTTAAACGTTTCGAACCACATGCGGACTTGGTTTGCCTGCAGGAAACGCGAGAGAGGATGTGTGAGTGCCGGGGACTGGACCACGAGGGTCATCTGCTTCCGTGGCGGATGCGTCTGCGGGAGCAAGGGCTGCTGGGCCTGGAGGCGCTGGGTCACTACGCGCCGCCGAGCGACAAGTGGAGTCACAGATACAAAACAGCCCCAGGACAGCAGTTCCCGTTTTTCACTGATCTACCCAGCCGAGAGTCTTCAGCCTATTGCGTAAGTCAGTTCCGCTCAGGAGATATGTTGATCCTCTTCATTTTAGTGTGTCGGCCCCCAAAGCGCCAGAAATAACACCACGTGACCCATTCGCTTGTGCACGCAGAGACAGGCAGTTGACCCACGGACGCGTTGCTTGCTCTTCCTTGGCTGACTTGCCACGGCTCGCTGAGCGGCGTCGTTCTTGTCTCGCTGCAGGTGTACAAGAACGAAAGCGACCCCGACCTCACGGTAACGTTCTCGGGTCTGCAGCCCGGCGTCAGATACGAAATACTCGGCGCCACTCTGTCTGGCTACGAGGTCAGCGAGACCATAACGTGGGTTGGCACAACAGGTGAGAACAAAGTCTCAAGCAGTTTCTTTCCCGAACCTGTTTGGTTCGTGCAGAACGGCAATGTTCGACGGGAGCCCAGGCTACCTATGTTCTGAGGTCGAGGGCTCGCAGTCGATTCCACAACAGACAAATTCATCACATCTTCACCTGAGTCTCGCCGATCAGGGAATTGAGAGATTTCTGTCTTTGCAGATGAGCAGGAGGTTGTAACGAGTGTCACCAGAACCGTCAAATGTGAGTTGATTTGTTTGTTTTATACATAACGTGGTTCAGCAAAGCTCCTCCTTTTACATGAAAATGGAAACAGCACGTTCGGAGAGGAAAAAAAATGCCGCCAGTGCGTCAGCACAGTCAGGCAAGCACTCACTCACACACACACACACACACACACACACACACACACACACACACACGTCTGGGGCTTTCGGGGAATACAAACGAGTGAACTCCACTGTACAGGAAGGAAGTTGTTCGTCAAAGCAGCACCCTTGCAATGTGGCATTCTGCAATTTCACGTGCAGGCACAGACAAACTCTCACGCCTGTTTGTGATTGGATGTGTCATAAGTTGGATTCGTGCACGCATGCAAGCAAATAGGCGCTGCGTCGTCGATTACGACGCAGAACATTTTGGCTGACAACGACACAAGAAAAGACGAATTCAGTGTGAAACAGGCCTGACGACGTCCTGCGTGTTTACGTTGCAGCGACTCTTGGCGTGACGGTCTCATTGATGGACGACAACCCGTTTGTCGGCATGCCGAACTACGAAAACATTAAGGCGGACGCCGAGAGGGATCTCAAAGCCAAAGCGGTGGGTAAAACTGGTGTACAGTCGACGAGGTTTCACTTTTGTTCCAAGTACGTATCAGAGCGCTGAAAAGAGCAGGGCCCAGGGGTCCAGGGGGAAAAGTCTTTGAACTTCTTTTGGGTCAGAGGTGTTCGACCACGCGTTGAAGTTCAAGATGAACCTCGGAGAGGAATGTTTCAAATTGCGACAGTCGCACTGGACCTATTTCCGAAGCAACGTTCGTTTGCTCGTTGCAGTGTGAGAAGGCGGAGGAGTCGCCAATTGTTCTAGGTGAGTGTTTTCACCCACAGCTGAAATCTCGATTTGATGTTTTGTCTCAATGTGAAAGGCAGCTGAAGCCTTGATCGATATTGACGCGCCGCGCCTCTGAACGTTTCGTTTTGTGTTGTGCGTACAGAACTTGATCAAGTGAGGTTGTGACTGTCCCCCAACACACACACACACACACACACACACACACACACACACACAAACTGCATGCATTTTTTTTACTTATGGAGTGTTTTCTTTGCTGCAGACTGCTTGGTGCACCATGACGGCTCGATCGAGCTGGAACTTGAGCAGGATGTCCCCGTCGTCTTCAGGGGAGCAAATGCCACGGTGAGGAATCTTTATTCGCTTCGCGTACAGAGATCAGTGCAGGATTTCGTGGAGTAAAACTTCACATGCGCCGTTGACAAAACCACCCAGACACATGTGGCTTTATCCAAAACCGCAAACCCGTCTGTGACCAATGACCCGCCACCACAGCAGACCACACACACACACACACATACATTCACACACACACACACACACACACACACACACACACACACACACATCAATCTTAGTCTCAAGCGTTCCTTTTCAGTCGCTCGAGCGCAACTGAAGTAGTCGGTTTCCGTCTGTCTGTCTGTACACGCCTCAGTTTCCACGATGTAGTGACCACAGGGAGGGTCACACAGGTTTCTTTCCAAAAAGACTTGAAAAAATTTTCGCCACCTCCTGAAAGAAACCTGTGTGACCCGCGGTCACTATGTCATAGAAAAGTTAAAGGTTAGAGTTTTGGACTGAGAAGTATTTTCACCACCAGCTGCAAATAAGGTCATCCAAGATAGCAGCCATGCAGATAACACTTAAAATCCACTCATTGTGTGACCTATTGTGTGACCCCCCCCCCCAAGCTGGTATGACTCAAGTAGTCAGTATCCATCTGTCTGTCTGTACATCTGTACACACCTCAGTTTCCATGACATTGTGACCCCTGAGAAAGAAACCTGTGTGATCCCCTGAGAAAGAAACCTGTGTGACCCCCTGAGAAAGAAACCTGTGTGATACCTCAGAGAGAAACTTGTGTGACCCCCTGAGAAAGAAATGTGTGTGAAACCCCTGTGTGACCCCACCCCACCCTGGTCACTATGTCATGGAAAAGTTGAAGGTTGGAATTTTGAACTTGGAAACATTTTCACCAGTGGCTGGAAAGAAACCTGTGTGCCCCCCCCCTCACTACGTTATGGAAACTGAATGTGCACTTTGAACACATGGATCCAACTGAACGCGCGACCCAATGCCAGGGGTATTCTCGTTTCGCACAGCTGACGGACGAAGAGTTGGAGGGACTGTACGACGATGCGCTCCCGGATGCCTTGGCCCGAGCGCACAACCGACTCAAGAACCAGATCGAAGTGTTGATGGGCGACTGCGAAGGCTGTAACTCCCTCAACATCTCGTTCGACCCGGCGCAGAATGTCCTCTCCACCAGTACGTAGCGCGCACTTCGTGTGTGTGCTTTGAGCACACTTGTTTTGAGAAAAATGGTTCCAGGAACTTTGTGTCTCTTGAGAAAAGAACATCTTCGTGGCCTTTTCAGGGGACAAGTGCCTGACAATGACGTGCGAGTTCAAGACATTCTGCGAGAACGGGAAGTGTCGCTGTGTCTGGGGACGCGCCCCGCCCCCCAACTGCACTGGTGAGTGAGGGGAGGGACAAATTTATGCAGAGGGGAGCAGGCATGGTCCAGGCGAAGCCCTTCGTCGCCATGCTGTCCATGAAAAGTCAGTGCGTGTTATGTCGTCAAGTCGACGCTGCATCCGGAGTCACAGCGCTTGAGGTGTCCAGTGTAAAACAGGCTGGAGACAGGAGATATTTGTAAACAAGGCACAGACGGGTGGAAGTCTGTCAACCGAAGCTAGAGACTCAGAGAAGGAGGAATCGCAGTGGGTGCGTGGGCCACAGCAACCAGGTTGGGGAATGACGAGAATTCGAACTGCAGAACCGTGTGTTTCGTGCGCAAATTAAAAACGCCCAGTGTTGACACACCACACAGCTGCCAACTCTCTTGATCACGCAGGGTTTGTTTTTGCAGTCTGTCGAGATAATTTCGTGCCGCAGACCGGAGGAACGTGTTTCAGAAAACCTGGTGAGTTCGGCTGCAGATTTCCTTTTCTTGCTCCATTATTCACGTCAAAAGTCCTCGCACGTCAAACTCTGCTCACGGCTTGCTCGGAATTCTTTTCATTGCAGAACCAAGAAGGAGGGTCGAAGAAACCAGTAAGTTTTGGACACACACTTTTTGTACTTGTCAAATTCTTCACTTCACTCCGTTGCGCCAGAAAGGAGCGGTCGAGACTGAAGTAGCCTGTTGCGAACGACCACACTGAAACGAAATGGCTCAAGAACAAGTGCATCGCTGGGTCTTCTGACTCTCTGAAAAAGAAGTGCAACTCTCGTGTTGTCGATGGTTTGGGGCCTTTTTGCGGAAAAGTCAGACAACTCACAAGTAAAATACTCCCAGTACTTTCAGGGTTGTTTTCTAATCCGTTTTGTGTTTGCTTCCAGCTTCAGCGACCACACCGCCGTCCACCAGCGGCACAAGTAAGTGTTTCCCTTCCGTTCGTTGAGTACTACGTTTGATAGCTTTGGCCAGGCGAATCTGACACCAGGTTGTGTTGGCTTTCTCTCCTGAACAACAAATCTGAAGCAACCAATCCACTTGCCTTTGTAGCGCCTCTGCCGCCTCCGCCTGCGCTTGTAGTAACAGGCGAAGAAGCAAAGCCGGCGCGCGGCCGCGTCACCAGAAGCACAGTCGAGGCCACGTTCGTTGACGCCTTCGACGGCGGCGCAGAAAAGTACAGGTCAGTGGCACTGCACAAATAAAAAGCCGTCATGCGTTGTACCACTGGCAACAGGAGCCGCGTCGTCCCTGACACCTTTGCGAACCCGCGGCCTGAGAGAACTTCAAGATTCTGCAGACAAGTCACACCGAGAAAATCATGCAAGCTGCCTTGACGTCTCACGTCCAAGAATTGACTTTCATGGGTTTGCACAGGCAGCATTTGTGTTGATCCCTCCCCCCCCCCCAAAAAAAAAACGGGTCAAATTTACGTGGTGGGCCAGAGAGAAGTGTCATGACATGTACACCCATACATGTACCAAACGCCGACATGTGTGCCCCTCCCCACTGTGAGCGGCTTTCTCTCCAATTGACACCCACTGACGGGCGCGATTTGTCTGCAGCGTTGTCGTGACGACGGACCTTGACGATCCGGAGCTCCAAGACCTCACCAATTCGAGCCTCAACACGTGGAAGCAGGTGCAGGAGGACCGCGCCAGGTCGCGCAAGCGCGGCAAAGCGACGGCTAAGAGCTCGTGGCTCGTAAGTACTCTTTCACCAGGAAATCCATGCGGGAGGGACCCCAGAATTATTTGTCACTCAAACGCATACAACGAGTGTGAAGCTTCATGATCAGCTGCAGCCGTGATAAAACATGTCTGTGCGTGAGGTCGTACAGACATATTCTTTTGACCATGGAGTAGATTCATGACCAAAGGGTGTCTTTGCTTGGTTGAAGTTGATCTATCACTTGAGATCGCGACCCCACAAAAGAAATCCCCCCCCCCCCACAAAGAAATGCTGATGAGTAGATCTAACCGTCACCGGGTTGTCCACTCGGGCCAATCCATTGGACATGCATTCCGTTCACCATGTATTTCGGTCGTTATGCATTCCGGTCAATGTGTGCCAGTCAGTTTGTGTTGTGGTTCCAACAAAGGGCCCAAAAGGTCCAAATTTGAACCTCATCTTCACCAATAAAGTGGTGTCCGCACGTTTCTCATCCTCGATGCCTGTTGGTGTTCCGGTACATCGTTGTTCCAGTCACTTTTTGGTGCGACCCTGGACAACCTCTCAAAGCACCTGGAGGACCATCGCAACACATCATCCTCAGCATGTGTTGATTGGGAATGAATGCGCCAAAGCTACTGCAATAACGACCGTGAGAAAACAAATTTGTTCAAACAAAACGAATTTGTCGCGCAGGCGGTGGAGCCGTGTGCCCACTTCTTCTCGGCGCCTGAACGTTGCGGCGGCAACGAGGCGTCGGCGTTCCAGTACAAGCAGCGCAAGGGGCGCGTCCACGTCAAGGGGCGCATCCGTCGTGCAGCTGGTGGCAGTGGCGATGACATTTTGCCAGCGGGTGTAGGCGAGATTGAAATGGAATACACTAACTTCGTCGTGGGCGGTACGTGCCACAACGCTGCGACGCATCTTGATTCTGTTGGTGACGTCAACTCACTCACTCACTCACTCACTCACTCACTCACTCACTCACTCACTCACTCACTCACTCACTCACTCACTCACGTCATTGATCTTGCCCATTTTCAGTCTCTCTGTTGAAATGGTTTCCTTGTCTTCCATTTCAGTTTTATTTTCTAAGTTGTGCTGAGCTTCCTGCTTTTTAGATCCAGGTTGAACATGATGTATGCGAACTTGATTGATTCTGTCGCTTCAGTTTCGTCAGTGTTTTTCTATATATTGCTGCTTGTTCGCTTCAACACCTTTGCTTGCCTGAGGCAGCGGCTAGGTTATGGTGGACAGGGCTCTTGGTGTGCTGGTCCTGTCTTGCGCTCCGTGTATCTCTTTGCCTTTTCCCGTTCGCAGTTCGTTTTCGTTTGTGTCTGTTTGTTTTGTGCGAGGCACAAGCATTTATGTTTTATATTTGGGCATATTCTGCCGACTTGTCATTTATGAGAAAAGTTTCGCTTCCCTGCTTGTAGTTGTGGACGGCTGTGCAGATGAGCAAGTTCCCAGGGGCCATTGCGACCCATTCACTGAGACCGGGGAAGGTGAACGGCTTGGCGCATCTATTTGGATGCCGCACGATTGCAAGTTGCTGGATCTGAACTGCTGGAGGGTGGGGCACTCACCGGTTCCTCGCTTGCCGCTGTCATCACAATATTTTTGCGATTATACTCGGTTGCGCGTAATGCGGGCTCACTTCATTTTGGAATCTCGCTAGTTTTCTTTTGACAAATTATTTCACGTCACCTCTTCAAAATGAATCTAATTCAGGCTCTATCGCTTTATCCAGACTTCTTAATCTTATAATCGTTTCAATTCCACTATTTTTACAGTTTTCATCACATTGGTAGCCTTTAGTTTTTGTGTTGCTTTAATTTGGACTCAAAATTTTGTTTGAAACCTTACCATCAATTCCTCATGTACAACCTTGGCAAAGCTGTTGTGCAGGTACTTCATACACCTTGTTGCTCATTGGTGAGGTTGGCAAGGCCTGAGTGACATTTTTTTTTTGTTTTTCTCGTGCAGGAAAAATTGGTAAGGTTTGCTTTCTGTCTTTGCAAAACTTTGGCATTTCGTCAATGTTGAAAAGACACAAACCTCGTGGTAGATTCTGCCCGACAAAACCTCCCATTGGTCTCAGAAATTTTGGAATGTGAACAGGTGCACTTGTTGAAATTCCATCAGGTTCTGAAAGTTCGAGACAAAATGTTGAACACTTTCAGTCACAAAACAAAACTCGGAGGGTCCAGAAGTCGCTCAATCTGAATAAATTTTGGGGCATAAAAAAGTCTGGATTCAGCGTGACGTGTGTGCACGCTTCCCGGTCAAACTGACAGACGCGGAAGTGCCTTCCGTTCTCCCAATCCTCCGCCGTCTGGGCCTGCATGCAGGTTGCAGGCAACAGTTCAGAACCTGTGTCGGCGGCCCGTCCATTCCAGTTTCAGTTTCACTTTTGTTCTCATCACAGGCTCAGAACGATGTTTCAGGTTGTTTGTATTGACTGTGTGTGTGCACGTGTGTGTCTGCGTGCGTGCGTGTGTCCCCTTTTGTCTGAGTGTGGGTTTTACTTGAACCATACCAAAAGCAACTTGACACTCCCCAAACAAAAAGGTTTGCGTCTTTTGGGCCTGTGTTGATTTTGATTGTTGTGAATTGTTTGCCTGTAGGTTTTGTTGTATATATGAGTGAAGCCCCAGTAGTGATGTTGTAGTATAGTTTATTGTAGAGTATGAGTTGGAGCTCAGTGGTTTAGGCTACCTTCCTCTATGGTGTCACAA
>JAAUXT010043924.1_pt1 | contig 17726 bp, 13 predicted proteins | sample 7278171 | NCBI WGS metagenome assembly JAAUXT01 (sample SAMN14350112, study PRJNA611818) | marine sediment metagenome | isolation source: surface marine sediment (1.8m) | place: French Polynesia: Moorea | collected 2018-08
AGGAGGACCAGGAAGAATTGATAAACAAGGAAGAATTGATGACATTAACGCCACTGCAACGCTGCAAGGGACTTCGCACTGCAGTTGCCTTGAGCACTGCTTCTCGTTGACCCAGTGTTTATTCAGAAAAGACAAAGCAGAAAGAACGGTCCACTTGAAATCTCCGGAGTTGATGTCCCCGGTTTTTTCAACCATTTGGACGGAGAGAACAACCTATTCTGTTCTCAGACGATCGTGTTTTTGCTTGTTGTGGTGTTCACTAAATTGTCAAATGTGTTGCGGTGAACCTCCTTTGTTGTTGTATCTTCGTGTCTTTCGGGGTGGCGCGCTTGGGTGTGTCTGTCCTTTTGGGACCAGCAGGATATTGTCATGAATCAGACGCCCAAGGCTCGGTGGGATTGATTTGGCTGGCAAATTTCACACTTGGAATTCTCAAAGTTACGAAAGCAGCTTTGGACGTGAATTTGTGGGTTTGTGGTTCAGATCACCAGGGCAAACCCTCCCTGTTTGACAGAATCACCATTTTGTGCGGCTTTTTTTTCATGATTTGTGTTGCAGCTCGATCTGAAGGTCGAAATGGTCCGTCCAGACTCGTGTGTGTCGGTCATTGCTGTGTTGCGATCACGTCAGGAGACGGGCCGGGCCACCCCCAGAAAATCAGTGCAATTGTCAAATGTTGGTGAAGTTTCTCATTGTTGCTGTTGAAGAGCATTGTTGCTTGAGTTGTATCGAACACGTCCCCTGAATCTCATGCGAATGCGGTTGTTCTTCAGCTTGGTCTGCGCATTTCGGCGACCGGTGTCGTCATCGCAGCAGCGTTGTTTTGCAACCTGTCACAGGCAGCCTGTGACTAGAAGTGAAGCTGCGTTTAGGCAGGCGCGTCCTTTGGAGAGAGCATGCAGCACTGGCAATAGGTTGAGGCTGCATGGATCCCCTGTTCCCGTCTCATGGGGGATCAGTCGTGGTCAACCCGGGGGGGGGGGGGCGTTACTGAAAAGTTTTTGGAAGTGCCACCCCCGTGGGCACTCAGTGGTGATGAGGGGGGAGGAGCACCAGCCCGATGAGCTTGTGGTGAGCAGCGTGCGCAGTGTCAAGCACCCCGTGTCTTCCTCATTCCATGGGCTGAGCATGCTGCCGGAACGAACCTCAGAAACCTGTCATTTTTGGCACAAGTGTCAGTTTGAAATCAATATCATACTGAGAGAACAAAACATGAACATAAGCCCAACCGCTTGTGCTGATATTGTATCAGGCACTTGTCTGACATCCTCTTGCCAACTTTGTCAACCCTATCCCTATATTTGCCCAAAAGTTGGACTTGTACGAGTAGTTTTTGTCCATGTTGGGTCTTGTCTGAAAAGGTTGGCCCACCCCCTCCCATTGTCTTGTACAAAACTTTGTGTCATTCTTGTCCTTTTCATGCCTTGTCTGAAAAAATTGTCAAGATAACAACCCCCCCCCCCATAAGTAAAATATTTTGGCTTCTTGTTTTTGTCCACTTCAGGCTTTTTCTGAAAAGTTGTCACACACCCTGGTGATTATTTTAGACCTGTCATTTTTGTCCATATCAGGCATTGTCATAATCTAAAAAGTTGTCCAGGCAACCCCCCCTCCCGCTCTCCCCCAAAAAAGAGGACTTGTTCTTGTCCATTGCCCTTCTCTGTGATGCATGCAGGCTGCAGGCGACTAACGCTGCGAGCGGCTGATACTTGAAAGTCTAGTTCGAGGTCCTTTTGCTTCGTGGCAAAAAGCAGCAGGTGAATTGTCAGCATTGACACAGAAAACAAAACATTCCGGCGCTTTGAACTCCAGGTGCTGCTATTGAGCCTCTTTGCATCTCAGTGGTTGTCGGGGGTGATGCCTGCCGAGTGGCGATCACCCCTGCTGGCGATTTCGCTCTTGTCGACGGGCCTGTGTCCAAAGCTTTCTTGTTCGCACCACATGCGTGCCTCCATTGTGTGAGCAAAATTCGTGGATCGTGATGCTCTTGTTGTCAGAAATATTCGTTGAAACGCCAAGGTGCATCTCGTTGGTGTGTAGCTTTGTACTCATCGAGTGGAAAACATGCATGTGCGCACTCTTGAAGGATGAAGTCCAAAGAAACATCTCAAACGCGTTCTCAGTGCCGAAACTTCAGATTGTTGATGAATGTTTCTTTTTCGTGAGAAATAATGTGCCTTGCAGTGATCCACTACCTGCACGCGGCAGCACTAAATTGAGAACGTACCTTATCGTTGCCTTTCCATGTAGCGTTGTTCCAACATTAATTAACCTTTGTAAAACATTGCAGTCAATTATTAATGTGACACAGGGCGGCGGACTCTATCTGTTGGCTTTTTGTGGAGCTCTGCTGATATCCACCATTTCTCATTCTGCCGCATTGATTCCCTCACGGAAACCTTCAGCCGGTTAACTTCGTGCAAGTTTGTGTGTGTGTGTGTGTGTGTTTGCGTGTGTGTTTGTGTGTGTGTACGAGCGTGTGAACGCAAGACGTCACACACACTGTGGTAAAGAGATCAAAGCAGGTCCATTTGTAAAAATGAATTCCTGACAAGGACAAGTCCAAGACGTCAGTTGTGAGAGTCTCGAATGCAGTCGGTCTTTGACTCGTCCTCTGAGAGGACAAGCCGCGTCTGAGGCGCATGACAAGAGGACAGTTCTGATGCGCTTGTCGGGAGCACAGCCTTTGGAGTCGTCACAGAACGGCATGAATACTGCATGATCTATTGCTTTGTTGTTTCCCACCGTCTGCAGAGTTTCCCGTGTCTTGCATTGGAAGGAAGTTGTCTTCAATTTTGTTGGTGATTTGGCCAAGAGTTACGTTTGCGCCTCAACTGCGGATCGGTTCTGTTCAGAGTTCGCAGTTCACTGGCGACCTTCCGCAATCGCAGAGTTTTTTTCTTGTTTTGAACTTTTGTGGTGAAGAATGGGACATGATGAAGACCTTTTTGATTCTTACCAAACCAGCGGCTGAGCGAACACGTCTCGGGCTCTTAACAGCGCCGCTTTGTCCTCCTTACGTGTACACTTGCAGCTGCTTCACTGACAGCTGAGGTGACGTCCCTGTCACGGGTGTTCTTGCAAAAGCAAGACGAGCAAATCTACAGGATTGAATTCAATTGGTCCAAGCTCGACCCAGGCCTGTCTTGACAAACTGAAATCTTGGCGTTGTGAAGTTTGCCACGGTGCTGAACCAGCGACAAGAAGCGGTGTTGATGGATGGATGTCATTGCATTCGTGGTCTCAATGAGAGAATGTGGTTTGACTGGTCCAACCTTTCGTTGGTGTCGAACCACAAGCCATGGCGAGCCCAGGCACAATTAAAGATTCACCATTTCATTTGGGGGGATTGGAATCAGGATGGAGTGCCTTGCTGCAAAGATCCGCAGATTCACTCATCACAAAGCAGCCGCACAACTCATCAGGGCTGCACAAGGATTCCCCCCTTCTGCGGTCCCAGCGCTCTCGTTCACTTCAATGGTGAGGCACTCGGACCCAATATTACTTTCCATTCACACAGCTTAATTTACAGCAAAAGTTGCTGAATGATGTGAAAGACTTGTCGAGCTATCCATTAAATTTAAGTGATACATGCTGTTCTATGGGGATGGACCCTTGTGCTGAATGGGAAAGTTCTCGATCACTGCGCTTCTGCATTGAAGGAGGTGAAAGAGGTTCTGCCCTTTGAGTGAAGAAAAACGGCCAAATTCCAGAGTCCCAATATCATTTCAAACCATTTGAATTTGTTGTCTCTGTTTATCCTGCCCTCATTCTTTGTTACGTATTGCGCCTGCCAAGTGCTTTGGGCAGAACTTTTCGTGCAACATTGCCCGATCGCTGCATGTGTGTGTTTGCATGAGGTTGTGAAGTCTGTGAGCAGATTTACCGTAGCATGCAGTTCCGCCGCTCGTCCGTGAACCAATATTCCCTCACTGCGCACCTGGCCATGTTTTCGATCAGCACTGCAGTGGGGTTTGCTTGGAGGAAACTTGAACCAGGGAGGATAACAAAAGTGCTGTTGGTGAGCACGTGCACGAACCTGAGATCCAGAAGGATGCACGACAGGGAGTTGGGTGTGGCTCTTGGGGCCCCTCCCACCTGGCAGTTCGCAAGTCATTCAATGAAACTGAATTTGGGCACGGCTGCAGGCAGCCAGAGTATCCCGAACCCTCTCACACAATGAAAATTCAAGTGGACGCAGCTTGACTGCAGGAAGCTTGTGCACCGCAGTTGCCCTGAGCAGTGCGATTTGCTGCTTCTTGTTTCTGTTGAATCCAGTTTGTTAGCAGCTCTGTTGTGACACCCAACGCCCACAAGACAAAATGTTCCTGGAGTTTTAGCAAGAGTCCAAAAGTTTCGTCCGAAGGTTTGCTTGCTCTTCTGTTCTGTCCTGCACGAGTACGATCTCTTATGGTCGCACGTCCGTATGCCATTTTGCTGCCATGTGCACGTTCACTTTTGTCATCCTGTGCAACGTTGGGACGTAACGGCTCAGTGCAAAGAGTGTTGTGTCAAAGACGTAACTACCCTTTTTACCCAAGCTACAGGGTCCAGCAGAGGAGCCCTGACTCAGCTCCAGCCTTTCTCTTGGCCACCCATACACCTGTGACTATGACAACAGGTCAGACGACAAATCAGTTCAATGCAAAAGTCGACCAAGGCAACACACATTCAAGTGCGTTTTTGGACTCATCTGCAAAACACGTACAGACACGCACACATGCACCCAATTCATGTGCAGGTCTATCACAACGTATGCAATGTCCGCCGCATTACACGCGCACTCGACGCCACTGCAGCTTCGCAGGAACATCCGTCTTTCGCAGTGCATCTTCGGAAGAAGATGTCTAGTTCACAAAGGGAGCACGGTGATTGCCTTCACTGCGCTCCAATACTTCAGAAAGTTTTCTTTTCAAGGAAACTGATCAAGAGTTTTTGGTGACTGCACTCGAGCACTCTGGTCCACGGCATCAACGGTTGACGCGTGTACTGAACGGCTTTCTCGCTTTGGCCTCTTGGGTTTCTCTCGTGCACTCACAAAAGAGGATTTTATTCGATTCAGTGAACTCCAAAGCCAAATCCACATTTGCTTGAGAGAGAATTTCAAAGTTCTCTTTCCACCTTCCTTGTTGGTGACACGAGAATTAGTTCCACGAGATTAGGCCTGTAAGTGCGATTTCTCGTTCCAACAGACCTTCTCACAGGAACCTGTCCGTCTGTTTGTCAGCCAACAAGTCGGGCGTGTTGAGGAACAGTAGCTCCTCGCAGTTCCGGATTTGGCCGACTGAAACCAACTTTGTGTTGAAAAAGACGTGAAGGTCTGCACGAAATGAAAAGAAATGGCGTGTGACAAAGACTGTCTTCAGAACAGTTGCTCACGTTTCACTCTCGGCAATTTTTGGTTTGTCTTGGAAGAAAGTTGTCCGCATGGATTCTTTGAGCGATTGATGAATGTACGTTTCACGTACTCTCTGTGTTCACGTGTGTGTGTGTGTGTGTGTGTGTGTGTGTGTGTGTGTGTGTGTGTGTGCGTGTGTGTGTGTCGCACCCGGAAAGGTTCAAACCTGCTGAAACTTTGCTGGATTGTTGTTCTCTTCCATGTTGGGCCAGAATAACATGTTTTTCGTGCTTGCAAAAACGAATGAACAGAATCAATGTGAAAATGCAGTGCTTCATACAGAACCACCTCCCTTTGCGCAAAATATTTTGTTGAGTGATGGAGCTCTGTGCGGGCCGCTGGAGACTTTGAATCCCTTCACTGTAATGGACACATTTCCTCCTTTGCTGCCTGATTCCTTCACTCACAATGCACTCATGCGAACATGAACTGCAGGGTGAGGAGGATACACGTGTCGCTGTCGAAAGGACAAACAGATGTATCGGGCGACCAGACCAAAGGGATAACGAACTGAGGGTGAGCGAGGCCCATGGAAGCAAGACACAGAGTAAATAAAATACTGATTTGGAAGTGATGCAGACTCATTTGAGAAAAACTGTCAGGGATGTTGAGTGAGGAGAGGCTCAGTAGCGAGTCGTTTGTTTTTGAACCACAAGCAACATCAGTGGAAATTTACTCTGGCCTTGTCTCAGCATCAGCCAATGGTTTGCGTCACCCTCGAACAAACGAGAATCTGCTTGCCCTGCCAGCTCAGTCCAATTTCATTTCTTTTTTCTTCTCAAAAAATGGAAAGGACCCGCTGGTAAGTGTTCCCAAAAAACAAGGGGCAAGGTCTTTGTCCCTCATCTGTGTGTGTTGTCCCTCAATCAAGTCAGTGTGGTGAGACCAACACGAGTGCCATGAACGTCACGTTCTGTGGCAGAGACAACGCCAAAGCTGAATGACCATTCTCTTGCCCACCCACTCCGTCAGGTCAAAGGGCTCATGGCTCGGACCTCCGACCTTTCACTGGGCCTCGAAAAAGTGTTTCCTCACACATGCAACACGCAATGGAATCCTTGAGGACCAATAGTGGCTGATCTCAGCAGGAAACTACCCTAGAGCTGAGTCAATGATTTCATGTGCAGGAACTTGTCAGTTTCTGGTGAGGCATATCTAACGCTTCACTTCAAAAGGCTCCTGCCAACCACCATAGAATACATGCAGACCAAAAACAGATAAATGTCACAGTCATACCACAGACAATGCACTTTTTCGTGAAGAGAGAAGCTGTCACCAGTCCCAAAGAATCCAACCCACGCAATTTGAATGGTGCCAGAATCTTCTGTCATCCTTGAGAAGAAGCTGACTCAGCATGGCTTCCATCATACTCACTGCAAATGATGAACCAGATTCTGCCCACTTTTGGTGCCAAAAATTGATGATAAATCAAATGAAAGATCATAATTTGAGGGGACGATGGACGAAAAGCAGGATCTGTTTTGAATTTACAAAGCCCCATTGAGATGGCGTTGGTTCGCAGGAATCCGCTGCTGATCTGTGTTCAGTGTGTGGGAGCTTTGATACCACAATGAAGATAACACCCAACACGGATTCTAGCTGAACACTCGTTCCTTTCCTGGATGTACCTTCGAATTATCCTGAATTCAAATGAACCAGCAGAGCGCACAGCCAGGGTGTAAATGCGACGTCAGTAAGACAAGACATCCAGAACCCTGCTGTCCTTCAGGGAACAAACAGCCATACCAACTCGTCAGGACCTTTCCTGCGTGATTAAATTTGTTGCTGAGATCTGATGCGGAAGCGTCGCCGTTGCCTCTGCGATTTCCAACTTCGTCAACACGTGAGGCGTGTTCAGACCTCAGTGTTTCATGAAAAGTGTATCTCTGTTGTGTCAAATTATTGGCGTGAGTTTTCACCACCACAGCTGTGAACCGGGAAGTCTTTGTCGAGACTGCAGAAGACTCTCTCAACAGGCCCTTGAAAATAGTGGTCAACACCCACAGGCACGTTCCAGAACGATTTCTGCAAGAGGCCTTTTTTCAACACAAAGTTCTGGTCGTCTAGACTTTTGTCCAGCCTTGCTCTCATCAGGTGAAGTCTATGAAAGGTGGACTGATCTTGTTTCAACTGCAACGTTGCAACATTATACTTTTGCCGTACTTGGTCGAGGCAATTGTCAGATCTAATTCTGGATAAAAAGCTGACATTTTAAGGGGAGACAATGGATTCTGTCGCTTAGTGCCATGATACCCATTTGCATCTGACTGAGCGAGTCATAGGTTTCACTTCTTGTTTGAACACGGCCTGAAAGGAAGTGAACATCAGAAAGCAAAAATCTGTGTTTTGTTGTCACAGAAGATGCCCGACAGCTGCGGGGAGTAAGGCTGGATCGCTTGTCTCTCTTGCAGTTGCATTTTGGATACCAGTCGGCAAAAGAAAATTTGTTCTCGAAAACCATACTGCAAAAGATAACTCAGGAGACTTGGTTCGGGCGACGTTCGCAACCACCTGTGCAGACACCTGAAGTTTTGGTGCAGACCTTCGTCGCTTTGCATGTCAACACAAAACCAAGCGTGCAGGTCAAACTTTCTTGGAGGAAGTTTGCATCTCATGTGACACATGCGCCAGCCTGGAGAGAGAGAGAGAGAGAGAGAGAGAGAGAGAGAGAGAGAGAGAGAGAGAGAGCGGGTGAGCGAGACAGACAGACACAGAGAGAGGAGGTCAGTTCACAACCATGTCCAGCGCTTGGGGCATATTGGTGTTTTCACTGTCTCTGGAGTTTCAGCATTTCTCTCACCGATGTCGTCTTCTACGAGTGCACACGTAACTGAATTTTGACAAACGAGGTTAGCGTTAGCCGTTGAACCTGGATTCCAATAAGGAAATACCCTTTCTCGGTCTTTTGTGTGGATTCCCTTTGAGTGCGCGTAACACTCTCAAACTCATCGCAGCTCAAGTTCACTCCTCAGAACAAATTTCTTGAACAGCGGGGCAGAAGTGAGTGCTTTGTCTGTCCTGGGTGGACGTTGGGTTGAGGCAATGAAATATTTAGCAAACGATGTGTGGCTTTTTCGGAGGTGCACTGACCAAAAATATTTTGCAGAACGTTTGTCGGTCAACAGACAATTTTGATACAAACGTCGAAGAAAGAACCTTTGGTTGCTTTCACTCCAGTGGGTGAGCAGCAGTGGCCTTTTCTTGCTCACCAGTTCCTTCCACGATGAAACAAGCTTCAGATTCAGCCGGAATCAGGTTCTCCCGTCAATGCGATTCTGTGATTTGTGTCCTGATTCAATAACTCGAACGGGAAGCGCCTGAAGGAAGGAGGGCAACCCGTCTTCGAACTGATTGACTCTGGTTTTCAAGGTCCATCCCAAGATCCCAAAGCGACGACGCCTCCACGCTCGTACAACAACGAAGGTTCACAGAAGATGCTTACTCAACTTGAAAATTCTTTTGGAAAAACATCCATTTGTATATTAAATTCTCCACAATCTGAAAATACCACTTGTGTCTTTGCGTTTTGATTGTCCCCCGTCTGGCTCTCTTCTGACTCCTTGGAGTTTTGTTGGAACGATGAAAACAGGCTACGCATTTCTGTTTCGGCGGAGGAACTCTTTCACCAGAGTACTCCTGGGTAAAAGAGATCTTGTGGATCTGATTGGGTTTTGAAGAAAGCCGTTTCTTTTTGCTTTGGCCTGGATTTTAACTCAAGCGGATTGTTTTTCTTTCTGTGCCCGTGCAAGTGTCCAGCTCCAACGAGCCTGTGTTCAAAGCTCTGCTTTCTTGTTGTTGTGACGGCCAATTTCTCCTGTGTCAGACACACAAAAAATCTTGTCTTTGCACCACCGCTTCTCATGCAGCTGGCGCACAACCTTGTGAAGCTCAGTGGCTGAGGTGTCCGGTGATCCCAATGAGATTCTCCTGTTGGTTATGTTTTTATTCAGCATTTTAACACCCTAATTTTACTTGGCCGGACGCCGCCCCTCACGACCCTGGATCCGGCGACCCAGCTTGAACAGAATTGGTCAGGGCTCCACGCGAAAGCAACAAGCATGCAGACACCGCAACACGGACATGGCGTGGGCTGAATCAGTGCCCGCAATTTGTTTGCGGGAGGTTTGAATGTTTCACTCCGTAAAGTCTTTGTCTACTTATCGAACTGGATTGAGCATCAAATTGCACCAAACTTGCGTTCATGTTGTTCTCGATAGACCGTCCATCCCATGGAGTTCTTTTTCTTTTCTCCGATTTGTGGGACACATTTCTTTCCATCTGTCGACTGTCAACCCTGAATTGGTTCCTGCACCAATCATGGATGACATGGGGGCGTGTCCAGGAATACTGGTAGGCAGACTCTTCTTTGATGTGATAACTCACACGGTCATGCAATATAAGATGTGAAAATCAAGCACTGTCAGACAACAACGAGTACAAAGACTTGGACATTGTTGCAAGAGGCTGCAACAAAAATTCGCCAAAAATGTGCCACCACATTTGCGTGTTTATGAGCTGTCAGTGTGTGTTTCCCAATTGCGCAAGAAAATGAAACACAGCACTCGGTCGAGACTCACAGGGAACAGTGCCGCAGTGGCTCAAAGTTTTGACGCGTTCATCGAAGTCAGAAGAAAAGCGACAAAAGCTACAGAAACGACCCTCCTGCCACAAAGAGCTTTCTGACAGACTACAGCAATGACAAGCCACAACGCAATCGAATATGCAACACGCGGATCAAAGTACGAGTCGTTCCCTGCAAACACAATGTCAAAACTCCTTTCAACTTGGTGCGTCTGCAGCAATTCTCAGGCCCAAAACAGGACAAAAAGATATTCTCTTGTTCTGTTGTTTTGAGCGTACTTTCGATTTGGCATGCAGGAAGATCGATGAAGACATGATAGCGTCCGTCAGCGGTCTGCTCAGTGAGGTCAGACAAGAGCAGAAAACAGTCTGCTCCGTCACCGCTGAGGAGGAAACTTGAAAACAAAATTACAAGCGAAACTTGTTTTGGAGCTGGGAGTGCGAATTCCTTTTTCTGAAAAAGTGGGACTGACACTCGAGGTTCGGCTGAGAAATTGAGAGTATTCATCAATCTGTCTTCCTTTTCCAGAAAAGGCTCCGTTTAATCGAGGCTGTTCGTTGTTGTCTCGCGATCGCCGGAGACAGGGGATTCACAATGCCTCCCACAATCGCCTTGGCTGCAGTGTTGATGTTGAAGCTGACCTGAAGATCGATTTCGCTTGTCTCCACGAACATTGTGGGCAACAGGGAAGCTTCAAACAAAGTGCTTTTACAGGCCATTTGACCCAAGAGTCCTTTGGTTGTCTGGACTCACACAGAAGCACCCTGGTTCTTGAGCGATCCTCCCACCATGGGAAGAGGACTTCATCCAATCTGCAGAAATTCATTTAAATTCAGACAAAATCTGCATCACTGAACACACACACGGAAGCACACACACGAATCCATTTCTGGATGTTTCAGCTGAACACAAACAACAGAATTGTTGCTTGCTCTTCATTTGTGTGCAAACTTTCGGCTTGTGTCATTCTGACACCCGCTTTTGCTGAGAAATTTTGGCTCTTGCACAACGCATGGCAAACAAGGGGATTTGAAAAGTCTCAAAATTTGTTGTGCCTTTTCAGCCCTTTAACCGGGAAAGGGGGGAATGCCAAGTTTGATTCTTTGTCGACTTTCACACAAAGGAGAACAGAATACCTTCACATGCCACCTCTTTCTTGATGTTTTTTTCAGAGAAGTGCTTGACCTTTATGTCTGGGTTTCCTGCACTCAACTTCTGTTTGGATTGCTGTTTGGCTTTTGGCTCAGATAGACCAAGCCAGGTCTTCTCACCTATCACGATGTGCCTCAGGAACTCTGAATCTTCCACAAAAATTGACCTCACCTGAAAGATCAATCACTCTCAGTTTTCTCCTCTTTGCGACAAGACACCAGAAGAAGACTGAGAACCCCCTCACAGATGATTCAGCGGGAAGTAGGCATCACACGAATCCTATGACACTCTAAAGTCTCTGCTGCAAAGTTCAGATCTTGATGACCCCCACTGTACATGGCCTTCGGTTCCTGTTGTTACGAATCTGACCTTGGTTCAGAAAGGGAAACTTTGAAGCTTCAGAAGCTTGATAATACGAGAAAAGGTTGATAGTTTTCAGGTGATTTGAGGAGGTTGCGCTATTGTAGGGAGCTCAATGTTTGAGCGACCTAACCAGGCGACCAAAACAAATCACCTGCGAGGCTGGTCCCAAATGATCTGCACAGATGGTGAGTACTCACGTACTTGTCAATGAATGAAGATGGTTTTCAGTGTGTTTAGTCCTTTATTCATTGGGAACAAAATATGTAAAGTTGAGTTTCCTCCAACATGGTTGACACATGAGTACCACAACAAGTATCCTGAGCACTTTATCACAGTTTAGATAGTCCATAGCAGAACAAATGAGTTGTCAAATTGCACAAACATGTCCACAAGGAGTGTCAGTGTCCTTCCAACTGGTCAATCAGTCTTGCTCAAAGTAGTTTCTGTGTGCCTGGATGCACTTCCTGAGGCATTGTGGATATCTTTCCATTGCTTCCTGGAATTCTGCTTGAGGAATCGCTGCGATTGCTGCATCCACACTGGCCTTCAGGGCATCCAAATTCCTGTGATGCACACATCTGACTGCCTTCTTCACCTTGGCAAAAAACCAATAGTCCAGCAGAGACAAGTCCGGAGAGTATCCAGGATGGGGGAGGACTCTGACAGGAGTGTTGCAGAGGAGGGTAACCACTGGTCTGGAACAGTGTGCAGGGGTTTCATCATGAAGGAGAGCCCAGCAGTCATGGTCCCTCCACAGGAGTGGTCTTCTTCAGCACATAGCATGCAGGAACTGGGTCAAAATCTCTCAGTAGAGCTGTCCTCTGATGCCAAGTCCATGGGGCACAAAGCACTGGAAAATGACTCCTTGCTCATCAAAAAAGACCACAAGCATGAGGTGCTGCATGGACATTTCAAGTCTGACTTTCTCTGGATGGGGTTCACCTCAGTCAAGGCATTGCATGGATGCCTGCTTGGATTCTGGGTCCCAACAAAAAATCCAGGATTCATCTTCAGCCACAATGTGTCGAATTGGGTTTGCATGTGCTCTGATCATCTGGAGACTTTGCCCGGCTCTGAGAACACACCTCTGCTTCTCTGGGTCAGTCAGCAAATGAGGGATCCACTTGGCTGATGTTTTCCTCATTTCCAAATCATTCCAGAGCATCCTGTCAGTCGTGGCATTGACTTGGGCAGCAACTTGCCTGACAGTCTGTCTGCGATTTTGAAGAACAGTTTGCCTGACAGCTGCAACTTTTTGTGCCATTCTCACCTTGGGAGCACTGGATTTTGGCCTGTCCTTTGTGGCCTGGAGGTCATTCTGGATGCGGTCATACCACCTGCTGATGGACGAATGGCTCAAACAATTGGCACCATTAACAGCCTGCATCAGTGTCACTACCTCAGCTTTGGATTTTCCCTGCTTGATCAGGAATTTGATCTCAATCTGCTGTTCTTCTTTGCTGTGAGTCATGGCTGTCTGCCGAAACCCTCCTAAGATGCAGACAGAAAGAGGTCACTTTTGACTGACTTGCACTGACTGCACAGAGTGAGTAATGGCTGCACACATTGACCAAAAGATGGGGATCAACACCCTCAAAAAGTTTTGAAAAATATTCATTTTTACCCGAGTACTCGCCATCTGTGCAAATCATTTTGGGACCAGCCTCATACCGGCAGTGTCTACTGAAAGTATGTGTACAGCAGTTTCATAGTTGAGGTATATTTCAAATTTTGATCTTTTGGATCTTTTTGAATTTATATCGGTCAAGGATAATGCTCCAGTAAGGAATTGGACAAGTTTGCATTTTTAGGTTTTTGAGGGTGAACAGTTCAATTTTTTGGGGTCATAAAATTTTAGACTTCACTGCACAAAGTAAGTGATATCTCAGAAAGCATTTTGATGAAGGATGTCCTCAAATGAAATGTAGTATATTGATTAGGTGTTGCACCAGTATCATTTGTTTTTTCATTTTCAAAAATTTGTTCACAGTTTTTAGGTTGGGCCAAAGTTTGGGTACAAATTTGGGATTTTAGGAAAATTTTTGTTTGTAATGATTTAGGTAAGCAGGTGATAAATTTTTATATACAAATAATTTGGGCAGATTTTGGTGCATTCTGATTTATAAAAACAACACAAATAATTGCTAAAATTGATTATATGTGCATCTACTTATTTGTATTTTGGTCACTGTGTTTCAGTCACTGTGTTTCGGTTGCTGCAGTTTGGTCGCCTCTCAAATCACCGAGAGCTCCATGGCGCTGTTCATTCGCTTTTCTTAACGAATCTGTTCAACTGACTCTGACCTGCATTTTGCGACAGGTCTTTGAGTTTCATTGTTTGGTCATCTTGCATTCCGATTGATACAAATGAGCACTCTTGCAAGGCAGCAAACGCCCAACAAATTTTTGTGTGATGAACGTGATCTGCAATATTTCCTTTGTAGAAACCAGGAAATCATAAAATTTCACCAACACATAAAATGCGTCATCAACCTGTTAATTAAGTCAAGTGAATAATTAAGAGAAGAGCTTGTCGGCATCCCTTTGAAGTCCTTTGATCTTTTTAAGGACACACTCCGCAATAAATTGCAGTCCACCGAGCACAGCTATTTAAAGTGTTGCCTTTTCCTATCTGCAAAACGAACTGAGTCCGCTTGCAGTTGTTCTTGTTGTCAAGATTCACGACAAGATTAATCATTTTGTATTTTGTGCATTTGATCACATTGCGAATCCCAAAGAAATGTGGAACCTGCCTTTTCATGCACTTGACAAGTGCTGAAAAGTGATGTATCCTGAATCCTGAAAAAAATTCAGAACAACCAGTTCACGGTAGGTAACAGATATAGAATGCTGACGAGAAGTTTCCGGGCATTTATTGAACGGAATTGGTTATGGAATGAGTGCGTATGCACGAGTTCAATAACCAATGAGTTCAATGAAAAGTCCGGAAACTTCAAGTCGAGTTCAAGATCTGTCGTATACCACGTTTTGCAGTTTCTTGCACGTTTCTGTGTGCATGTTTTTTCAGAGAGTTTGACTGAGTAAATTCATGCAAGGCCACCGGACATTTTTGAGTGCTCTTCTGTTAGTGTGTCAGTGTCATCCGATGTGTTCAAACGTTTTCTGTGACCATGGCTGAATTTGTGGACTTTAATTTGAACTATGAAGGAATGTTTGGTTTGGGTGAGGAGGAAGAAGGCGAGGAAGTATGTTCTCCTGCTTTGGAAAGTGGCTCAAATTCTGGTGTGGACGACGATGAAGACAGCGAAACAAATGGTGCTTGCAACGAGAGTTTGACGTGCATTGACTTCGATCCTGTCGGAAGGTGGGTTGATTTTCTTCATTTTTGACATTGTAAATCTTTGTTCAAATGTGTCCAAAGTGCAAGGAAATTGTGCTGTTGGTTTCACTTGACTCAAAACATTTCTTATGTTGACTTCAGTGGTGGCTACACATCAACGCAAGTCACCGAGGTTGAATGCGCATCCAAGACAACACATCCATTCGACACTTCTCTTCTGTGGTGAGTTTATTTTTTCCAGGGAATTTTTGGATCACTTGTGCTGCAATGTGAGATTTCATTTTTGGTTTGGCAACAGTTTGAACTATGAGCAAAAGGGTTGTCCAAATTCTGTCTTTGTAGTTCTGACTATACAGAGGGTTTTGCTTCTTTCAAAAGTGGTGTCGAAGAGAATTCAGCCGAAGACTTGAGATTCAAGAAACCGATGGATGAGGTGACTTTGAACTTTTTGGCAACCAAGACATTTGCAGAAAACACCAAAAAGAAGATGGTTTGGGCTGTCACTCTTTACAGAGAATGGTGGTACAGAAGGTGCAACCAAAATTTATGTCCCCCGCAAATCATGTGGTCAAACATTGAGAAACCGGAAAGTCTTGTTCTGGTCAATTTGAAGTCAGCTTTGTGTTCCTTCGTGTGTGAAGTACGATGAAAAGATGGCAAAGAATTCCCAGGAGAAATGTTGAAGCAAATCATAATAATGCTCCAACTTTACCTTGAAAAGCAAGGTCTGAATTTCAAGCTCATTGATGACCCAAAAATGTCCAAATTTCGGAACACTTTGGACAACTTGATGAAGAGATGTGCAGCAGATGGAATCGGTCATAAGGAGAGTTCTTTGGCAATCGACCTTGATGATGAGAATACCCTCTGGGAATCAAACATCCTGGGCAATTCTGACCCAGACCAACTTCGGGGGACTTTGTTCTTCCTCCTGGGAATAAATTTTACACTCCAGGGTGGGGAGGAACATAAGAATTTGCAAGCACCTGGATTTCATCGAGATTGTGCAGGGGAACGGTATCTTCAGTTCAAAGAGGATGTCAAAGGAAAAACACACCAAGGTGGCTTGGTCAACAAGGTGAAGCCAAGAACTCTGAAGGTCTATGGGTCTCCGGATCCTTCCAGAAATGTTGTCAATCTGTTCTGTCAGAACACAAGACTTCTTCCTGAGAATGGTTCAAATCCAAGCTTGTACAAGTATGCGCTCACCTTCTCCTAAAGAACCGCAAACCAATGGTACTCAGATCGACCTGTTGGGATAAACCAACTCAAAAAAGTTGTGAAATCCATTATGTGCAGGGGGGGACTCAAGGGGAAGTACACAAATCACTCCTTACGTGCCACCTGCACGACACGTATGTTCGAGGCTGGGGTGGACGAGCAAATCATAAAAACATTCACCGGACATAAGTCCGATTCTGTTCGAGACTACAAGCAAGTTAGTGACTCACTTTTGAGGCGTGCAAACAGTGCTGTGTCGACAGGAAAAAAGCCAAGCACAACTGTCACAAGTTCAGAACAAGAACCGTCTCTTGAGTCACCTGCAAAGAAGGTCAAAATCGATGAGAACTCAGACCCAGGAACAGATGACGTTCAGTTTGTCACTGGGGTCATGTGCAACAAACCGACCAAAGCTCATGGAACACCATGTCCAATCAGTGATGAGAATGGTAACTGTTCAAATCTGTGTTCAGTTCTCAAAAAAATTGACGAGAAAGTCGACACCAAATCGAAAAAAGTCAAATTTCTGCTCAAGTTTGAGAGTGAGTAGTTCTACAGCCATGGTCCGTGTGTGTCGGATGTTTGTGTCTGTTTTTCTTATGGTTTGGAGACTCTAAACATGTTGTTGAATGGTTCAATAAATGGTCAATGTCGTCCAAAAAGTATTGGCACTGTTCGAGTTCAATACTTGAAGAAACCAGACCGATCGGTCAAACAGAAATGCTAGTGCAAGAAACTGCAAGAGTGGTATACTTTTTTATCTGTAACTTGCACAACAATTTTCCATTGAGCCAAACAGCAAAGGTTTTTGAAAAAGTTTACAGAAGTGGCAGCCTCAGGTGAACACTGCAATGTTTACCACCAGCGTGGCAAAGACACACCGAACAGCACGGGACCAAATCCTGGTGTTCTTTGAAAACAAGCGAAGAACTACCTGAGAGTGTGTGTGTGTGTGTGTGTGTGTGTGTGTGTGTGTGTGTGTGTGTCGTCGTCGTCGTCGTCGTCGTCGTCGTCGTCGTCGTCGTCACATTTCTGAAGCTCTGTTTCAGAATGCTCCACATGCACATCATCTGATCATCTGGAGCAATTTCCTTTCACGGAGACTGGAATCCAAGCTTTAGTCGCACGAGCTATAACTTACACTCAGTACAAAGCCCCTTGTCTCATGCATAATTCACCGCTTTGATATCTAAATTACGTTCTCATTTGCTTCACCATTTTTCAAGTGGTAGCTTGGTTTGAACGGCGAGGCCGAGAGCATTCGGTGTCTGCACCTGGAGGATGGATGTTCTTGAGACACTTTGCTGAGGTTTCGGAACGAGAAAAAGAAAATAGAATTTGGAATCTCAACAGCAGATTCGGTCAAAATCTTGTACAAAAGTTGAAACGCATTCCGAAGTTCTTCCGAAGGATCATGCAACAAGTTTGTTTCCGAATCAAACCATCAATGAAGCCACTTGTTCAGTGGAACCTTGTTGTTGTTTATCACTTGCTCATTCTTCGACACTCAGTTGATTACAAATCAGGATAGAGAGAAGAGCCCCCCACTATGGGGCAGAGATAATGAGGGTGGGAAGGCCTCTGATAGGTCTAGAATTCAAAATCCAGCCCTCTGATTGGTCCAGAGGCCAAGTGCCCCATAGTGGGAACAAAGGAAAATAACAGTCATTTCTTTTGTTATGCAAATGAGGGCCAGGTGTTTTTGGATG
>JAAUXT010046654.1_pt1:0-10000 | contig 17726 bp, 21 predicted proteins | sample 7278171 | NCBI WGS metagenome assembly JAAUXT01 (sample SAMN14350112, study PRJNA611818) | marine sediment metagenome | isolation source: surface marine sediment (1.8m) | place: French Polynesia: Moorea | collected 2018-08
ACCAATTTGAGTATATAAACCAGGATTTGTGACAGGCTTGTCAGTTCATCACCAGCCAGCAATAAAGATAACAAGAGTCAACTGGGAACACGAGTTAGTCTTCATTCGACAACTCAACAGGATGTTGGATCCAAAGAGACTGTGTGAATTGCGAGATCTGTATGTGGCATCAACCTGTGCCTCAATCAGTTTAAATTTTCAGACGGATCAGGGAAATTGACATAAACTTCAAAACAACTCGCTGCTGTTGATGACTTTGAATCCACGATTTCAGTGGTTATTTTTCACACCCCAAATTTCTCACGAGTTCTCCAATGTTGCACTGAACCCAACGGGAAACGGGGTTGTTCTGTTCCTTCTGTTCCGAAATGTCTGCCACACATCCCCTTGGCAGTTTCAAAGAAATGGAAGCGCAGAACTGTGTCCATACTGCTGGCCCAACTCACCTCAGTTGTGAGGAACTCAGAAACATCCGCCGCTTCCGGTTTCTGCAGCTGATCCATCGGAGCCGGTGTCAACTCTTCTTCTCTCTGAGGCACAATCCGCCTCTGCATTGTTGGTCGATCTCAAAGCTTTCAGAACTGAAAGTTTTTGTCACAAGGAAGTGAGCGATAATAGAGGGTCCAGAATTTACTGAATCAGTTCACCCTCTTTTTATGACCAATTTATCCGCCTGAAGCACGCTTCATAAGTCCAGCACAATCCGCAACATATGGCAGACTACCTTTCAAGAAATCACGGCGTTAGCTGATGAAAAATTGTGGCAAAATGGCAATTTTGTGCCGTTTTTCCAAAAACAACAATCTTCGTCAAGAAGTGAGAAATGTTTTGCTCTGCTTGACGCGACATAAAGAGCAGTGGAAAATTTTTCGAAAAATCAAGTTTCGCCCAAGATGTCTGCAGATGACATTTCAGATCAGGAGCAGAGGCCTGTGACGCCTCCCAGTGTGACGTGGTTCGAGTTTTTGCTGGACCCGAATTTGCTGGAGACTCACTTGGCGAAGGAGACGCCGGGTAAGTGGGCGATATTTAAGTCATTTTGTGTTTTTCGTCGGAAAACCGCACGTTCGGTGTGGTGTGATTTCAGCTGAGAACCACCTACCTGTTGAGGATGCGACGCAACCACGTCAGCCGTGATGTTCTGGATGAGGGCCCGAAGGGCCTGGTTTGGCACATGACAGGTTTGCAAGTCGACGTATGTGGGTCGTCGTGACTATCTTGTCACGACTCTTACCATTCTTGTGTACGCTTCAGACCAGGAAGGAAGCTGTAAATTTACGGGCTAACGAGCTGTATTTTACCTGTGAGTGACTGGAAGAGAACGTCTTCTTTTGGTGTCTTGGTGTAAGGATTCCAAGGAAATAAATGAGGGAAGTGTACCCAAGACAGCCAACAGGAGTCAACTTGCTGAAATGGGCTTTTATCCACCAGTTAAAAATGGGCCTCACAGGCCCCCATGGGCACCGGATGTGTTGCTGGCACACTGTTTTGTCACTCAAAGTGAAGAAGAAACCTGACAATTGATTGTTTGAGGCACAAAAAAGCTTCAATTTTGATGACTGTCTGCTGAGCTGAAGCCATTTTGTGAAAGAGAGGGAAAACCCCCAGTCATGTGATCACATGACCACCCCATGGGGGGGAGGGATGCAGGCTTAAGCCAGCAAAAAGTGACATTGTGCTATTATCCATCTATCTTCTATCTATTTATTATAAAAATATTCAGAATGTTAAAAATTGTCTGTTGATGCCAACACCCCCCAGCAGGGCAGGAGTGTGGTGTGACACACCAGTCTCAAATGTTTGAACCACCACTCACCAGATAGCATGACTGGAATGAGGTCAATAAATACAGAGGTTCCTGCCCTTGGGGACAGTCTCTCCTGAGATACCAACCTGTTCGTTTGTGTTGTCACCACACGGTGCAAATGAGCTTCAGTAGATTTGTGTACATCCACAACTCAAAATATATTTCACCTTCAAGAATGCTTTGGCTCAAATGCTTGGAGCAGCGCCAGGAGTCTATTGCCGAGGGAAGTTGGGGGGGGGGGGTTCCGAGGTGGGGGGGGGTCCTTAATATTTCTTTTAATATGGCAACCACCGCCTTGAAAAGTCAATTTCACAACGTGGTTTCGTGTGAGTGGCAGAATGCACTGTTTATTTTGTGTGTATGCAGAAGCCGAACTATGCAGTTCTGCATTTCATTCGCATTGAACCGTTTGTCTCTCCAGACCCTTCCGCGGGCCAGCTGATCGCTCAGTTCCTGTACCAGGCTGATGCTGCCGTGGGAACCGCGACGGAGACCAGGGAGAAGGAGAAACTCAAGAATGGCGCGTCTGGAGAGGCTGAGCCTGAACCAGGTATCGTGCTGACCTTGAACTTGGTGTGGCTCTTGATGAACAAGCCACGCTCTTCGATGGACCATCTGCTGAGTTAAAAATTTGGCATGGGTGCGCACTGAGTGTGTGAACATCATTTGAACTCACACCTTGACCCAGACGTGTTTGAGACAAATGTGACTGGAAGATGTGTTGTTTCAGCTGTGGACCCGAAGAAAGCCAAAGCCCTGCGGATTCTCGCCCTCAAAGTCGCTGCTATTCTGGAATGGGATCTGGACATCCTGGAGAAAGAGTGAGTGTCCAGATCACACTCAGGAGGACTCTTCAAGGCAGGAACAGAGGAACCAAATGAACAAGTCATGATTTACTGTTTTTGAGACAAGTTGTGAACAACAATCGTGCAAAGTGTTTGTCTCTTCTTCATTTCCGTCACAGATACACGCGAACTGTCACAAAACGCGCCCCAGAATCTTCTTCACCTTTCTCCCATCTCTTCGCAGCATCCCACTACCCATGGTGCACGCGGTTCTGCTGGAGCTGCTGCGCATCAGTATCCCGCGGGAGAAGGAAGGGATGGACCACTCCCAGGCCGAGATGGCAGACCTGCCCGAACACAACCTGTTCGCCATTCAGCTCTTCCATCGATGGTGAGTTGGTTCTGTCTTGATGCAGTTTTTGGTTGGAAAATGTTATCATTGTTGGCGGTGTTCGATCTTGGAGCCACTTTGCGTTCAACCCGACAGAAATTGGTGTTGGTACTGTGCTTGTCCTTCAAATCAACCACAGCCTTTGTTCACCAGCATTTGTTTTAACAGTTGCTTTGTCTCTCCCTGACCAGGTGCATTCGCACAGCGATAAAGGACAGTTTTCCGGTGAAGCAATCCAAAGTGATGAACGTCCAAATGTGAGTGTTACTTCCTGTCTGAGTTCAGTCTGGCTCAGACCAGTTCGCATTCTGTTTTCTGTTTCCTCGACACTCCTCCAAAATTCTCGCAAACGCTTGGTTGTCCAACTTGCAACTGCGCGTCTGAGTGAAACGATGCCACCCTCAACCTTTTGCTTTGCAGACCTGGCGTCATGGATCCCAACTTCGTGGCAGCCGGAGCAAAGGAGCAGGTTCTGAAAGCGGTGAGTGTCAACACATTCAGGAAAGGTGGGTCAGTCTCAGGACCCCAAATGTCCAACCATTGTTTGAAGGTCAGTCGCGGAACCAAATCTTGACTTCTTACTGGGGATCGTGTGTGCCTTGATTTCTTTGTCACTTGCAAGGTTTTTAAGCGCGCGGTCCGGCTCTGCCAACAGGACGCGCGCTTATTGTAGTCACACAGAGTTCTGTGTGTGTGTGGTCACTTTTGGGGGGTAACTCAACCATGGCCATAGCACTGTGGCCATGTGAGAAACTGACTGGCTTGAAGCAGACCGCGCGCTTTTCAGGCGGTAGCCTTCTTGTTTTCGCTGGTGCTCGCTGGTTGTGGCATTCCGATCGTGCTTGGTTCGGTCCGCATCGTCCGTGCTGTGGTACAGCACTTCCCCCCACTCAGAGTGGATTCTGTCCTTCGCAGGTTCGGGACAACGTGTTGGACTCGATCTCGCACCTGGAGAACCTGCTGGGCGTCGTGCACAACGTGCGGAGACCGACCGCCAAGTGTTTCCACATGCTGAGCGAGAAGACGGACTCGGTGAACCATGACTGGACGGCCTGCGACGAGATACCGGAGGACGAGATCAAATACCAGGTCAGTGTGTGTGTGTGTGTGTGTGTGTGTGAAAGCAGCCTCTGCTTGACCAGCATCAAAGTACGAGTACCAGAGGTAGAAGCCAAACACGATTCTGTACACGTGTGTGTGTGTGTGTGTGTGTGTGTGTGTGTGTGTGTGTGTGTGTTGTCGAGTTGAAGACAAAAGACCTGTATCTTCGAGTTGGGTTGTTATCTTCCTGCCAGACGCCGTCATACAGCAGCAGCTGCTTCACGTGAACAGGCACATTTTCACACTGGGGAATTCCAGATCAATTTGCGATTTTTTCTCGACGAATTTACTTTCAATCGTTGTCTTGTTTCACCGCAGGTCACGTACGATTTGGCGTCCTACTATTTCCACCAGCAGCAGATGGACAAAGCGAAGGCGATGTTCACCCAGTGCAAGGGATTCCAAAAGAAGGTACACATCCCAACGTTTGTGCTCAGCTCAGCTCCGCATGTTCGTGCATTGAGAAGCTCACCTGCTGCTGTGGCTGAAGCAAATCCAGGGTTCTCCGTGGGGCCAAGGGGTCAACCACTCCAATGACACGGGCGGGGGCGGCATAGTTCCAACTTGGAACAAGTTGACAAGGAAAGCTTTCTGTATTTGATGGTTTGATGGCACAAAATTGCAGTGGGTGGAAATGGGGTTCTATTTATTCGGGACAATGGGAGAGGGTTTTGTTCGTAAATTTGACGGCACAACATTTGCAGAGGGATGAAAAGACGATTTGTTTTCTCGGAATCATTTGGAAACGGGGTCCACCAGGGGGAGTCACGTGACGCTTGTTTGTGTCGCTGTAGATCGGTTCGGACCGGAGGGGCCTGGTGAACGAGGCCCGGCTCGAGGGGTACTGCAACGCGTGCGGCTGCAGAGAACCGTCCAGCGAGGACCTCTTCTCCAGGACCCAGGCCGCCATGGCGTCCAACAGCAAGGTAGTGGCCCTGTTCTACTCTCCGAACCAAGGAACCGGAAGCTGTGAAATCCTAACGGTTTATTGCTGCAAAGAGTAACCAATGGGAAGGCAGAATTTCGGCGAACCGGATTCGTTCGCGCGTTTGCTGAATCGAACACAACCGCCAAAGACTGGTATTCAGTTCGTGCGCCTGGACAAACTCGTGTTCCGTCGAGGTCTTGGCGACGAAACGATGTCAGGGAGTCTGAATTGCCTGGTGTCAAAAATGCCCCAGGGTATTTTCCACTCGGATGACCGTCAGAAGTGCCCGTTACCTCCAACAAATGCTCAGTCTAAAGAACACTCCTTTCAGGTTTCACTATTCGGGTCAGCAAAACACTGAAACTTCCAACAAAGAAATTTTTGAAACCTTTTCTTCTAAATTTTTCTCTTTTTTCCATGAAATATTTAGAAAAGAAGTATTGTTTGGTTGTTACAAGGGGAGCACCCATTGCAACAAGTTCCTCATATTTTGCCAACCTGCACAGTGTTGGGCATTTTTCACTCGATGATCCTCCAAGTGGAAAATGCCCTGGGGCATTTTTGACAACGGGAGCTTTCTGCCACTCCCACAACGTGTGGGAGGGCACTCTGCACATTGCCCCAGAAGGCTGTGATTACTGACGCCAAAACGAACACACGGCGCTTGTGGGTGTGATGAATCGGACGCTCCCACGGTGGTCGATGCTCGTTGCAGGTGCTGTTGGTGTGTCTGAAGCAGGACAACCAGAAACACGTGCTCAGCCTCGACTACAGACTCTCTCTGGAGGACGAGCTCAAGGCCAAGAACAACGGGTCAGTCAGGCTCCATTCCTGGAATCGACTTACAGACACACACACACACACACACACACACACACACACACACATACACACACACACACACACATTCAAACTCCTCCACCAGAAAGCGACCTGTTGTCACAGATATGAAGTTTGCTGATATTCCTGTTGGAAGTAAAATGTGAAACTGTCCCGTCAGGTCAGACTGTCCAGTTGAGGGGCGAAACCAAGTGCAGGGTCTCCTGCCGAAAATACTCAGACGGCACGTATCTACACTGACAGGTGTTCTTGTTGTTCAGAAACAAGGATCTGGTGGAGAAGGTGCAGATGCTGAACGCGGTTCGGCGGCTCCAGGCCGGACTCACCATCCCGTCCGAGTTCCTCGCGTCGCTCGTCAAGATGTCCGCCGCGCCGCTCGAGTTCCTGCTCCAGGTGAGGCGCGCACGTATACACACACACACACGCACACGCAGACACACACGCAGACACACACACACAAGATGTCCGCCGCGCCGCTGGAGTTCCTACTCCAGGTGAGGCGCGCACGCACACCACACACACACACATGCACACAGTCCAAGTGAGACGCGTACACATACATACACACACACACACACACACACACACACACACACACACACACATGCAAGATGTCTGACATGCGTCTCGAGTTCTTATTCTTACTCCAGGTGTGGGCGCGCGGGAAAATCACACACACACACACACACACACACACACACACACACTCATTTCATCAAGCATTTTCGACACGTTAGATTGCGAATTTACTTCTTGGTGGTTTTCTCATTGGCTTTGCCCTGTCCTTGTGCTGCTGCATGAACAAACTGTGCTTGTCACTGTATTTTCAGGCTTTGAACGAAGCCACCAAGACAGGGTTGCCATCGGAAAGAGACGGCGTGAAACATTTCATCAGGTAAACACGCCGTCGTGTACTCTGCCCCATTGGGATAAACCTTTCGGAGCACCCTGTCCTTTTCCCTGATCCTGGATTTCTGCTCTTCTCCAGGTTTCTGTGCCATGAGGAACAGTCATCCTGTCTCGGGCCCTTTTTGCCTTCTGAGCCACATCCTGGAGCCTTCGTTCTGGTTTCATCCCCCTTTGCACGCTGGTTCCTGCGTCAGGAAGGACCACCCCATTTCAGAGTTATTACGTCTGGACAACATTTTGATTTTTATCAGCCGCGATGGCTGATAGTGGTTTGGCCTTGTATCCTCGATGTGTCTGTATGTATCCAATGGGACACCCTGAATCCCCCACTGAATCCCCCAAGATCCCCATGGACCCCTGAACCCCTCTTGCACATGTCGGGCCTCTTGGTCATAGTCAGTAGTTTGAGCAAACGAGGCAAGTGGCGCGTGGCTGGTGTTTTGCTCGAAAGTCTTGTTCAACGCTTGTTTTCTCCGCTTCCCGCGCAGGTTTCTGTGCCAGGCGCTGAAGAAGAGTTACCCCATCTCGGGGCTGGTTCCCTTCTGATTTCACCCTGCTCTGCTGCTCTGTGTCAGGTTCCTGTACCAGGCTCTGAAGAAGGACCACCCGACGCGTATGAAGCTGTCGGACCTGCTGACGGCGGAGCAGAACCGCGAGCTGCAGCTACTCGACTCGGACGCCTCGTTCCACAAGGAGCTCGAGGAGAAGGCCAAGATCTCAGGTATGCTCAAACACGCACACACACATACATACACACACACACACACTGACAGCACACACACATAAACACACACACACACAAGCACAATCACACACCACTCACACACACGCACAAGCAAAACATAAACACACACACACACACACACACACACACACACACACACATGCATGATGTCTGCCATGCCACTCGAGCTTCTCCGTCAGTTTAGGGCATGCGCGTACACACACTGACAGCGCATACACACACACACACACACACACACACACACACCACTCACACACACTGACAGCGCACACACACACACACACACACACACGAACACACACACACACACACACACACACACACACACACACACACACAGACGAAATTCAAAGAGAATGTCAAGATCCGGGTAACTGCGTGGAAGATTTGCGATCTCTTCCCTGAGCATCCTGTCGTCTGCCTGAAGTTCTGCTGTTGTGAACTGCTTTGACCAGCCTGCGTTGATTCCAGCTTCATCACTGTTTTCTCACTGATTGTCCTTCATTGTGCTCGCAGAGGACCGGAGCAGTTCGGCGGAGGAGGACCGTCTGCTGCAGAGTTACGACCCGACCGAGATCCGTAGTCTCACTAAGCTTCTGCTGGGCCGCATGCCCAAACAAAACGTCATGTACCTCTCAGATAAGGCAAGTCAAAGACTTCAGAGCTGAGAGTTGGGCTTGTGTGTCACTAGGTGCATCGTGTGTGTGCGAGGGGGGTCCAAGTTCTGGCGGCCGTCCACATGCAAATATCAGGATGATCGTTCACGTCGACAAAAGAGCGCACAATAGGCGTGCTAATTTCTGAAGGTGATACAACATGCTTTGCGCAACCGCCAGAACTTGGATTACCCTCGTATCTCTCCGACAAGGCAAGGCAATGACGTCAGAGCTGTGATGCACTGCATGCATCGTGTATTGCGTTCCATCCTCTGGGCGCATTTGGTAGACTGGGCTACGCAGCGCCTTCACTTGCAGTGCAGGACCAAGACAAATGGTAATTGTGATTGAAATTCAAAGGCATCGTGTGGAGCCTGTTTGACACTGGGTGTGTCACGTGCTGCCTTCCCGCGCAAGAATCGGGGGGGGGGGGGGGCAGGGACGCAGTGCCAATTGAATTCTCCACAGATTGTAGGCAGTGCAATGCACATCCAGATTGAAACAGGCTGATATGGTCTCCCCCCGTGTGCATTTGTCATTCACAGTCTAGTTCTGCTCTCTTCAGTGGTCGCTGCCGAAGGAGTTCACGCCCGGCTTCAACCAAATGCAGAAGCAGGGGAAGCAGATGGAGCACGTGCTCACCCACGTGCTCACCGCCAAGGGCATCATGTGCAGCAAGGCCAAGGTACGGAGTCAGGGTGTGCTGCATGTCGTGGATCCAGGGACGCAAGCAGATCCCTCAGGCTATTTACTCATGGTGCCGAAGGGTGGAGTCGGACACAAGCTGAACTGCTGTCGTGGATTCAGGCAGCAAGCGGTCGAAGAAAAAACGCGCGTTTTTGTTTGAAGTACAGGCCTCCGCCCCTTGTGTCAAGGGTGTATTGTGCAGAATGATGGATATTTCTGTTTCCTGTTTTTTGCAGCAATATGACAAAGCGCGGATGCTGCTCCTGTCAGCAGACGGCGTCGTCCACCAAATCTCGTACCCGATCTCGCGGCTCATTCGGAACGAGATTTTGTTCGTGGATTTGATGCAGTACTACGGGCCCGGTGGCGCCCCCACGGCGGAGCTGGCGAAGCGTGTCAAGGCGTGCGTCAACGCGCTGCAGATCGAGAAAGGTACGAGGGAATCACATCGCCTTCGCGCACGCACGTCCGCACACATACCGTGCGTGCACACACACACACACATACACACACATACACCTGCAACATTCAGCAGACATACTTGTGCCATGATGCAAAGTTGTGGAAAAGCTTCACTCAAGTTCTGGGTGCCGTTCTTTTTCACGCTCTGGAGTGATCAGATCGCTCCGTTTCCCATTTGGTCCAATGCAAATCTGAGCACTCCGAGTCATTCGGAGCATGAAAAAGAACTGCACCCTGGACACCGTTTGATCCTTCTGGAAATGGGGCAAAAATTTCGCACGTCCGTGCGCCTCCACGCAATTCGGCAACAACACATCACACTCACGTCGAATTCAGCATATCGCTTCTTGTTGCTGCTTTCTTCGCTGTTGTCAAAACAATAACATTGTGCAGAACAACTGGGGGATGAGGACGTAGCTCCACTGGGAGGTGAGATTTGTTCCCACTGCACTAATTGTCACATCTCTCATGTTTTTGTTCAGGCAATACCCATCCCTTCCCACACGTCACCAGGCACAGTTCTGTTGGTGCAAGAACGTCTGGTGTCGCAGGTGTCAAATGCTCTGCGAAGTGCAGTGTTTCAGTTCCGTTGCCGGGGTGTTCTGTCCGTGTTCGATTTACCTGATCCAGCAAATATGGTTCGTGATTTGCTGTCCTGGATTTGGCTCAGGTCAATTTGGATTTGTCTT
>JAAUXT010046654.1_pt1:15000-17726 | contig 17726 bp, 21 predicted proteins | sample 7278171 | NCBI WGS metagenome assembly JAAUXT01 (sample SAMN14350112, study PRJNA611818) | marine sediment metagenome | isolation source: surface marine sediment (1.8m) | place: French Polynesia: Moorea | collected 2018-08
CGTGTTCTGTCCCTCCGCAGGTGAAGCTGATGGGGCAGCCGGAGCTGAATAGCAACAACCCGCAGGAGATTCTCAACGAGGCGGCCAAGATCCGCAAGAGCCGCTTCCTCCGCACCCTGGCCAAACAGTGCTTCTGAAGAACCGGCGTGCAGTCAGGTGCAACCGGCGTGTTGTCAGGTGCAACCGGCGTGTAGTCAGGTGCAACCGGCATACAGTCAGGTGCAACTGGCATGCAGGCAGGTGCAACCGGTGTGCAGTCAGGTGTAACCGGCATGTGGTCAGGTGCAGCCAGGTGCAACCGGCTGGCGGACAAGTTTTAAACCAGCGTGCAGGCAACCAACTTTCAGATTTCAGACAGGTTCTGCGATGCTCTGCTTGCCAATCAACCTGCGTTTGGTGTCCTGTTCATCGGCGTCCCAGCAACTGACGTGGCATTTGGTCCAGCAATTCCCCCCCCCCCCCACACCATGTGCTCCACATGAAACGGAGCCCAGTGGACGGCATGACCTGCGCGTGTCAGTCACAGTCACGTGTTTTGTAACAATTTTATTTCTCAATAAACTAAAAAACAGTGTCTAAAAGAACTAAACTAGTCATGGTTATCACAATCAACAAGTCTTTGTCACGAACGAAAATTATCTCGGGCAGCGAAATGCACCGAAATGATCTGGCGTGGACACAAAATTGGATGGACTGTGAAGGCCCTCAGGCCTCTGAATGATGTCAAATTTTACCATGAAGCCATTGCCTTTCTGCTCGTTGTCGCAAACAAAGGAAAAGTCTCAAAGAAAATGCACGAGAGACCCGGTGGGTCCAACGGAATTGTTCGAAGAAACGAAAGCAATTTTTCCTGCACAAAGCCAAGCGATGACATGAATGTTAGGAAGGCAAGAGTCATTCCAGTATCTAATACAGTTGTCTTGGGCAGTGACCATTGCAATTGACTGATTCCCACGTGTGCAACTTTTATCGCTACAAATTTGCGCTGGAACCAGGCACCCAGGGTTTTGGCGGGGACATGTTTGTCCCACAGACCTCCAATCCTCAGAAAATTGTTCGTTGTTCGTCTGATTGGAGGCGTTCGAAGGAACACGAAACAAGTGGACATAGATTCCGAACGATTCAAAATGAGGAACATGGGTGCAAACAACAGCGAAGCAGAGGTTACGGCCAGCGCAATGCATTGTTCGTGCGTATTTCAACATCTGATTTCACCTCAACCTCGAAAACAGCTGAATGGATCTGTTTGTAAGAATAGAAACTCTAGTGTCACGGCGCTTGCTCACAGCGTTCAGATCTGGGATCCAGAAAATCTTTTCTGGACGAGACTCAGCAGCGGAGGAACTCTGTCGACGTCGACGCCTTCCTTCTTCAGCTGCTGCTGCCGCTCCTCCAAGTCAACTTTATCTTTGCCCAACTTCCAACAGAGCCGAATGCTGAGCTGCAACAAGGCTGGCAAGTACTGGTTGGTGTTGTCGTTTTGGACGCAGAGAAGCGCGTTCTCGGCGTAACTCTGCGCATGACTGTCCTGCTCCAGCTCAGCATGCACTGCCACCAACGCACACAACGTGCCAAACACTTCCGCGTGCGTTTCTCCCTGCAGCCGCTGCTGCAGCAGGAGCGAAGACTTGAGCATCGGCGGCGCACTTTTGTAGTTCCCATTGCGAAGACAGTCATACGCTTTCCGCAGGTCATCTTCATAGAAGAACGAGACGAACTCCTGAGACGCGCGCAAGTCACTGATGGAGTACACGTGACACAAGTACTGTTCGAAGGCCCTGCTTCTCTGTGCTATCGTCTCCGCCTTGAAGTTGCCCGTCAGGATTTTCTTGGGGAAGGAGATGCCGCGGAGCTCGCTTGCGTAGCGTTTCTTCAGAGACATGTGAAGCCGCTCGAAGTCGGAGTAGCGTCGGGTGATGGCTGCCTCAGCTGTGCTGATACCCGGGCCTTTCAGCACGAGAATGGTGTACGCCTGCAAGACACAAGAGACAATGTAATTTGGGTCAGAAAGTTTTTCTATGTTTCACCATTGCCCGCTGGTATCAAACGGAAATTTCACAGAATGAGCAATCTTGGCTCCGATTTGAGCCCGTTCGATTTGAGTCATTTGATTGGTCCAGAACTGTTTTGACCGAACAACCGTTGTGGTCATTGGGCGCTGCCCCTCTTGATCTGAGAGGACGCTTCAAACAGAGCTTCCTTTGTGTCAAACCTCACCACGTATTTGTGCCTCCCGTCTCCCACGATACTCGCGTTGACGATTTCGAACGCGACCCGCGCCTGGACTTTCTTCGGGTCGGGGAGGTCCGACGACACATCTCCGGGCAGGTCCGTTTCTGAGGATAAATAAAGTATTGGTGTTGTCTCAACAAGCCTCAACTTTGAAAAACAACTGAGGTCACCCAGATAGATGTCTCACGGGCCTGATCCCTTCTTGGACAAAAATTCACGAGTAGATTCTACACCTGTGGATGCACAACAGTGGGTTGATTTGCGGCCTATTTCTCTTTGGGATCTGAGTGCCCTCGCGGATCCACCCCTTTTTCTGACGCCACCCGACTGCAGGCAGACAAAACTTGGAACATCGACAACCACATCAACCAACCAGACCTTGTTTGTGGAGTGACCCGGGTCGGCTAAAAGTGGAAAACCACTCACCTATTGTTGAGATAGATGTACTTGCAGTGTGAGGCGGATGACTAAAATTCGGAAACATTGGTTCCGCA